>Ga0306923_10004615_pt1 | contig 13222 bp, 13 predicted proteins | sample sta12Can44000108_FD_203841 | JGI IMG/M metagenome (GOLD analysis project Ga0306923, IMG submission 203841) | Lab enrichment of tropical soil microbial communities from Luquillo Experimental Forest, Puerto Rico - statanox.12C.anox.44.000.108 (v2)... | ecosystem: Environmental > Terrestrial >... | reverse complement strand
CCATCGCCTGGGGCCTCTTGCCGTCGCTCTTCGCCTGTTTTGTCAGCGTGCTCGCCTACAACTTCTTTTTTCTCCCGCCGCTCTACACCTTCTCGATCGCCGACCCCGAGAATGGCGTCGCGTTGTTCTTTTTCCTGGTCGTGGCGGTCATTGTCAGCAATTTGACGGCGCGGACGCGCGGCCAGATCTTGAGCGCGCGAACGCGCGCCAAGACGACCGCCGAGCTTTACGCCTTCAGCCGCAAGGTGGCCGCGATAGGCGCGCTCGACGATTTGCTGTGGGCCACCGCCTATCAGATCTCGTCGATGCTGAATGTCCGCACTGTCCTGTTGCTGCCGGTAAAGGAAGGTGAAGGGCTCGAAGTCGCCTCGGGCTACCCTCCTGAGGACCAGCTAGACGCTGGCGATATGGCGGCAGCGCGCTGGACCTGGGAGCACAACCGCGCTGCCGGACGCGGCGCCGACACGTTGCCCGGTGGCAAGCGCCTGTTCTTGCCGTTGCGCACCGGCAGTGGTCCGGTCGGCGTGCTCGGTATCGACCGTGATATGCCCGGGCCGCTGCTGACACCCGACGGGCGGCGGCTGCTCGACGCGCTGTGCGACCAGGCGGCCGTGGCGATCGAGCGGATCTCGCTCGCCAGAGGGCTCGACGAGGCACGGGTGCTGGCGGAAACCGAGCGGCTGCGCGGCGCGTTGCTGACGTCGATCTCGCACGATCTGCGCACACCGCTCGCCTCGATCCTTGGCACGGTATCGAGCCTGCGCAGCTTTCCGGAGAGGTACGGCACCGCCGAACGCGAGGAACTGCTGACAACCCTTCAGGAGGAAGCCGAGCGCTTGAACCGGTTCGTCTCGAACCTTCTCGACATGACCCGCATCGAGTCCGGCGCGATCGAATTGAAGCTCGAATTGATCGATGTCGCCGAGATCGTCGGCTCGGCCTTGCAGCGGGCGGGGAACGTCCTCGCCGGACACCGCGTCGAGGTTGCTATCGAGTCGGGCCTGCCGATGCTGCGCCTCGACGCGGTCCTATTCGAGCAGGTGCTGTTCAACCTTCTCGACAACGCGGCGAAATATTCGCCTGCCGACAGCCGCATCGATATTCGGGCGAGCCGAGACGGCGAGCTGGTCGAAATCGAGGTCGTCGACGAGGGTCCCGGGATCCCGTCTGCCGATTTCGAGCGCATCTTCGACAAGTTTTATCGGGTGCATGCGCAGGATCGCCGCCGCGCCGGCACCGGGTTGGGTCTGGCGATCTGCCGCGGCTTTGTCGAAGCGCTGGGCGGCTGGATCGTCGCGCGCAACAGGCGCGACCGCTCGGGTGCGGTGTTGATGATCCGTATGCCTGTGGTGCCGGAAATCGCGGCAAAGCGGGAGCCGGTCATGGCGCATGGCTAATGCGCTGACCGTACTGGTTGTCGACGACGAGCCGCCGATCCGCCGTTTTCTACGCACCAGCCTCGTCGCATCCGGCTACCGGATCGTCGAGGCGGACGATGCCGCCGGCGCACTGCGTTCTCTGGCGGCCGAGAAGCCCGATCTGGTGATCCTCGACCTCGGCCTGCCGGACAGGAGCGGGCTCGAACTGATCGGCGAGATCCGCAAAACTTCGCCGCTACCGATTCTTGTGTTGTCGGCGCGCCACGATGAGCGGTCGAAAGTCGCCGCCCTCGACCTCGGCGCCGACGACTATATCGGCAAGCCCTTTGGTATGGCCGAGCTGATGGCGCGGCTGCGCGCCGCGCTGCGCCACGCCTTTCAGGCGCAAGGCGAGCTTGCGGTCTTTGTCTCGGGCGATCTGTCGGTCGATCTGGTGCGGCGCCACGTCACCCGCGGCGGCCGAGAGATCAAACTGTCGCCGAAGGAATTCGACCTGTTGCGTCATCTGGTCATGCATGCCGGCAAGGTCTTGACCCATCGGCATCTGCTGCGCGAGGTGTGGGGTCCGGCACAAGCCGACGAGGTGCAGTATCTCAGGGTCTTCATCCGCGGGCTGCGCCACAAGCTCGAACCCGACCCGACCCGGCCGACGCACATCCTGACCGAACTGGGCGTCGGCTACCGCCTCCAGCTGCCGCCCGAGCAGCGCGTCGGCTAGCGCCACATCGAGCCTATCGCGCTCGGACCCGTTCGCCTAATCTCCGATCATCGGACCCGGAGCAGGGAGGAAGCCCGTGCCATACGTCTACGTCGTGCAAATGGATATTCCGCAGCACCTCGAAGCGGAATTCAACCGCATCTATGACGAGGATCACGTGCCGACGATCCTCAAGGTCCCCGGAGTCCGTTCTTGCGCGCGCTATCGGCTCGAACATTCGACGATCCCGACGATGCCGCGGTATCTGGCGATCTACGAGGTCGACTCGGCCGAGATCATCAACAGCCCGGCCTGGCAGGAGGCATCCGATCTCGGCGAGTGGAAGCCCAAGATCCGGCCGCACACGACAAACCGGCAGCACAGCGTCTTCCGCAAGATCGCCTGACCCCGCCCAAGGAGGAACGATCGTCGTGACCCACATCTTTGTCGTGCAGCTCGACATCCCGGCCGAGCACGAGGCCGAGTTCAACCGCGTCTACGACACCGAGCATTTCCCGATGCTCTCGAAGGTGCCTGGCGTGCGCTCGGCCGCGCGCTACCGGCTGGAGCACTCGACCGTTACCGGCATGCAGCGCTACCTGACGATCTACGAGCTCGATTCGCCGGATGTGATGAAGAGTGCGGCCTGGGAGAGGGCCGGAAGCTTTGGCGATTGGGCGACGAAAATTCGCCCGAAGCTGATCAGCCGCCATCATAGCGTCTTTGAGCGGATCGCCTGACCGAAGGAGAAAGAGATGATCCACGTCGTCGCCATCATCACCGCCAAATCCGGCATGCGCGAAGCGATTCTCCAGGAATTCCGCGCCAATATGCCCGCGGTGCACGCCGAGAAGGGTTGCATCGAATATGGCCCGGCAATCGATGCCGAGGGGATCGGAAGCTTTCAGGCCAAGTTCGGCCCCGACACCTTTGTCGTGATCGAGAAATGGGAAAGCCCCGAGGCGCTGAGGGCGCACGCGGGCTCGCCCCACATGGCCGCCTACGCCGCCAAGACCCGCGACATGATCGCTAGCCGCGTCATCCACGTGCTGCAGCCCGGCTGAGGGCAGGACCGAGCCGGTGCTGAACCCATAAATTCGGTTCGACATAGAACGCGTGATCCTGCTCGACCGAGACGTGGATCGGTGAGAGCGCGCCCGGCACGATTGCCGGGCCGCTCGCCGTAAAGCCGAGACCGGTCCACCTAGACCACTCGGCGATCGTTCCGGCGATGACCATACTGCACGGCGCGACCTTGACGATCATCGCGCCGGCGCGGACATGGGTGCGCACCCATGAATCGTGCGGCAGGCCATCCTGACGTCGCCGCGCGACATAGTCGACAAACGGCGTCAGCGGCTCGCGGTGCTTGTCGGTTGGGCGCAATGGCGCGTAGAGGTCGGCGAAGCCGAGACGCCGCGCATTCTCGCGTAGCGCGGTTAGCATCAGCCCCGAGATGCCGTGCTGCTGCAGGCGCGGCGCCACCGTGATTTCGAGGGCGCTGACCGCCGTCGCCGGGCGCCCGGCGCGCCGGTCCGCGTCGGCCCAGCGGATCACCGCGTCCCAGCCGCCGTCCGGCAGCTCCTCACGCCCCCTGGTGCCGTCGCGAAAGGCGAACGGGACACTAAAGGCGCGTGCGACAGGCCGGTGCGGCTGCGCCGGATCGACGGCGACCAGGCCGAACTCCCGATAATGGTCGAGCTGCCCGTCGGCGTAATAGAGCGCGCTCGCCGGATCATGACGCATGAATTCCGGCACCGCGGACTGGATCTCGGGGCCGAACACCTTGTTCAGTAGGTCGGGGCGCCGGGCGAACGTACTGACCGCGAACCCGGCGGTTTTTGTCATTGGCATGGTCTTACCTCGATAGAGGCGGGCTTCTGGGGTCCCCGGCCGGACTGCGAGAATCAGCTTTGCGGCCAACGAGCAGCGCGGCCCGGGGCACCTCGCCATCAACCCCAAAGGGCAGGTGCCGTCACCGACAGAGGTATTCTGACCGGAACGCCCGCTATGCTCGCCTTTATTGTGCAAAGCTTCCCGCGAGCGGGCCTGGCGCCGCTCGATGACGCGTTTGCCTTTTGCCCAGATGGAGGCGTTCAACAGCGATCTGCGCTCCAGAGTGCATGTCGCGCATGTCCATCGCATGCGCGGTCAGCGTGGGCCGACGACCCGGCCGCCATCGCCGCGATGCAGCGCAAGGTGCGGCAATCTGTCGGCGCGTGCTTCGAGCTGATCGAGCGTGACATGCTGAAGGGACCTTGGGGGATGGGCGAGGCGTACACGATCTGCGACCCTTATCTGTTCACCCTGGCGGGGTGGCTCGAGGGCGACGGCGTGGACCTGACAAATTGCCGCGGGTCATGGATCATCACCGTCGCATGTCGGAGCGGCCGGCAGTGCGGCGGGCGGTCGCAGCGGAGCTTGCCTGACGGCGCCCGTACTCCGCGACGCAGAGCCGGGTTGCTAAACTTTACTTTGGCGAAGCGCTCGCTGCGAGCTACGCTCGTTCGCAATCTATCGGAAGGGAAATGACGATGGCTAAGGCCTATTGGGTGGCGACCTATCGTTCGATTTCGAACCCGGAGGAGTTGGCGACCTACGCCAAGCTCGCCGGCCCGGCGATCCAGGCCGCGGGCGGGCGGTTTCTGGCGCGCGGAACCGCGGCGAAGGCCTACGAGGCCGGCCTTCTCCAGCGCACCGTGATCATCGAGTTCGACAGCGTCGAGAAAGCGGCGGCTGCCCATGACAGCGCGGGCTACCAGGAAGCGCTGAAGGCTCTCGGCAGGGGTGCCGATCGCGACATGAGGATCGTCGAGGGCGTCGACTAGCCCGTCACCACTATTCCCGGGAGACCCCTATGCCGCGTTTGAAATTCGGCGCCTTCCTCGCCCCGCATCATCCGGTCGGCGAGCATCCGCTGTTGCAGTTCCGCCGCGATCTCGACCTCGTCGAGCAGCTCGACCGGCTCGGCTATGACGAGTTCTGGTGCGGCGAACACCATTCGAGCGGCTGGGAAATGATCGGCTCACCCGAGATGTTCCTCGCCGCGGCGGGTGAGCGGTCGAAACGCATCAAACTTGCGACCGGGGTCATCTCGCTCCCCTATCACCACCCGTTTAATGTCGCGCAGCGCATGGTGCAGCTCGACTGGATGACCGGCGGGCGGGCGATCTTCGGCTCCGGCCCCGGCGCCCTCGCCTCGGATGCGCACACTCTCGGGATCGACCCGATGGTCCAGCGCGACCGCCAGGACGAGGCGATCGCCATCATCCGGAGACTGTTCAGCGGCGAGCGGGTGACCGCAAAAAGCGACTGGTTCACATTGCAGGACGCACAATTGCAGCTGCTGCCGCTGCAGGAGGAGATGCCGTTCGCAGTCGCCTCGCAGATCAGCCCATCTGGCATGACCCTGGCCGGCAAGCACGGGATCGGCGTGATTTCAATCGGCTCGATGTCGAGCGAGGGGCTGAACAGCCTGCCGACGCAATGGGGCTTTGCCGAAGCCGCCGCCAAGAAGCACGGCACGAGCGTCGACCGCAAGGACTGGCGGGTGTTGCTGAGCTGGCACATCGCCGAGACCCGGGAAAAGGCGCGCGCCGAGGCTCGCGAAGGCCTGATGCGCCATCACAACCAGTACATCGTCGGAACCTTGCAGCGGCCGGACGCCAAGCCGTTCAACGATCCCGACGAGGCGGTCGACAAGGCCGCGTTCTCGCCGGGGGCCGCAGCCACGATCGGCACCCCCGACGATCTGGTGGCGCGAATCAAATCTGTCCTCGAGGTCAGCGGCGGCTTTGGCACCCTCGTCGGTTTTGTGCATGACTGGGCCAACCCGGAAAACACAATGCGCAGCTGGGACATGGTGGCGCGCTACGTGGTGCCGGAGATCAACGGCTATCTGGCCAACCTTCGCCAATCGCAACATTTCGTCGCGACAAACCGGGGCGTCTTCGACCGCGCCAAGGAAGCGATCATGGCCAAGATCACAGCGAACGAGGCCGCCGTCGCGGCACTCGCGGTGACCCGGGGGTCGCGATTGGGCGATGTGGCTTCGGCCAGCAACGTCCCCGACCTCGACAAGGCGCGTGCGCAGGTGGACGGCGGTGAGGGAAGATCATGGCGCTGCTGATCATCGATCTCGACAAGCGCATCGGCAATGCGCAGGCGTGGCGCGACACGTTCGAAGAAAAGATCCCTGATCTGGAAATTCGCATCTGGCCCGATCCGGGAGAGCTGGCGGATATCGAATATCTCGCCTTTATGCACCCCGATTTCGACGCACTGCCGGTATTCCCGAATCTGAAGGCCATGTTCAGCCGCTCGGCTGGGGTCGAGGCGTTTGTCAACCACCCGAAATTGCCAAAGGTCCCGCTCGGCAAAATGGAGCCGCCGGGCGGCGATCCGATGATGACCGAATACGTCGTCATGCACGTGCTCCGCTTTCATCGCGACATGCCCGGATATCAGGCGGCTCAGGCCAATCGCGAGTGGCTCAGAAAAAGGATCGTTAGGCCCGAGGAGCGGCGCGTCGGGTTTCTCGGCTACGGCATGATGGCGAAGGCGCCGGCGCTGGTTTTGAAGTCGCTCGGCTTCCCGGTCACGGCCTGGGTTCGCTCGCGGCGGCAGAAGGAGGAGGTGCCGATTTTTCACGGCCGCGACCAGCTCGAGCCGTTCCTCAACAAGACCGACATCGCGGTCTGCCTGTTGCCGCTGACGCGGGAAACCGAGGGTATCCTCTGTGCCGGCACCTTTGCGATGATGCCGAGAGGGGCAATGCTGATAAATGTCGGGCGCGGCAGGCATGTGGTCGAGGCGGACCTGATCAAGGCGCTCGATTCGGGACAATTGTCCTACGCCGCATTGGACGCGCTGTGGCCCGAGCCCCTGCCGCCAGCAAGCCCGCTGTGGCTGCACCCCAAAGTCACCGTGATGCCGCACGTGGCAAGGCGGCCAACCGTTCTTCAACTTGTGACCGAGATTGTCGCGAATATCCGAAGCATAGAAGCGGGCGGCCGGCTGTTGCAGGAAGTCGACATTACAATGGGTTACTGAGTTCCCGACGATAACGGAATTTGCCCCCATGGCTTTCGTTTCGGTGGCGCTACGGGTCGAATTCAGATCTACGACCGAGCGTCCGGTTTCCGGTACTGAGCGAAGAGCCGGAATTGGCGCGGGGCCGGCTTTGGTGCACGCCTTGTCTGTCCCGCGATGGCGCATCGTGTTGCCCGCGAGTCGAGCCTATCGTGCTCATCCAACAGCCGCGTCTCGCTCAACCCGGCATCAAACCTTCACGGTCGAGGCCCGGTAGATCTCGTCGATGGATTTTGCCAGCGTCGCGTCAAACGCGGCATCGCTCATCGAATGCCTGAGGTCTTCGGCCAGCGCTCGCGAAAAGCTCGCGATCATGCCGTGATTGGCGGAGAGGCGTTTGCACGCGTCGGCTCGCGTATAGCCGCCGGAAAGTGCCACAACCCTGACCACGCACTTGTGGTTCACCAGCGGCGCGTAGAGATCGGGAACATCCGGAATCGTCAGCTTGAGCATCACCTTGCGGTCATCCGGAAGGGCGTCGAGTTTTCTGTTCAATTCCGCGAGAAGGATGGCTTCCGCGCCGGCTTTGTCCGGGCTCTTGATCGAGACTTCCGGCTCGATGATCGGCATGAGACCATGCTCGGCAATCTGAGCGGCCACGTCGAACTGCTGCTTCACCACGGCAGCGATGCCGCCTGTCGAGGGCAGGTTGATGACGGAGCGCATCTTGGTGCCGAAGACACCGTGCTTCACGGCCCGGGTGAGCAGGGCATGGAGCTCCGGCATCGGCCTCATCACTTGGACACCGTCGTTCTCGGGCTCGAGCCCCTTGTCGACCTTCACAAAGGGGATGACGCCCCGTTCTTCCCACAGGAATGCCGGGGTGGGCTTTCCCCGCACCTCGCCGTCCATCGTGCCTTCGAACAGAATCGCCGCGATGACCTTGGCTCCGGTGAAGGCCGGCGCTGTCATGATCCGCACGCGCATCTCGTGCATGAGCCTGAACATTTCGGCATCGCTGCTGTAGGCGTTGTCCGGAATGCCATAGAGGCGCAGGGCGCCGGGCGTCGATCCGCCGCTTTGGTCGAGCGCGGCGATGAAGCCGTCCCGCCCAGAAATTTGCGCCATCATCTTGTCATTGGCCATGATCGTCATCCTCACGTGAGACCAGTCTGCTCGGGGAAACGCGCCCGGCTTCGACCCTTTGCCATCGGGCCAGTGAATATTGGCATGGCGTTCGAGATCCACGCAATCTTCACTTGGCTCAACGGCGTCAACACGATGCTCCGTCGCTGCGAACAACGCTGCGTCGCGCCTGTTCCTGATCCGTTGTCCAGAACGCTACACCGGGGCATTCGGTATCAGATGAGGAACGGGTGAATGATCTTCCGCGGAAGGGATACTTTCGTATTGGTTGAGAACCTCCTCTGCCTCCCACATGACACCTCTTGAGGAGCGGCGAGTGCGCGCTTGGCCGCATCCGCGGCCGCCGGGTCGCTCCCTGCCGGGCTAGCCGACCCGGTTCACCTGCGCAGTCCGCGACGGCGGCTCGACCTCCGCCATACCCCAGAAGCTCCATTGCGGGGCGCGCGCCTCGGCTTCGAGACGATCAGGATAGAGCCCGCCCGGGCTGTACTTCTTGGCTGGATAAAGGTTGATCGTCATCGACTCCCACAGAATGAAACCGTCGTCGTCGATCACCGGAATATGCCTGTTGGGGTTGACCGCAAGATACTCGGGCGTTCGCGTTCCGCCGCGGACGAATCGATTTTGACATGCTCGTAGTCGAGGCCGAGTTCAGCGGCCACTCACAAAGCCCGGAAGGCTCGCGAGCGCGCGACGCCGTGAATCATAAGTAAACTCATCTCATTGTCTTTCGCTCCGATGCGGCGAACCTCGTACGCCGCATCGGCCGGCGGCAATTAGAGCGAATAGAAGCGAATGGCCGCAATAGGGCCGGAAGTGGTCAGGCATCGAGCTAACCATCTCGGGCCGATCTCGGTCGAAAGCGCGCGTTCTCGAGCCGGCGTCGCGTCCGGGATGTTGGCGTCGCGCTCACATCATGACTGGCCCTGAACGCACCTGCGCCGCTACTCGTAGGGCACCTCGCGACCGTTATCTGACGCCTGCTTGATGGCATCGACCAAGCGGTGCAAGTCGACCGCGGTCTCGAAGGTCGGCTGGCGGCTTTGGCCGGCATGGATTGCCCGATCTCGAATAGCCTGGGCAAACAGCGTGTACATTTGACCGACGTTGATCGCTTCGCCCGAGGGCGTTCCAGGTGCAGCAAAGGTGAAGCGCTCCGGCACAGGGATCGGTGCCAGCGTGTCGGCGTGCTTCGCCCCATGGAGGGATACCTCGCTCAACTGCGGAGAATCTTCGCCCGTTGCGACCACGGTCCCGTCGCGGCCGTAGATTTCCATGCGATAGCCGCTACCGGCGAACGGAATGGCGCCGATGTGGGCCGACACTACCGCACCACTCGCCAGCCGGCCGCTGAGCAATACGTTGTCGGGGGAGGTGACGTCCAGCAATGTGTTGGTGCCGGTGTCGAGCCACTGCTTCGCCTGGGTCGCCACCACGGCGGACAGCCGTCGGAAATCGCCGGCGACGAAGCGCATTGCATCCACCGTGTGGCCGTTGGCAATGGTCAAGGTGTTGGCGCCGAGCTCGGCGTCCCGCTGCCAGGTGCGGTGCGAGGGTCGGGACAACACACCCTCGCGCATCAGGCTTACGTGGATGGCCATCACCTCGCCGACAAAGCCGGCCTCGACCTGTTCCTTCATGTGCATCAAGGCGGGATTGACGCGGGCCTGCAGGCCGACCGCCGTGACGAGCCCCTTTGCCTTGGCCAGCGCGCATAGTTCCACGGCCTCCGCCGTTGTCCGTCCGAGTGGCCATTCGCAATAGACGTGCTTGCCCGCCTGCAGCGCCGCCTTGGTCGGCGCGTAGTGCGACGGCACGCGCACGACAACGGCGACCGCGTCGATCTCCGGCGAGGCGATCATCTTGCGGTAGTCGTCAAAGGCCAACCGGGCGCCCCAAGCCCGGCGCGCCGCCTCCGCGCTGTCGGGTTTGGTGGTGCAGACCGCGGTCAACTCGACATCCGAGCCGGCCTGCACCGCCGGCAGGTGGGAACGGGCGGACCAGGTACCCCTGACGCTGGCGCCGATCAGGCCGAGGCGAATCTTGTCTGCCATATCGCTTCCTCCCAGGGGAAATCCAAAAGTCGTCGCGGGATCTTGGCCCCCGCCCGCTACTTCCGGAACACTTTTCCGGCTCCGGCGGCTGAAAGATTCTCTCTCCAGAAACGGAAGGATGAAAATGGCGGCAGACGAAGGTGAGGACATCGAGACGATCGGGACGCGCATTGTTTATGAGAACCGTTGGATGCGGGTGCGCGAGGATGCGATCCGCCGCCGCGACGGTTCCAGCGGAATCTACGGCGTCGTCGAGAAGCCCGATTTCGTCGCGATCGTTCCGGTCGAGGATGACGGTCGCCTGTACCTCGTCCAGCAGTTTCGATATCCGGTGCAAGGCCGCTATTGGGACCTTCCCAAGGTTCTTGGGAGCAGGCACCGGGAGCCGACCCAATCGAAGCAGCGCGTGGCGAATTGCGAGAGGAGACCGGTCTCGCCGCCGCCCGGATGACCTACGCCGGCCATCTCTTTGAAGCCACCGGCTACTCCAACCAGGGCTTCCACATATTCGTGGCGACCGATCTGGGGCGGGGCGAGGACGACCGGGAGCCGGAGGAGCAGGACCTCGTGACGCAGGAATTCCCGCCGTCAGAGGTTGAGCGGATGATCCGCGAGGGCGAAATCAAGGACGTCACGACTGTCGCCGCCCTCGGCCTCCTTCGGCTGAAAGGATTGCTTTAGAACCTCAAAACGCGGTGTTCGCGGACGGGACGCTCGTTTCTGAGCGCCCCCCGCACAGACCCGAGCGAGCCCAATTCGCTCGATCCGACGCTTCGCCAGGCTCGAATTGGCGCGCATGATGTCGATGTTGAGGGCATGAAGCGCAGGCCCGAACTGGGTTATCTTGTCGTCGCCGATCGCCCGGTTTGGTTGACGCGGAACACGCCTGACCAGCTCGCCAACGCAATTACGCCGATCGCGGGCTGATGGACCGCTGGGAGGCCATCGGCTGAGACCCTTAATCGAAGATTTACTAACACTTTTTAGATTGCCACCGGCGCTGCGGGACCCTACTCGGCTTGGCGCCGGCAGTGACACCGCCCTTGGTCGATAATCCGGCTCATTCTCCACTTGTAGGCTCTGCTCGCACGGAAGCTTCACAGTCTTTGGCGTTTCCCCCGCGATGGACACTTATGAAACAGCGGTTGCTCATAATTCGGTCGTCACCGCCGGTACCGACCCGGTTCTGACTACACCGTTTCTGGTTCTGGGCGGCACGTTGCCGGCGCTGGCGGGTATCAGCTGTCGCACGACCCCTGGCGCACCTTGCGCCGGTATCCTGATGCTGGGACCCGTCACGCCCGAGCGGTTGGCCGAGGCGTTGATCGAGGTACCTGATCCCGCCGTTCCGATCGCCGATTTCGCCGGCAACCAAGGTCTACGTTGCGACTTCGCCAGTGAACGGCTCGATCCGGCGGCGATCGCCGCATTTCGCGACCTCAGCACCCCGATCTGGCGTCGCTTGGCCGACCTTCCGTTTAGGGCGGCTCACGAAGATCGGGCCGAATTGACCTTGCTCCGCATTGCCTACTCGCGCGACGCGGCCATCGAGGCGAGCTTCGCCCCCGACTCGAGTCTATTGGTCGATTACCGTCTGCTCGGGAGAATATCGGTGGCGCGGCAACGACTGGAGGCATTGGCAGATTTGGACCTGCTCCGTCGTCATTTCTTCACTCGCACGCACGCTTGCGGGCGGTGCGCATCCGCACGTTTGCACGCCTACGAGGCTTGCCCTGCCTGCGGTAGCGGCAACTTGGTCGATGAGCCGATCGTGCATCATTACCGGTGCGGCTGCCAGGCGCCGGAATCGCGCTTCACGAACGGCCGTCTTTTGGTCTGTCCGAAATGTCGGCGCGAGCTGCGGCACTTTGGCGTGGATTACGGAAAACCGGGAATCGCCGTCATCTGTCGCGGCTGCGGCGCGGTGGAGGACGAGCCGGTGCCCAACTTCGCCTGCCTCGATTGCGCCGCCGTCACCCCGAGCGCCGACAGTAGTCCTACCGACTGGCACCACTACGACCTAACCGAGGAAGGGATAAGGGCATTGCACGATGGTCGGTTGCCGCGGCTTGATATCGCCCCAGTCCTCCAACGTTATGGACGAGCCTTTTCGCCGCGCGAATTCAGCCTGCTGGCCGGGGAGGCATTACGTGTGTCACGCCGATACGAACGGCCATTCGCGCTGGCAAGGTTGACTGTCGCCAATATCGACCAATTGCGGCGAGAACTCGGGCCGGTCGCCGTCGATAGTGCGTTTCGGCTGGCCATCGATGCCTCTGTCGGTCTGCTTCGCGACAGCGATTTCGTAACCCCTGACGGTCCCGCTTCCATGTTGATCGGCTTCCCCGAGACCTCGGCAGCCCTTGCTGCGAAAGTATTGGACCGGGTCAAAAAGGAGGTCGCGGTTGTCGTGGCGGCGCCATTGGAGATCGCTGTGACCATTGCCGAGGGCGAACGCGCCTCCGCGCTGTTGGACTACGGGTGATGCCGATGGATGCCGTGGCGTTTCTGGGCTCGCTCGATTTCGTCAGCCTGGTGCTGTTGTTCTGGTACACGACGCTGCTCGAAGTTCCGCGTTATGTTATCGGTGTTGTCGCGGCCGGCATCTCAGCGGTCTCGGAACGCCCAAGACAGCCCCCCGATACCGATCTGACCCTGAGCGTGATCCTAGCTGGACACAACGAAGCCCAATCTCTGCGGGCCTGTGTCAGCGGTTTGGCCGAGCAGACCCTCAGCGACCGCAGCCGTCTGCAGGTCGTCGTCGTCGATGATGGCTCTACTGACGGAATGGCGAATGTCGCACATGACTTGCGGCGCGAAGGACTGGTCGACGAAGTGATCCGGTTGCGACATCGCGGCGGCAAGAGCGCGGCTGTTAACCTGGGGTTAGGTGCCTGTACGGGTGACATCGTCGT
>Ga0306923_10004613_pt1 | contig 13227 bp, 12 predicted proteins | sample sta12Can44000108_FD_203841 | JGI IMG/M metagenome (GOLD analysis project Ga0306923, IMG submission 203841) | Lab enrichment of tropical soil microbial communities from Luquillo Experimental Forest, Puerto Rico - statanox.12C.anox.44.000.108 (v2)... | ecosystem: Environmental > Terrestrial >... | reverse complement strand
AAGGCCGGGCATGACGAGTGAATCATTGAGACCGCGGTAACATCAGTCTCAGACGTACAGTCGAGCTTTAGACAGCGCGAAGGATTTCCTTGCTTCTTGGGATTGCGGCTTTGGCAATCTCCTTGTAGGGCTCTTTGATTGCCAAGTCAGCAATCGCATCGTTCACAAAATCCGCGTTAAGCCTATCTATAGTGGCGAGTGCTTGCGCGACCTGATCGCGATAGCTTCGTAGTTCTTTTATAAGTGCATCTTTGTGCTGCTTACCTGCCGCTGCAATGTCGAAAATGTCGCGCGGTTTTATGCTGGCCGCCCGATAATAAATCTTTTTGGTGATGATCTCCGGAATCGTTTCTAACAGAACAGTTTCACCTTCAATGGCCGCCTGAGTTGTTGGCGAAGACGTCAAGGTGGGCGCCACAATGAAGTCGATCTCCCCGATATTAGCGAACACCAATTTCAGAGATCGAGCGCCGTCGCCTTCATAAGCGTCGGGTTCGATTTCAAACTCGAAATCGTGCTTTTGCGGATCAAGAAACGGGAGTTGCTGCGGGTCGGACAGAAAAATGTCTATGTCACGACTTTCGCGATGATCGATCTGCAGCATCATCGCTGTGCCGCCACCGAACGTCCACTCATCGATGACGACTTGTTCTGAATTAGCTTGTTGGATGTGCCGACAGGCTATGCGAAAGAGCTGCTTCCAGGGAGGTGGCGCACTCACGCGGCGAGCGGGTAGCACTCGCCCGAATAGGCTGCAAAGGCCTTTGCCGCGGCGACCAGCTCCGCCTCGGTGATATTGAACTGATGGGCAAACTCCACCTGCAGGTGAGGCTCAACCTCACCAAAAAAAGCCGACATGTGACCAGGGGCGGCTTTGGCCGCAGCCTCATCCAGCAGACAATGGACAAGCTCCTGCGCGTCCAGCTGCTTGCTGTGAGGCGCATTCACGGTTGCCAAAACGAGCGCCGGGCTCATGGGTGGTGACGATCCATATACTGAATGCCAATCGCGTGTCGCAACCCAAACGTAAGTTTATTGCATGCTTTGTCAATGGCTTAGTCCGACATTGCGTCAATAAATCAGCAGCTGGCATGGTGCCCCGCCAACGGCGTGGTGCGCAAGCAGATGAAGGACCACGGCACCGAGCGAAAGATCGACGGCAATTTCAAGCCCGGCACCAAGCTCGTTCTGATCGACGACGTCACCACCAAAGGCGGATCGGTGGTGCAGGCGGTGCCCGCGCCTACGCCGCCGCGCGCGAAGCTGCCGCGCGCGAGCCCACCCCAAGCCAAGCCCGAAGCCAAGCCGCCGCGCCGCCCTGGAGCGGCGCCATGTGCGAGGAGTTTGCGGCGGTGCTGCGCGGCTGGCCGGTGCGCGAGATCGAGCGCGACGTGCGTTTGAGCTCGGCGCAGCGCGTGGCGTTCTACGAGCTCGTCACCGCGTCGCTCAAGGCCGCCGACACGCTCGGGTCCGCCTGCCCCGCCGAGACCGCGCTCACCCCGGTCGGCCGCATGGACGCGATGCGCAAGCGCCTTGCCGCCGTGCGCGCCGCCACCGCCGCGATCCGCCCCGCGCTCGTGCACTTCTACGAGGCGCTCGACCAGGGGCAGAAGGTGAGGTTTGCGGGGATGAGTTAGGGGGCCGGTCTAGCCGCGTGTCCCGGGCGCAGCGCAGCATGAGCCATAAGCGCGTTTACGCGCGTCTTCGACGCGCTATGGCGAGAGATGCGCTGCAGACACCGATCTCGGGTTTACCCGAGATCGGCGCTCAAATGTGCGCAAGTCGGGTAAACCCGACTTGCCTGGATCGTTACGGTCTGTTGCAGTCCTTGATCGGCTACCTCTTCGCCCGCGCCACCGCCCGCGCCAGCGTGGCGTTGATGCGCGTCTGCCAGCCGGGGCCGGTCGAGCGGAAATGGTCGAGCACGTCCTGGTCGAGGCGCAACTTGACCGCTTGCTTCGGGCGCTCGAGCTTCGGCCGCCCACGCCGGACGAGCTCGTCGCCGCGGTACACGTCGGCGCGCTCGAAATAGTCATCGGTGAGTTCCGGGGCGTCGTCAGGATCAACCCAGCCCTTCGAGATGCTTGCGCCAGCGCGCTTCTTCCTTGGCATGACAATACCTCATCGAGATGATGTGCCGCGTGTCGCCGCGCGGCGTCCATACGATCACCACCATCCGTCCCCGCAGATGACCGGCCGAGACATAGCGTCTCTCGCTGTACTCGAAGCGATCGTCCGCGAGCACGGTGTGAAGGCCCTCGAACACCTCCGCCGCATCGGCGAAGTCGAGCCCCCGTTGCCGCAAGGTCCGCTCGCGCTTGGCCTTGTCGAAGGTGATCTTCACGCAATTAATGTACCCCCAATTAATCGCGGCGTCAACATTTATGGGGGTACAGAAATGGAGAGATTCGGCGCCGTGGTCGAGAAGCTCGTCCGCGGCTGCGGCCAGCAGGGCGCCGAGTTCGAGAACTGGCCGTTCGACGCCATCGCGCAGATCGTCGGCGCCGACGAGAAGGAGCGCACCGCGCTCGAAGGCCTGCGCGATAGCGCCAAGACGGCGGCGCAGCGCCTCGCCGCCGACTGCCCGCAGGACGTGCCCGCGGCGCCGGCGGCGCGGCTCGAGGCGGTGGAGCAGGGGATCGACGCCGCGCTTGCGGCATTCGACGCGGTCGAGCCGGCGCTCGCGACCTTCTACGGCACGCTCGACGACGAGCAGAAGGCGCGGCTCTACCGCGACATGGCGGCGCCGGCCGCAAGCAATGCGCCGCAGCGGGCGGAGCGGCGCGAAGCCCAGGAGGAGCGGCGCGCGCGCCGCGAGTATTCATCCCGCCGCGATCGCGCCCGCGCCTATGCCGCCGCGCGCGAGGCTGCCGCGCGCGAGCCCACCCCAAGCCAAGCCCGAAGCCAAGCCGCCGCGCCGCCCTGGAGCGGCGCCATGTGCGAGGAGCTTGCGGCGGTGCTGCGCGGCTGGCCGGTGCGCGAGATCGAGCGCGACGTGCGTTTGAGCTCGGCGCAGCGCGTGGCGTTCTACGAGCTCGTCACCGCGTCGCTCAAGGCCGCCGACACGCTCGGGGGCGCCTGCCCCGCCGAGAGCGCGCTTACCCCGGTCGGCCGCATGGACGCGATGCGTAAGCGCCTCACCTCCGTGCGCGCGGCCACCGCCGCGATCCGCCCCGCGCTCATGCACTTCTACGAGGCGCTCGACCAGGGGCAGAAGGTGCGATTCGCGGGGATGAGTTAGGGGGCGAGGTTACCGGCGCTTCAGGGGCGCAGCGCAGCATGAGCGAAGCGCCCTCAGGTCGCCTCATCGGTAAAGCGCGACAGCCGCGGTGGAAATCCGATTTAGCGTTGAGCGCACCTCGTACAACAAGTCGTCTGGCGGCATATTCGGGTCTTGTTGGGAAAGCTCGTAGCCAAGGCCCATGGCATACTCGCTGAACGCCATCTCATAAGACAACCGACGGAACGTCGTGTCCTCGACATGGCCGTCGCCGAGCGCCGCCATCACCAGCGGGTGCTCCAGATTGATGATAATGGTGAGCGTGATTGGATCGTAGACCGACCGCTCGGCATCGCCACCGAGTGGCCTGTATTCGACGCGGAAGCCGCCCTGGGGCCGCCGCCGGTTGCCCTCCCTGCCGCCGACCGGATCGACGGCGTTATCACCGAGGGCGTCCGGTTGCCCGCGTGGCTGGACCTGCGGCGTGGGCCGCGGCGGCTGGGCCTCCGGACTGGGGTTGGGCTGCTTGGGCGGCGTCTTGACCAGAACGCCCGGCGCTTCAACGCCACGCGTCCACTCGTCGGGTTCATTGTCGGCAGCGCGGGTGGCGGCCTGAGACCGCGCGGCTCCCTTGCGCGAGGAAGCCGCCCTGATTTGGTGAAGCCGTTCGCTGATCTTTCGGAAATCCTCGTTGAGGATTTCAGCGATCTTGTCTGCCTCGGCCGCAAGGCGTCGCGCCTGTTCGGTTTTGCGGGCTTCGCGTGAGCGGCGAACCAGCGCAGCCCTCACCTCCTCAAGCTTCGATCCGATAAAGCCGAGGAGGACGGCGACAACGGGGTGCTGGGGATTGAGCTGAAGTGACCGAGTGGGGTCGTACGGCTCGATGGGCGAGGGATGGTTCTCGAGGGCGGGAACGTCGATCTCGCCGAACAGGTAGTTGCCGAACTCTTTGCTCTCGATCCCGGCGCGCTCGATCGCAACGAGATTGCCCGCGCCGGCTGTTACGCTGATGCCTTGCTCGACGGGCGGCAAGGGCGCTCCCGATACCTTGACCAGCAGCGTCACGTCGCCGAGCACCTCGCGCTGTGATTCGGTCGGCTGAAAGGTACGGGTTTCGCAGGTGGGGGGGTCCCGGTAGGTGCAGACATGATCGTCGATTGCCACGTCCGGCGACTTCGCCCGGAACGCCTGAAGGTGGCGCTCTATATAGTCGATGATGGAGGCCCGGCGCACGCGATCAAGATTGATGTCGAGGATGGAAATGGTGGTCCCGTTGGGATCGTCGGTCGGCTCATCCTTCACGGCCCACTCGACGGGAATGTCTTCGCCGTCGCTGGCGCTTATCATGTCCCGCGTCAGCACGACGACGTTCCGTTTGCCGTTGCGCACGGTATCCACGTGCAGCGTGTTGCCGATGCCGAAGGCTGCCGACTTGCCGGTGCCGAACTTGCCCCGGCCGGGCCGCCCCGCACGCCGCTCCAGGTTCTCGCCGTGCATCTGAAAAAAGTGCTCGAGATCTGCAACCGACATACCGCTGCCATTGTCGGCGATGCGGACGCCCTTACCGCCAGGAAGGACCGTCACCTGAATCCGCGGCGAGACGCCCGGATCGATGTACTGCAGGCTATTGACGACATACTCCCAAACGACCACTGCCTCATTTTTGAACGAAGCGGCCGAGGCGAGAAGGTCGCGGCCGACGTGAGAGGTCACCTTCAATTGCGCTCGGGCGGTCATGCGGTCGCCTCCCTGTTGAGGTCTTCGATTAGGTGATCGAGGAACGGAGCCAGCTCCCGATCGTCTGAGAACATCGCGCGCAGCCGCGTGATCTTCGTCTCGCGGAGTTCGCCACGAGCGTAGCTGTCGATGCGAAACACCTGCTTGGTTTCGGCTGAGGGGATGTCGCGGACTCCAGACGTCCAAAGCTGCCACGCGCGGGTCGCGATGATGCGTGACCGCTCGCGCCGCCAGCGCTGTTCGTCGATCGAGCCGGCACGGGACTGAGCGCGGGTTCGCGTGGAGTCGATCTCCCCGGTCCTTTCCGATACCTCTTCCGCCCATTTCAAACCGCGTTGCGTGAGGCGCCAGCCGGTTCGTCCGGAGCCAATCATCAAATCGTTCTTCTTGGCGTCCGAGAGAAACACCCGGATTAGCTCGAGGTTGATTTGCTCGGGGTGCTTTTTCCAGGAGAAGCGCCCGGGCGCGATCCGGTGCGCTTCTATAGCGGCGTCTTCTGTATCAACCGCACGTTGCGCGCCGCCCAGCCGATACACAGCCAGGGTGACGACCTCGACCTGCGAGGTCGCCTTTGTCAATCTTTTTTCTGGAGATTTTCTCATTGTCACGATACGGTAGGTGGGAACTCCCTAGGATGCAACAGAAAAAATGGACAACAAAAGGCTTGACAATCGCTGGGGCGCGCGGGGTTCCCCTTTGCTGCCGAGAAGTTTGCGCGACGTCTGGGCGGGCGAGGCGCTGCCGCAATGGATCGCGGCCGAGTTGAAGCTCCCGGCCAGCTCGACCGCGGCGGCGCTCGGCCAATCGGTCTGGGCGTCAGACGACGCTGAAGCGCTAACGGACCGGCAGCGAAATTTTGTTCTCAATCTCGTCCAAGCGCGGCGCTCGGAGATTCAGGCGGTCAAGGTATTCGCGGAGCCCGTCCCCTACTGGCTCGACATAAAGGACCTGCCTTTCTCCACGCGGACGCGCAACTGCTTAGTCAACGGCAATCTGATCGGCGAGAGGGAGCGCCTATCCAACCTGACGTTCGGTGACCTCTTTAAAATATGGTCGATGGGCGTGGTCTCCGTTCTGGAGTTTGCGTGCCTGGTCGAAGTAGCACTGGAACGATCCGCAAGCGGCAGGCCTGAGATGGCGCCGACACCCACGGATGACGAGCTGCTTCAGATCATCGCAGAACCATGGGTGGACCAGGTCGGCCCCGCCGATCCGCGCTTTTCCGATCTGCTCCCGCCCCTGCCGCAGGCGACGATGCTGGAGATGATCGACGCGCTGACCAGCGGGCCAGACACAGATGCGATGGCCCTGTCTCAGCTGTCACAGACGATGCCGGAGCTGCGGAAGCGGCTCGAACAAATCACAGCCTTGCCGCTGGAAGGTCAGTTGAGAGAGTTCCTTCGCGCCCTCTCGCGCTTCGAGGGGCAGCGTCTAGCGGCGTTAATTGATCGTTTCGGCTGGGGCGGAAAGCCCCCAATCACGCTGGAGGAGGTCGGCCAGCGACTCAACATCACCCGTGAACGCGTGCGACAGCTACAAGAGAAGGTGTTGAGCCGCTTGGCAGCGATTTCGTTTCCGACCTTCATGCCAGCGCTAGATGAAGCGCTGCGCGCACTGGCGGAGGCAAGCCCGTTAGGCGTCGATTCGGCCGGCACGCTTTTGAAACAAAAAGGTATCAGCGCGGACGACTTTCATCCGGAAAGCGTCATCGCGGCGGCTGCCGCCTGCGCACGCAATCCGCCGATACAGCTGCAGACAATAAAGAAGAAGACGATCGTTGCGGCGGCAGCAATCCAGGATGCCGACATCATCCTGCGGATAGCCTACCGCCAGGCGCACGCTTCCGGCGCATCGAACGTGGCCGAAGTCGTCGCGGAAATGACGGCAGACAAGGTCACCGTCGACGAAGGCGCGGTGCGCCATGTGCTCCGGGAGTTCTCCGAAGTGCAGTTCCTCGAGGAGAACTGGTTTTGCCACCGACCCCCCAATCCAGAGCGTGACCGCCTTAGGAATGTGACACGGAAGATGCTGTCGGTCGCATCGCCGATCGAGCTCGGCATCATTCGCGAAGGCCTTCGCCGGGAGTACCGCTATAGAGGGCACCGGGGGGTGAAAACGTGGTCGCTTCTCGTGCCGCCGCGCTCGGTGCTTCGTGCCTACTACGAAGCTCACCCGGAATTCATTGTTGAGGATGGCGAGATGGTAAAGCCCGTCGAGCCGCTCGACTATCGGGTCGAACTGGCGCTCAACGATGCCATTCTCGTCGATGTGCTCCGATCGTCACCGGCGTGCGTGCTGGACCGAGCCAGCGTTGCGACTGAGTGCATCCGTCGGTCAATGAACGTCAATACATTTAACATCTACCTCAGCTACAGCCCGGTCGTCATGCATCTTGGCAAGGATGTCTGGTCTCTGCGCGGGGTGCGCGTCGACCCTGCCGCCGTCGAAGCGGTGCGCGAAGCGAACGCGCTCCGGGAGAAAGAGAAGCGGGTCCTCGATCATGGCTGGACCTCGGGGGGCGAGCTCTGGCTCGCTGCCCGGATACCGGCGGCGCACGATGCGGCCAATTTGGTCGTCAGTGTCCCCGGGCCAATCCGGCGTTACCTTTCCGGACGGCGGTTTGACGCAAAGGACGAGGATGGCGTCAGCCATGGATCGGTCCGCGTGAATGACGAGGGCGCGTCTTATGGCTTTCCCCCCTTCCTGCGCCAGCGGGGCGCCGACGAGGGCGACATATTGATCGCCGAGTTTGACCTGACGAAAAACGTGGCCCTGCTGCGGTTGGGTGACGACGAGCTCCTTGAGGAAATGAGCCCGGAGGTTTAACCCCACATCGAGACGGAAGGCCAAGGCGCATTTGAAAATCGCAGTAGATCCCGACATGCCGCGATAGTGCGCCGGCCACTTTTGAAAACAGGCGGCAAAAACGCAGGCAAAAAATGACAGGTTGCCTGCTGGACATTTCCGGAGGCGGTTCGGCGCGATAGCAATCTACGTATGCTCCGTATGGCTCGGGTTATGCTTTCAGGCTTCCGCTGCTAGCGGTGCGGGCACGAATGGGTTCCCAAGGAAAAGGGCCAGGAACCCCGCGTGTGTCCGCACTTCAAAAGCCCGTATTGGGAATCGACCCCTCAATCAGAAGGAGGGACCAAAAGGAAGGCTCGCAAGAATCAGTGAGCGGTTTCGTCGGCCCTATCCAGCCCGAAGTCTTCCGGTGGACCTGATGGGACCGATGTGTCTATCTGTGGATTACTCGTGTGCTCGCTGTTGCTAAGTTCAATCAGGCCAAAGGTATTTGGCTTTGGGCGGGTGAAAACTTCGCGGCGGCGAACGTATGCCGCCAGTGATCCAGACATACCTGTTCTGTTCTTGCGGTTGTTCTCCCGTCCAGAAGCCTTCAAAATATCAACTACATGTAGGGCCTTACCCGCTGCCTTGATCGCATCCTTGGCGTCTGCGACATAGCTACCAGCCCGCATTGTCTCACCCGGCTGTGAAACATCAGGTGTTCCACGCTCCACATCACCGTCGCGCGGTAGCATCTTCGCTACATCTTGTAGCGCCTGAATATACGCTCTGGCTTCACGCATCTGTAGTTCAAGCTCTTGAATCTCTTGCTGTTTCCTCGAAATTCTCTCTTCGATTTTGCGTCTGCTCATCATGGCTGGCGTCCTTGCCTGAGAGGGGTGATGTGATGGCTGATGGCATTTCATCAGGTGATGATATAAGCTGTTGCGCGATTCTTGGAAAGGAGATTTCGTCGTGCCAGGACCCCACCAAACGATTACTGAAAAGCTCGATGCCATTAAGCGTTTGACGGCCAAGGGTGCCGAATACCGGCATGCAAGGGAACTGATGCCAGTTCTTGGCTATCGAGAGTGGAGAAACTTCAAAGGGGCGATTGAGCAGGCAAAGATTGCATTTGGTGCGGCGGGCGAAGATGCCACCTACCATTTCGGTGATACCACCAAAATGGTTGTCATCGGTACAGGGGCCGAACGGTCAATCGACGATTACTTCCTTAGCCGCCCTGCTTGCTATCTCATCGTCATGAACGCCGACTCTTCGAAGCCTGAGATTGCAGAAGGGCAAAAGTATTTCGCGATCCAGACGCGCAAGATGGAAAAGATTGAGCGCTACGTTGCCGATCAGCGGCGAGTGGCCCTGCGCCATCGCGTCAAGGATCGAAATTCAAGATTGACCAGCACTGCGCAGCAAGCGGGCGTTCGTCACTTTGCCCTGTTCCACGGTGCGGGCATCAACGCCTTGTATGACATGCGTCTCACCGATTTGAAAGCCAAGCGGGGGATCGGTGAGAATGAAGATTGGTACGACCGGCAGGGCGTAGAAGAACTCTCCGCAAACGACTTCCGCATCACGCAGGCCGATGCAAAAATGAAACGTGAGGGTATCAAGAGCGAGGAACTTGCCATCCGCGCTCATGCCCAAGTCGGTCGTGAGGTGAGACAGGCAATTCGAAGATCGGGCAATACAATGCCGGAAGTTGTGCCCCAGGAGCCGTCGATCAAAGAAATTGAGAAACGTCTCAGGCAGAAGAAATTGCCTGCGCCGGAAGCGAATTAGTTTTTTGTGCAGCCGCCCGACTTTTTGTGGAGGAGTCGGTTGTTGTGCAAAGCCCCCGCAAGCGGGGCGAGGGAGTGCACCGAGATCGCGGCGGCGCAGCCCCAAATCACCCCACCCTTCGCGCCCCGCGCTCCTTCCGCCAGAACCGCTTGTGCTGCCCGCAAGCCCGCGGGCGGGGATGCGCACGATCTTCTGTGCGTCGGAGACGGCGGTGCCGATCACCTGCGGCGCGCGGCCGTGAGCTTTGAGTATTGCAAGCGTGCGCTGGGCGTCGGCGGGGTCCACCACGTAGCAGAAGCCGATGCCCATGTTGAAGACCTCGAACATCTCGCTGTCGTCGACGCCACCCCCTCCCCAACCCTCCCCCGCAAGCGGGGGAGGGGGCGCACCGAGTGTGGTGATGGAAGCGCGCCGAGCCCGTGGCGAGCGCGGCGCGTCACACGAGGCTAGTTCGCGATCGCCTTCCAGCTCTTGGTGAGATGCTCCGCAGTGCGCCAGGCCAGCGCCTGGGCGGTGAGCGTGGGATTGTGGGCGCCGCTGGTGCCCATCACCGAGGCGCCGAGGATGCCGAGGTTTGGCACCTCGTGCGCAAAGCCGTAGCGGTCGACCACGTTGGTCTCGCGATTGTCGCCCATGCGGGTGCCGCCGTAGGCGTGGGTCGAGGGACCCATGGTGCCCATCGGCCCGCGCTCGACCGCGATCGCGCCCGCCTCCATGAACCACTGCGCCATCTTGTCCTGGATGAAGGCGCCGAGCTTCTTCTCGTTGTCCTTGTGGTCGGCGGTGATGCGGATCACGGGGAAGCCGAGCGAATCCTTCACGCTGGGGTCGAGGTCGAGCACATTGTCCTCGTAGGGCAGCGTCGTCTTCTGCAGATAGGCGAGGTTCCAGCGGTCGGCGTTCTCCTTGATGAACGCCTTCCAGCTCGAGCCCCACATGGGCGCCTTGCCGAAGGTGCTCATGCTGGCGGCGCCGATCGGACGGCGGTCGGAATAGACCCAGAGATTGCCGCCGCCGATGAAGTCGAGGCCGAAATGGTCGAAGTTGTCGTCCGCCCAGTTGTCGACGGCGACGCCCTGCGCCGGCAGGCCGTACCAGTTGTTGAGGTCGAAGGGGAACAGCGCGGCCAGCGTCGCGCCGGTGTGATGGGTGATGTAGTGCCGCCCAACCTGGCCGCCGTTGTTGGCGAGCCCGTTGGGGAACGGCTTCGACTTCGAAAGCAGCATCATGCGCACGTTCTCGTAGGTGTAGCCGGCGAGCAGCACCACGTCGGCGGGCTGCACGTACTCTTCGCCGCCCTTGAGATAGACGACGCCGCGCACGCGGCCGCTCGCCTCGTCGACCGCGACGCTGGTGACGATCGCCTGCGTCACCATCGTGAAGCGGCCGGTCGCGAGCGCCTTGGGAATCGTGCTCACGGCGGTCGAGTTCTTGGCGTGGATGTGGCAGCCGCCGCGGTTGCAGAAGCCGTGGTAGAGACAGGCCGGGCGGTTATCGTAGTACTGCGAATTGACCGCGGCTGGGCCGGGGAACGGGTGCCAGCCGAGCCTGCGCGCGGCCACCGCCATGCGCTCGGTGAATTCGCTGCCGGCGAGCGCCGGCATGGGATAGTCGCGTGCGCGCGCTCCTTCGAAGATGTTGCCGCGCTTGTCGATCGTGCCGTTGACGTTCCCGGCCTGGCCGGAGATGCCAACCTCGTACTCGACCTTGTCGTAATAGGGCTCGAGCTCCTCGAGCCCGAACGGCCAATCCTCCACGGTCGAACCTTTGGGGATGCGCGCGGCGCCGTAGCGGCGCGTGGTCTCGCTCACCACCTTGAAGTCCCACGGGTTGAGCCGCCAGCTCTGCGCCCAGTAGTGCAGCGAGGTGCCGCCGACCGCGTTCATCATGGGATGGATGGGAAGCCGCGGCGAGTAGGGCGAAGACGCGCTGGGGCGATGGGTCGGAATCTCGCCGTTCGCCTTCTGCGCCGACTGCGGCCAGCCGCGGAAATTGTTGCGCAGCTCGTCGGGCGCGAAATCGCGCGGCGAGAGCCAGGTGCCGGCCTCGAGGCCGATGACGTCGAGGCCCGCGCGCGCGAGCGGCAGCGCGGCGACGCCGCCGACCGCGCCGAGCCCGACGATGACGACGTCGGTCTTCTTAAGGTCGATGGCCATGGCTGCCTCCCTTCATGGTGAAGGTCGCGTCCGCGTAGGCGGACTGGCGTACGGGCCTGGGCCGCGCGGTCATGCGCTGCTCGTCGGCGGTGACCACCATCCGGATGCCGGGATAGCCGATCAGATCCCAGCCGACGAAGTCGGCGTTGCCGCCGTAATAGGGATCGCAGAACGTGCCTTGGATGGTGTGGGTGCGCACGAGGTTGAAGAACGTGGCGGCGTTGGGCACAAACCCGGTGGCGACGTTCTTCTCGAGGTCCGTGAGCACCGCGTCCTGGTCCTGCGCGGAAAGCTTCACGAAGGCCGCACCTTTGATGGACTGCGCGTAGGCGTCAAGCGCGGCAAGCCCCGCGGCGTAGGCGCCGCGCGAGCCGCGCAGCGGCCCGGTGAGCGCGCGGTCGATGTAATGCGCCGCGCGCGCCTCCGTCGCGCCGGGGCCGTTCGCGTCGCTCGGGATCAGGCGCGCGACGATTGCCTCGAGCGTGTCGGCTTCGGCGGCGGTCAGCGTTTCCAGCGCCTCGAGTCGCGACGTTTGCAGATGCGGCGCTGGCGGCGCCGGCGCAGCAACGGGTTGCGCCGTCACCAGCGCCGGGGTTGTCGCGGACAAGGCGGCCGCGGCGCCGGCCGCCTGCTTGAATAAATGTCGGCGCGAGACGGTGCGCCGCGCACCGTCGGCCGGTTCGTTCGGCATGACGTCCTCCCAACGCGTATGTTTTTGAATTGGGTTGTTTGAATTGGGCTGCCCGAGATTTTTCCTCGCCGGCAGCAGCGCGTCATGGTGCACCCGGGCACCCTCGGCCGCAAGGCCGCTCAGGCATTTGTCGGCGCAAGGAACACTCGTGGTCCTTATGCGTGTTTGGACCGACGGCAACGCCCGCCAAGTCGGTCGGTGCGGTGGGGAGGGGAGCGTACCGAGTGCGCGGCACCAACATTGAGTCCCCATCCGTCACCCGCGGGCTTGACCCGCGGGTCCATCATCTTCGTAAGAACTTTTTGCGAAGACGATGGATTGCGGGTCAAGCCCGGCAATGACGACGTGATGCCCCGTGTCCGTCGAGATCCCCAGCCGCAATCACCCCACCCGCCGCTTGCCCCGCTCTTCCCGCCAAAATCGCTTGTGCTGCCCCGCGAGCCCGCGGGCGGGGATGCGCACGATCTTCTGCGGGTCGGAGACGGCGGCGCCGATCACCTGCGCCGCGCGGCCGTGGGCTTTGAGAATCGCAAGCGTGCGCTCGGCGGAGGCAGGGTCGACCACGTAGCAGAAGCCTAGCCCCATGTTGAACACCTCGAACATCTCGCTGTCGTCGACGCCGGCGTGGCGCTGGATGAGGGGAAAGATGGGGTGCGGCTCGATCAGCCGGTCGATCTCGTAGCCGACGGGGGCGGCGACGCGGGTCAGGTTGAGGAGGCCGTCGCTGGTGATGTTGATCAGCGCCTTCACCCCGGACACCTTCGCCAGGATCTCCATCGCCTCGGGAACGTAGATGTCGGTCGGGCGCAGGAGCTCTTCGCCGAGCGTCACGGCCAGCT
>Ga0306923_10004611_pt1 | contig 13231 bp, 12 predicted proteins | sample sta12Can44000108_FD_203841 | JGI IMG/M metagenome (GOLD analysis project Ga0306923, IMG submission 203841) | Lab enrichment of tropical soil microbial communities from Luquillo Experimental Forest, Puerto Rico - statanox.12C.anox.44.000.108 (v2)... | ecosystem: Environmental > Terrestrial >... | reverse complement strand
CGCTGGGCGGCTCGGGTGAGCCGCCACGTAGTCGCGCGGCGAGCCACGAACCACGCAGACGTCGGGCTCGGGCTCGGAGCGGTCGTCGAGGATGATCGGGCTCTGGGTCTGGACGAACCAGCCTTCACCGAATGCTCGCTCCAGCGCTTTCGCGGTGAGCAGCACGGCAGTCCGGTGGGGGCTGTGCTGCGGCTCCTTCACGAGCAGGAGCCCGTCGAGCAGCTCGACCGGGTCGTCCTCGTCGAGGATGCCGTGATCAATCAGCTGCGCGTACTCACCGCGGGACCAACGACGTAGCCTCGGCCGGTCCACTTGCTTCATGGCGGTGACCCGATGCTATCCGTGCTCGTCGCAGGCGTCAATGTATGCGGGTCGATACATGAGTGATCAACGATTTGCGCTTGACAACTTTGCCCAGGCAACTTGTGGATGAAGTGGCGGCCTTCAGCAAGTACCACTTAGCGGAACGTGCAGGCTCGCGGGACCCACATTAGGGTAGCTTGGAGCGAAAGGTCCTTCATCGCGTCGAGATCGTCCTGCTGCAGCCGTTCCCGAAGGCCCGAAATCCGGGGTGTAGAGTCGCTCCAGTAGAAGGAGGGCTCTCCATGCACGCTCACGCGATGTCTCCCCACTACCAGGCGCTGGACCGCCTCGGCGACGAGATCGCCGAGCTCTCCGCTCACCTCGACGCCGCCACTGCCCGTCTCCTCGACCTGATCCGCGTGTTCGACGCCCGTGGCGGCTGGAACTCGGGCTTCTCCTCCTGCGCCGCCTGGCTCTCCTGGCGGGCGGGCCTGGATCCGGGCGCCGCCCGCGAACGCGTGCGCGTGGCCCGCGCCCTCGGGTCGCTGCCGCGCCTCGCCCAGGCCTTGAGTCGCGGAGAGCTCTCGTACGCCAAGGTCCGCGCCCTCACCCGCGTGGCCACGCCAGAGACCGAGGCGCGGCTGCTCGCGGTGGGGCGGGCAGGCACCGCGGCCCACGTGGAGCGCATCGTGCGCGGCTGGCGCCGGGTCGATCGGAAGGCGGAGGCGCGTGAGGCAAGGCAGCGGCATACGAGCCGAGGCCTGCACATCCGTCACGACGAGGACGGCATGGTCGTGGTCACCGGGCGGCTCGAGCCGGAGGTGGGAGCCCTGCTCGTCCAGGCCCTCGCCGCTGCGAGGGAGACCCTCTACCAGCGAGGGCGCAGGACCGGAAACGTTTCCGCGGAAACGCGCGAAGCGCCCACCATGGCCCAGCAGCAGGCGGATGCCCTGGCCCTGGTCGCGGAGACGGCGCTGCACCATGGCATGGATCCCGGCACGCCCGGCGAGCGCTACCAGGTGGTGGTGCACGTGGACGCCCCGGCGCTGGCTGACCCGGACCAATCCGGCCAGTCCGTGCTAGAGGACGGCACCCACGTTTCCGCGGAAACGTCGCGGCGCCTGGCCTGCGATGCCAGCCGGGTGGTGATGCGCCACGATCCAGACGGCCGGGTGGTCGAGATCGGGGCCCGGACCCGGACGATTCCCCCAGCGCTCAGACGGGCCCTCCAGCATCGGGACCGGGGCTGCCGCTTCCCGGGCTGCGGAGGACGCTTCCACGAGGGGCATCACATCCATCACTGGGCGCACGGCGGGCCGACGATACTGTCCAACCTCACACTCTTGTGTCGGCGGCATCATCGCGCGGTGCACGAGGAGGGTTACACGGTCGCCCGCGGCCCTGATGGTGCGCTTCAGTTCCGGCGGCCGGATGGGCGGCTGGTGCCCGAGGTGCCGGCGCCTGCCCCGGTGCCGGCGAAGCCCGTGGAGGCGCTGCGCACGTCGCACGACGCGGAGGGTCTGCACATCGACGCGCGGACGGGATGCGCGCGTTGGCTCGGGGAAGGCCTGAACGTCGGTTGGGCGATTGACGTGTTGCATCCAAGCGCCGGCGTGCGACGATCTTGACGCGGCCGTACCCGTAGCCATACCGGCGCAATGGGCGCAGAATCTCCCGCCGATGCCTTGAAGGAGTTCGAGGCCTCGCAGGTGCGCGAGCCGGAGCGCTTCCGCGGCTACTATGGCGCGGCGCAAGCCGCCGCTCAGGCAGGCGACAAGGCGAAGGCGCGGGGCTGCTACGCGAAGCTGGTAGCCATGGCGGATCCGGGCTCGACGCGCCCCGAGGTGGCGCAGGCGCGCGCCTTCCTCGCCGCAAATCCCTGAGCGGGAGCGGCTACTCGTTCGAGCGGTATTGCTGGCGCATGCGCGGCATGCACTCCGTGCAAAGGCCGTGGCTGAACCGGGCGTCGGAGTGATCGCGCACGTAGATCTCCACGGGCAGCCAGGTGCCGTCGGCGGTGTGGATACGCTTGCAGTAGAGGCAGATGGTGATGACGCCGGTGAGCGGCGGGTGACGGCGCTTCTCCGTCACGTCCACGAACGACATGGCCACGCCGTGGGGCGTGTCGTTGCCGGAGCGGATCAGCGGATGGGCGCGCACCGAAATCCACGTGCGCTCGCCACCCTCGCGCGGAACCCCCATGACGAGGCGTGGTGAGGGCAGCCCGGTGCGAAGGGCGAGCGCATCCGGCTGCTCGTCGGGCGGGAACGGGGAGCCGTCTTCCTTGATGGCATCGGCGCCCAGGCTCTCGAGGTCGGCGCCGAGAATGCGCTCGGCGCCTGGATTCCAGCCCGAGATGACGCCGCTCGCGCTCTTGAAGAGCACGCCCTCCTCGAGGCCCTCGATCACCGTGCGGTAGCGATCCTCGCTCTCCCGCAGCAGCGACTCGAGGTGATGACGCTCGGTGATGTCGACCGCGTGGCCGATCACGTAGGGCTCGCGGTCGGGAGGACGGTAGAGGATGTTGCGATAGGCCCAGAGCCGCTCCTCGCCGCTCTTGCTCACCAGGCGGAGCAGGCCGCGATCCGCTTCCTTCTCCCGGATGCGCTCCAGATAGCCATCGAAGAACGGACGCACCGAGGGCGCGAGGAATTCGCAAAGGTTGCGGCCCACGCCGTCCTCCGGCGCATAGCCGAGTTCCATGGCGGAGGCAGGACTCACGTAGAGGAGCGTGCCTCTCAAGTCGTGGCTGCAGACCAGACCCTGGCTGTTCTCCACGAACTGGCGGAAGAGCTCGAGCCGATCGCGCAGCCGCTTGCTCTCGCGCTCCTCCGCCGTCGATAGCTGCTCCAGCGCGTCCAGCCAGGCTCGCGCCTCGGCGAGATCGGCGGGCGACCGGCGGGCTTCGTCACGATCGTTCATGTCTTCCGCCTCCCGAGCGTCTCTCACGATAGGACACCCGCCCAACCGGAGCAACCACTCCACGCGGCCACGATGATGCTCATCAGGCGAACCGCATCAGGAGGTAGAGCGAGGCGATGGCGAGGATCAGACCGACCACCTCGCGTGCGCCGAGGGCTTCTCCGAAGCTGATCGAGCCCATGGCCGTCAGAAGCACGATCATCGAGATCGAATACACGACGCCGACGGCGGCGAGCTTCATGTGCCTCATCACGAAGACCCAGCCGAAGGCCGTCGAGGCATACACGACGAAGCCCACGTAGAACCATCGGTTCCGCAGCGGCATGACGTGCTGGCTGGCCAGTTTCAGGAAATAGTCGCCGATCACGCCCACCACGCTGAAGCCGATGGTGACGAGCACGGCCATCGCATGACGGCTCACGAATCCTCCTCATGTCTGTCTACCTGCTCTCCTATAAGGAGTGAAAACGGTTAGGAGCGTAGCAGATTCACCGTGGTGTAGCGATGCGCCTTCATGCCACCACGACGATTTTACCGAGCGGGCATGAAGAAACTCTGAAGACGCAGTAACCGGATCGCGCCCTATAGGGTTCCGCGCCGCGAGGACGATGGGCAGCACGATGGGGTAGAGTTGGGCCTGGCATGATCGACCGAGAGATCGACGGGCAGATCGCGTGGACGCGGGCGACCTTGGCGCCGGTCGAAGGCTGGATGCGCCTGAGCGAGGCCTGCTCGGCCGAGCTCCTGGGCGCGGCCGCCCAGCTCCGTGCGCATCCCCTGCCTGTCCTCGCTCTCGATCCCGTCGACTTCGACCTCGGACACTGCCGGCGCGCCATGGCGGACATTCGCCAGATGCTCGCGCACGGTCCCGGTTTCGCCATCGTGGACCGGTTGCCCCTCGAGCGCATTGCGCGCGAGGAGGCCGTCGCCCTTTTCTGGCTGCTCTCCTCGTTGATCGCCCGGCCGGTGGCGCAGAAGTGGGACGGCACCATGGTCTACGACGTGCGGGACACGGGACGCCCGCCCGGTAACGGCGTGCGCCCTGACATCACCAACGCCGAGCAGAGCTTCCACACCGACAACAGCTACAACCTCTGCCCGCCCGAGTACGTGGGTCTGCTCTGCCTGCATCCGGCCATGGAAGGCGGGGTGAGCCGCATCGTGAGTCTCGTGTCGGCGCACAACGAGGTCCGGCGCCGGCGTCCCGAGGTGCTCCCTCGCCTGTACCGGCCCTTCTACTTCGACCGCCAGCGCGAGCACGCTCCCGACGACATCATGGTGACGCATCACCCGATCTTCGAGGTGGAGTCGGGTCGGCTGCACGGCCGGCTGTCGCGCTTCCAAGTCCGCAACGGACAGGCTCTGGCCGGCGTGCCCCTGGATGCCGAGGGCGAGACTGCCCTGGACGAGCTCGACCGCACGATGGACCGTTCGGATCTCTGCATGGACTTCCACTTCGAGGCGGGACAGATGCAGTTCCTCAACAATCGCCAGATCGCGCACAAACGAACGGGCTTCCGCGACTGGCCGGAGCCCGACCGGAAGCGTCATCTGGTCAGGCTCTGGCTGCGCGATCATGGCCGTCGCTCCTACAACGGCTAGCGTGGAGGAGTCGCCATGACCGATCTCCACATCACTCGGCTCCATCCCTCGCTGGGCGCTGAGGTGGCCGGCGTCGACTTGAGCCGATCGCTCGACGAGCCGACGCGGCGCGAGCTCAACCGCGCCCTGGCCGAGCACCTGGCGCTGGTGTTTCGCAACCAATCGCTCACGCCCGAGCAATACCTGGCCGCCGGTTCCACCTTCGGGCCGCCCATGGAGCAGCACTACTCGCAGCACAACATGCCGGACCACCCGCTGATCGGGATGATCTGGCACCGCAACGGCCAGCAGCCCGCCGAGCAGTGGCACACCGATCACACCAATCGCGAGCGGCCACCCGCCGCCACCATTCTTTACGGCGTGGAGATTCCCTCGGCGGGCGGTGGCACCAGCGTGGCGAGCATGCGCGCAGCCTATCTCGGCCTACCCGAAGCCGAGCGCCATCGCCTGGAAGGGCTGACTTCGTTCAACGGGCTCGACGGCCATGCCGACACGCGCGCGGAGGACCGCGAGAAGTACGGCAGGCCCGTCGAGCACCCCATGGTGCGCACGCATCCCGTCCACGGCTCACGCGCGGTGTACTTCCACATCTCCAAGGCCACCCACATCAGCGGCATGACGCCCGAGGCGAGCCGAGACTACATGAAGGACCTCCTCGACCGGATGATCAAGCCGGAGATCGTGTATGACCACGCCTGGCGCAAGGGCGATGTGCTCGTGATCGACGATCGGGCCACCATGCATCGGGCCCTCGGCGACTACGATCGCCGCCAGAGTCGCGTGCTGTGGCGAATCATCGTCGAGGGAGACCGCCCCCGCCTTTCCTAAAAGAGCGTGAGGCGAGGTCGGAAAAAAACTGCTTGACGTGTTTACAGTGTAAATGTACGGTGTCCACTTATAGACGCACGAACGCGCGATCTCACGACGCCAAGGAGGCGCCCCATGAGCGCACCCCAGACCCTGATCAAGCCGCAGGAAGAGACAGCGGAGGGCTTCCACCAGTCCTGGTTCCCCCTTGCCGTGGCCAGCGAGATCGTCCCCGGTCAGGTGGTGGGCCGAGACTTCCTGGGCACCCGCGTGATCCTCTATCGCGACGTCGACGGCCGCGCCTTGGTGCAGAGCGCCTTCTGCCCACACCTGGGCGCCGATCTCTCCGTGGGCCAAGTAGTCGACGGACAGATCCGCTGCGCCTATCACCACTGGCGCTTCGACTGCGCGGGGCGCTGCGTGGACATCCCCGCCGGCGACAAGATTCCCCCCGGCGCGCGCATCGCCACCTATCCGAGCGCGGAGGCCTGGGGCCTCGTCTGGGCTTTCAACGGCGAGAGGCCGCTCTTTCCCGTGCCCGGCATCCCGGGGGCGACGGAGCACGAGATCTGCCACGAGGCGCGCTTCCGCGGGACGCGCGCGGTCGATCCCTGGGTCGCCGTGTCGAACGGGGTCGACTTCCAGCATCTCCGCACGCTCCACGGACTGTCCGCCGTGGATCCCGACGCGGTGACGGTGACCGAGCACCACATGGAGTACCGGATCGAGACGCCGTCGTTCGTGCAGCACGGCCTCATCACGGGCGTGAACACATTCTCCCAGCATCTGATCTTCGGCGGCGAGGACCTGTTCATGCTCTTCAGCGGCGCGCCCATGGCGCACGGGCAGAGCATGGGCTTCTACGCCTACGGGGTGCCCGCCACCGGCGCCGCGGAGGACACGGCCAAGCTCGAGAACCTTCGCGGATTCGTGCAGCGGCTGATCGCCGAGGACGCGCCGGTGCTCGACACCATCCGGTTCCGCCCGCGCGTGCTCGTGGCCTCCGACCGGCACCTCGCGCGCTTCTTCAAGTTCGTGCGGGAGTTCCCGCGCGCGCAGCCGCCGGACGCCTGAGGGCATGCCCAAGAACCTCTCCGCGGCCGACGTCGACGCCTTTCGCGCGCGGCTCTGCGCGGTAGCCCAGCACAAGTTCGCCACCGCCGGCCGTGACGGCGTGAGCATGCGGCAGCTCGCCGACGCCCTCGGCTGCAGCCCCATGACCCCGTACCGTTATTTCCGCAACAAGGACGAGATCCTCGCCGCCGTGCGTACCGCCGCCTTCGACCGCTTCGGGGTGGCTCTGGAGACAGCGGGGCGGAAGACGCGCGGCGATCTGCCGGCGAAGGGACGCGCGGTGGGCGAGGCGTACCTCCGCTTCGCGCTGAGCGAGCCCGAAGCCTATCGCCTAATGTTCGATCTCTCGCAGCCGCACCCCGACCGCTATCCGGAGCTGGTCCGCGCCACCACCCGCGCGCGGCATCTCATGAGCGCTGCGCTCGAGAAGCTCGTGGAGACGGGCATCTTCCACGGCGATCCCCAGCTCCTCGGCTATGTCTTCTGGGCGACCATGCATGGGCTCATCGTGCTGCATCTGGCGGGAAAGCTGCCCAGCAAGCCGGATTTCCGCACTATTCACCGAGAGGCGATGCGCCTGCTTTCCTCCGGCGCCAGCGTGCCTGCGGAGCCGCGCATCACTCGCCGACGGAGGCGCGCCTCATGAACATCCTGCTGAGCCTCTCCCCCTTCGCGGTCTTCTTCGTGCTGATGCGGCTCCACTCGCCGATGGCCGGCCTGCTGGGCGCTCTCATGGCCTCGCTGGTGCTCCTCGCACGCATGCGCCGGCGCGGAGAAGCAGTGAAGATCCTCGAGATGGGCACCCTCGCACTCTTCGCGCTTCTAACCGCCTACACATGGATCGGCTCGCCGAACTGGACGGTGCCCACCGTGCGCCTCGCCGTCGACGTGGGCCTGCTCGCCATCGTCCTCGTCTCCCTCGCCATCGGCCAGCCCTTCACGATCCAGTACGCGCGCGAGCGGGTGCCCGAGCAGTTCTGGGTCCTGCCGGTCTTCTTCACCACCAACGTCATCATCAGCGCCACCTGGGCGGTCGCCTTCGCGGTCATGGTGGCCGCAGACGCCGCTGCCGAGTGGATACCCGCCATCCCGCTCTGGATCGACATCGGCGCGACGCTGGCGGCCCTGGGAGGCGCGATTTGGTTCAGCAACTGGTATCCCGCCGTGGTGCAGCGCCGGCGGCTAGCCGCCGCGTCCTGAGTGGCTAGCGAGGACGCAGGGCGACGAGGGCGAGCGCGCCTATCGCCACGAGGCCGGTGATCCCGCCGAAGGCGCAGGCCGCGCGCACGCCCAGATGCTCCGCAATGGTGCCCACGAGCAGCGAGCTGAAGGGCGTCATGCCCGCGAAGGCCAGCGCGTAGAGTCCCATCACGCGGCCGCGTAGGGCGTGCGGTGTGATGAGCTGCAGCGTGGTGTTGCAGCTCGTCGTGAAGTAGATCTGCAGGCAACCGAGCACGGTGAGCAACGCCACGGCCACCCCGAAGCGGCCGACCAGAGCCAGAAGCGCGACGCCGACGGCGAGGAGCGCCGCGGAGCCCGCCAGGAAGGATAGCGGCGGCCGATCGCGCCGGAGCAGGGCGATGCCCGACGCTCCCGCGATGGCGCCTGCCCCTAGCGCGGACATGAGGAGACCGAAGCCCTGGGCGCCCTCGTGCAGGACGTCGCGCGCGATGAGAGGCACCACCACGTTGAAGTTGAGGACGAGCAGGCTCACCGCCACGAGGAGCGCGAGGGTGAAGCCCACCGCCGGCGTGCTCAGCGCGTACTGGGCCGCGCCCATCAGCCCCTGCCGGATGCCGAGCCGCCCCGCGGGATCGGGATGGCCCTCGGTGCGGATGGCTAGGAGGGCGGCCAGCACCGCGACGAAGCTGGCGCCGTTCAAGAAGAACGCCACCGCCACGTCGAAGCGCGCGATGAGAAGCCCGGCCACCCCCGGACCCACGATGCGCGCGCCGTTGAAGACCACGGAGTTGAGGGCGACGGCGTTGGGCAGGTCGGCCTTGCCCACAAGATCGCTCAAGAAGGACTGACGAGCGGGAATGTCGATGGCGCGGCCCACGCCGTAGATCGTGGCGAGAACAGCCACGTGCCAGTAGCGGACGTGGCCGCTCCGCACGAGCAGCGCGAGCACGAAGGCCTGTACCATCATGGTCGCCTGGGTCACGAGGAGAATACGCCGCTTGCCCAGGCGGTCGCTGAGGGCGCCGCCCACTGCGGACAGGAGAAGGATGGGCGTGAACTGGAGCGTGTTCACCAGCCCCAGCTGGAAGGGTGAGCCGGTCAGCTCCAGGACGAGCCACGACTGCCCCACGCTCTGCATCCATGTGCCGATGAGAGACACGAGCTGCCCGCCCCAGAAGAGCCGGAAGTCCCGGTGCCGGAACGCTCCCAGACGCCCGGGGGCCGGCGAAGGTGTCGATGGATCGGGCATGCGCCTCCCGACTCTACACGACCTCGCGCGAGCCGAGACACCTCCGTGAGTCACCAAGCGCGGCGGGACCCCATGATAAGCTCACCCACTCAAGAGAGGGACCGACCCAGCGCGTTTTCAAGCCCAAGGGCTGCGTGAAGCGTCCGGCCTGACGGGAATGCAGATTCCGGCGGAGGACCGAATGAACCTTAGCCGTCGCAACGTGCTCAAACTGGCGGCCACCCTCTCCGGAGCGAGCGCGATCGGGCCGGCGGCCGCCTTGCTCGGACTCGACGCCGCCCAAGCTCAGACCCCCAAGCGCGGGGGGATTTTTCGGATCCGGGGGGAGGATCCCGTCTCCGGTCTCGATCCCCACCTGGTCGTCAATCACCACCGGATCGCCACCAACCTCTCCTTCACACACAGCCGGCTCGTACGGATCAAGTCGGGCGCTCGGGTCAAGCCGAACACCCTGCCCATCGAGCCCGATCTCGCCGAGTCCTGGAGTCAGCCCAACGACACGACCTTCGTCTTCAAGCTCCGCAAGGGCGTGCGCTGGCACAACAAGCCGCCCGTCAACGGCCGCGAGCTGACGGCGGAAGACGTCAAGTACACCTATGAGCGCTTCCTGACATTGACCGGCAATCCCAACCGCTCCATGCTCGAGCAGGTCGAGAAGATCGACGCGCTCGACCGCTACACCGTCCGCTTCACTCTCTCTGAACCGTTCGCCTGGTTCCTGGATTATCTGGCCACCACCGTGATGTGGATCGTGCCGCGTGAAGCCGTGGAGAAGTTCGGCGATCTCAAGAAGGCGGAGGCCTGCATTGGGACGGGGCCTTGGATGCTCGAGCGGTATGACACCAACTCTCGACTGACCTTCGTGAGGAACCCGAGCTATTTCATGCCGGGCCTGCCCTATGCGGACGGGGTCGAGATTGTGATCGACGAGGACCCGGCATCCCGGCTCGCCGCCTGGATCGCGGGCCGGTACGACTTCGCGCCCGAGTATGGCCATTGCGTGCGGCGGCTCGACCTCGAGGCAGTTCGACAGCGCAAACCCAATCTCCAGACCCAGGATTTCGTCGTGCTCTGGGGCGGCTACACGACGATGAAGCTCGACCGCGAGCCCTTCAAGGACGTGCGCGTCCGGCGTGCCCTCGCCCAAGCCTCGAGCTGGAAGGAGATCCTCGAGACCAACGCCTGGTCACAGGGACATGGCGTGCCCAACCCGACCATTCCCACGGCGCTTCGAGAGTGGGCCGTCCCCATCGACCAACTCTCTCCCGAGGGCCGGCGCCTCTACGACCAGAACATCCCAGAGGCCAAGCGTCTGCTCGCGCAGGCCGGCTATCCCGCCGGCATCAAGGTCCCCCTGGAGGCCACCCTCGCCTGGAGCCCCGACTACGTCGACTATCTCCAGGTCGACATGAAGAACTGGAAGGCGGCGGGCATCGACACCGATCTCAAGACCAAGGAGTTCGCTGCCTTCATGGCCACGGCCATCTTCGGCAAGTTTGACAAGATGGCCCACAGCCTCCGCGGCGGCATCCCAGTTGCCGACATCAGCCTGTGGGGCCTTCACATGCCGGGGCAGCCCACCAACGCCTCAGGAGTGAACGATCCCAAGCTCACGGAGATGATCCGGCTGCAGCGTCGCACCTACAACGTGACCAAGCGCCGCGAGATCGTCTACGACATCCAGCGTTACCTGGCTGAGCAAGTGTACTACCATTACGACCCCTCGTTCCTGACGGTGGCCGCCTGGGAACCGTACGTGAAGAACTTCTCCCCCAACATCGGCCACGATTACGGCGGTCGGCTGATGGTCGCCTGGATGGACAAGTAGCTCATTCGTTTACGCCGGTCGGCCGAGAGTTGCGCGGATTTCCGCTATTCGTTGGCTTGCTGCCCCGGAGCCGCGGCACGCCGTCGGCTCTGTGAAGGGATGGCTGATAGCTGGTTGCCCAAAACAGGGGCCGGCATCACTTGTCCCAAGACCTGATCGTACGCCGTCGTAGCGGCGGCATGTACAGGAGCCATGCCGGCTTGCGGCAACACCGCTTGTGCCGGTGCCCCACGCTGCTGTCCTGGCGCGGGTTGGACTGGCGGTTCCGGCGTGGCGACGGCGACGGGGGGAACGGCCGGGGTCGGCCGTGGCTTGGCAGGATCTTGTAACAGCACCTCGACGAGTCCCTCGGGCCGCGAGATGACGACTCGATCGTCAGCGATCTTCTCTAACTTCCCCCCTGGCACCGGATCGCCCACGGAATAGCCCGCCACACGTTTGATCGATGGGTCCTCGAGGAAGGCTCGGCTTTTCGCGCCCTCGATGACGATACCGTGGAGTACGGGCTTGACTCCGGCCACCGCCGCTACCCTTGCCGCCTCGCTCCGGCCGGGATTGAAGAGATTCTGGGCGGTGATCGCGGCGTACATCTCGAGCCCCACAGCACCCGGGGCGGAATTGACGGCAGGTGCGGGAGCGACGGCGATACGCGCGAGGGCGGCGGCCGGAAGCGGACGCGTGACGAAGAGCGACCGCACGATGCCGACCGCGAACGCAACGCAGAGGAAGCCCAGCACCATATTGATCAGCAGGAGTCGACGCGACATCGTCGTTCCCGTCCCGGCAGCACAGAGCCGGTCGTCGTGAGGTCGGTCAGGAGCTCCCGCGGCTCGCCCACGGCCACGACACGAACTCATCCTGGCCCCTTGAAAGTCGTGCGGCTCCGGCGCGCCCTCCCCTGGCGTCGAACGGGAAGGAGATCCTGAGGAGTCGCTTGATGCGCTCCATTCGCGAGAGTAGCTCGAAGCTATAGCGGATTCTGGCCGCCGCCATAGATTGTGAACGGCCTCGTCGCACGAGTCGCGACGAGCCCATCAGGGCACCGTCGCGACTGCGATGCGACGAGGGTCCGTCCCTAGAAAGCCGAGCAGGCGACCGTCGGGTTGCCGGGGAGCGGGAGAGGTCCGACGACGGAGAAACTCGACTCGCTGTCCACGCACAGCAGATCAGTGCCGGTGTTCCCGCTGATGCTGGCCAGTGGTGGTGGGGACGGGATTGGCGCGAGGGCGAGGTTGAATACCACCGCGCTGCCCTGACTCAGCTGGAAGCCGTTGACGCTGTTGTTCGTGACGCTGCCCGAGAACACCGACAGCGTGGAACGCCCGGTCAGCGCCACACCGGCCCCGTTGTTCGCCTCGACCGTAGCGTTCCGCATGACCGCGGCCGAGCCCAAGAAGAGCACAACGCCCTGCGATGGCGCGGCCGTCGAGTTGCCGCGGATGACGTTGACGGTGGGCAGGCCAAAGCCGGGATCGCCGATGAACCCCGTTGACTTGCTGAAGGCGATGCCCGATGCGAAGTTCCCGGTGATCGTGTTGCCGCCCGGGAGATCGGCTCGCGAGTCGACCACGAGCACACCGAACCGGCCCAACGGGCTGTTGGGGTTGGTGCCGTTGCCCGTCACGGTGTTGCCATAGATGATGCCCAGCGAGCCGAGGGTGACGAGGATGCCGTTGGCGCCGTTGTCGCTGATGGTGTTTGGCGCGGCCACGAAGTCGTTCGTCAAGCCGACCCGACCGGTGCTCCCGCCAAAGACGAACACGCCATTGCGGGCATTGCCTTTGATCGTGCTGTTCGTGATCGTGACGATGGACCCGTCGAGGAAGATGCCGTCCGCTGTGTTTCCGCTCGAATTACACGAGTCCACGCTGCCGCTCGCCCCCTGTCGGAATAGAATGCCGACGCCACTCACGATGCCACTGCCGGCGCCGCGGACGGCGCAGTTGCGGAGCTGCGCCTGGCTACCCCCCGTGACGACGATGCCATTGCGGCCGCCACTGACGCTCAGCCCATCCAGCACGAAGCGATCGGCGATGACCGTGAGGGTATCCACCTTGGAATCCGTCCCCTGGATGGCCGCACCGGGCGCACCAGCCACGAGAGTCACGCCGCTCCGGCGGACCGTGACGTGCTCGAAGCACGTCCCGACGACCTCGACGGTCAGGGGGCCGCCCTGCTGCTGGGCGAGGGCGTCGGCGATCGTCTTGCTCTTATCGCAGCGGATGGTGATCTTGCCGGAACTATCGGCGCGCGCAGGGATCGGC
>Ga0306923_10004610_pt1 | contig 13232 bp, 9 predicted proteins | sample sta12Can44000108_FD_203841 | JGI IMG/M metagenome (GOLD analysis project Ga0306923, IMG submission 203841) | Lab enrichment of tropical soil microbial communities from Luquillo Experimental Forest, Puerto Rico - statanox.12C.anox.44.000.108 (v2)... | ecosystem: Environmental > Terrestrial > Soil... | reverse complement strand
ATAGAGGATACCCGCGCCAATCCACACGACCCCCATGATCTTGGCAGCGCTATCCATCTCGTATAGCACGTAGCCGATGACGGCAAAACCGGCGAGCGGCGACACCAGGTGACGAAACCAGGCGCGGCTTCCGCCGCGGATCACGAAGTGGCTGATCACCGCCACGTGCAGCAGCAGGAATCCGCTGAGGGCTCCGAAGTTGACGACGCGGGTCAGGTCGTCGACACGTCTCGTAAAAATAAGGCCGATCACCACCGAGATGCCAGCCACGACCAGCGTGCTCACGTAGGGTGTCTGATAGCGTGGATGAACCCGGGCGAGCGCCGCCGGCAGCTTGCCGTCGCGCGCCATGGCGTAGAGGATGCGCGACACCGCCGCCTGCGCGGCGAGCGCATTGGCGATGCCGCTCGCAAGGATATTTACCCCGCTTGTGAGCAGCCGCAGTGGCGTACCGCCCGCGCGCCCGGCGATTTCGTAGAACGCCGTCTCCGGGGACGAGAATCGCATCCCCCGCGCCAGATCTGTGGCGATCCACGTCTGCAGCATGAAGAGCACGCCGACCACGAGAAGAGAAGCGATGGTTGCCCGGGCTACCGAGCCTCGGTCCCCGAGACTCTCTTCCGCAAGCGTCGAGATCGCATCGAAGCCGAGAAACGACAGCACCGCAATCGATGTTGCACCCACGACCGTGGCCAACGAGAACACCGCGGGGTCGTAGATCGGCCTGAGCGTCAACGACCCGGCCCCCTGCCCGCGATAGAGGGCGATGAGCCCAGCTGCCACGAAGATCGCCAAAGTCGCGATCTGCAAGCCGAGCATGCAGAAATTGACGCGGGCGGTGAGACGGATACCCACGAGATTCACCGCGGCGTTAAACCCCACGAACGAGAGCAGCCATACCAGATCGGGTACGGCCGGGAAGAGCGGCCGGAGGGCCACCGTACTGAAGACATACAAGAGCGCTGGCACCAGTATGTAGTCGAGCAGGATCAACCAGCCGGCGAGAAACCCCGCCGCTTCGTGAAGCCCGCGCCCGACGTAAGAGTACACGGAGCCTGCCACGGGGAAGGCCCGGGACATGGACGCATAGCTCATGGCCGTAAAGAACATGCCGACGAGGCCCACGAGATAGGCGAGCGGCACCATGCCTTTCGCGTCCTTGTAGACGAAGCCGAACACGCCGAATGGCGCGATCGGCACCATGAACACCATGCCGTAAATCACGAGGTCCCACACGCTGAGCGCGCGGCGGAGCTCTTGCCGGTAGCCGAGATTCTCGAGGCTCGTCATGTACTCTCCACGATCATCGGGCTGTTACGGTACGCATCCGGCCGCTGATGATCGATCGATCTCAGGCTGGCGGAGAATCTCTGCTATTGTGATCCCGCGTCAAGATGGCTTGCTGTCAAACGAACGCCTGAGGAATCCGGCTGCAATGCGCAATACGTTGTTGAAGATCGCGGCAACCTTGCTACTGGTGACTGCACTCACCATGGCGACTGCTGGAGCGCAGGTCTCGCGCGCCCCTGATCTGATCCTGGCACACGGCACGATTCTGACCGTCGATCCTCATGACTCAGTCGGTCAGGCGATCGCGATTCGTGACGGCAAGGTGCTCGAGGTCGGTACCGACCGGGCCATTCTGGCGTTGGCGGGACCGCACACGCGCCTCATTGATCTGCATGGGCGAACCGCTACACCCGGATTGATCGACTCTCACGCGCACGTCGCCGAGGGCGGGCTCGGCGAGGTCATCGCCATTCAGCTCGGCGACGCAACCAGTGTGGCGGAAATCGTTCAGCGAGTGCGCGCAAGGGCCGCACAGGTCAAGCCCGGTGACTGGATCCAGGGCGAGGGCTGGGACGAAGGCAAGCTCGTGGAGCACCGCTATGTGCTGGCCGCGGATCTCGATGCCGCTGCGCCTGACAATCCCGTGTGGTTGGAGAACACGACGGGACACTACGGTGTCGCCAACAGCTATGCGCTGCGACTCGGGAAGGTGACCGCCACCACTCCGGATCCTCCTGCCGGTACTGTCGATCGTGACCACACGGGTGCGCCCACGGGGGTGCTGAAGGAGGGTGCCGAGGCGCTCACCACGGCGTTGATCCCGCCGCCGTCCGTGGATCAGCGGCGGCAGGGCCTTCTGAAAATGATTGAGACACTGCACAGCGAGGGCATGACCGCCATCAAGGACCCGGACGACACGCAGGAGGACTGGGACGCGTACCAGGCGCTCCTCGATGCCGGGCAACTGACCGAGCACGTGTGCGTGCTGTGGCACGCGGGTAAGACGGTCGAATCGGCGCAAATGGTGATCCAGACGATTCAGGCGCATCCTCGGCTGCCGGAGTCGCTCGGCGATGGACGTTTGCTTTCCTGCGGCGCCAAGATCTACATGGACGGGAGTGGCGCCGCACGCACCGCCTGGGTCTATCGGGAGTGGAGCAGGAACAGGACCGAGGTCGATCGGGGCAATTACGGCTACCCGGCCGAGGATCCGATGGTCTATCGGCAAATGGTGCGTCTGCTGCACGAAGCGGGCATCCACGTCGGCACACACGCGATCGGTGATCGGGCGATCGACTGGGTCGTCGATACCTACGCCGAGATCTTGCGGGAAAAGCCTACGCCGGGTTTACGACACTCGATCATACACGGCAACTTGCCGACCGCTCACGCTATCGATGTCATGGCGACGCTGCAGAAGCAGTACGACGCCGGTTATCCGGAGATGCAGCCGACGTTTATCTGGTGGATCGGAGACAACTACGCCGCCAATCTGGAACCCGATCGCGCACAACGCCTCGAGCCGTTAAAGAGCCTGTTGGATCGGGGGGTTCAATGGACCGGCGGCTCTGACTACCCCGTCACACCGATTGCGGCGCGCTACGGTATCTGGGCAGCGGTTCAGCGCGAGACCCTGAAGGGTAGTTATGGATTGCATCCCTTCGGCACCGCTGAGGACATCGATACCCGTGCCGCACTGCGAGCCTACACGTCCGAGGGTGCCCGGCAGCTGTTTCTGGAGAAGCGAATCGGCTCATTGGAGCCGGGCAAGGAAGCCGACATCGCGGTCTGGGATCGCAACATGTACCTGGTACCGGCTGCCGATCTCAAGGGCTTGAAGTGTGAGATGACGTTGTTTCACGGCGAAGTGGTCTACGAGCGGCATTGAGAGCGCGCTCGCCGCTGCGGCTCGTAACCTCAGCGTCGCGATACCTCCCAACGCAACTGCGCTCTTCTGCAAACCATAAAACCCATATAGACGAGCAGCCGCCAGCGTCCACTGGCGGCCCAAGTTTATTGTTGGAACCGTGTTCTTATGAGTCGAGCTCCTGGCCTTGGCTTTGGCCACTTCGTGGCCCACTTGCCAAGCTGCTCGGTTCCGCCGACCGCACACCTCCGCTGACGCAAGCCAGCAGCCGCGATGGTTAGCGTTGTTTAGTCGGCGCTGACGACCTTGAATTGCTTCGACTCCACATCACCTGGTTGCGCATAGATTCCAAAGCGGCTCTCGGGCACCCAGACCATTACTTTGTCTCCCTTTTTCACCGCGGAAGCGGCTTTAACGTTCTTGTTCTCCAACGTGAGGGTCGCGTCAGGGGTGTACTCAAATGTCAGGGGATTACCTGTGTGCTCATGGCTCTGGTTGAGGAGGTCCACAGTCAGGCGATTGTTTTGGTTTTGCTTCACCTGCGCGTTGAAGCGCACCCACTTCTCTCCCTGCACGACCTTTACCTCCTGACAGGCCGAGCCCGCGTCCGGGAACTTGGCCAGAAACGCCTGACCGTACTTGACGTCCTTGACACAGTTCAGCTTAGGCTGTCCTTGTGCAACGCCGGTCAGAGAAATGCCAATTAAGACGGTGGTCGCTAGTTTGACGGTGGTTCTCATAGACGTCCTTCCTCCATTGCTAAGCTCTCACGTTGACGTAAGCGAGGCAACTCACTAATAGCTGATTTACCGTGTTAATTGCCAGCTTCGGCTGAAGCCGAAGGGGCCGGAAATCGGTTGGCCCCGGTACATACACCGTTAACTGGCCCCGACAGGCTTGAATGAGAACCTTCTGGCCGCCCACCGTGGCTTGGACCATCGCGCCGCCCTTCACGACCGTGAATACCGCCATTCCCTTGTAGTACGTGCCACCGGAGACGGCATTCTGCGCGCTGCTGGCCGTCGCGGTAGCACCACTCGTATCCGCGGACCCGGACACTCCCCACCTAATCGCGACCGCATTCACATCCGCGCCGAACTCGAAATTCCCACTTGTGAATTGATGCAGTGCGGCCTAGTTCTCAAGAAGATGATTTGTCCGATGTAAACTGACGCGAGCGCGTCGCAGAGTTGCACCGCGACTGTTGTTGCGCGCGGTTTCGCACGACACTGGCGCGGATCGCATGAGCATGCACCACTGCCACCGCCAATGCCGGGCGCTGGAACTGGGAAGTGTCGCGACAGGCTCTCATATGAGTTCGTGCGCAGCGATCGGGAGCGTCCGCAGCCGTTTGCCCGTGGCTGCGAAGATGGCATTGCAGATCGAGGGGGCCACTGGCGGTACGGCGGCCTCACCAACCCCACCGGGCAGCGCCTCGCTTGTTATGACATGGACATCGAGAACAGGGAACTCATGTATTCGCAGCACACGATGATCGTTGAAGTTGCGCTGCTGCACCCGGCCACTGCGGAGCGTGACGTTGCCCCAGAGCGCGGCGGAAAGGCCGTAGACGATGCCGCTCTCGAGCTGCGATTCGACGATGCCTGGATTCACGGTTTGTCCACAGTCGATGACGCAGGTAATTTTGTGGACCTTCAGTCTGCCGGCCTCGATAGACACCTCGGCCACCTGCGCGATGTGCGAGGTGTAGCCTTCCATGAAGGCGATGCCCTGAAAGTGTCCCTTGGGTGCATGGCCCCAGCCCGAGCGCTCGGCCACAACCTTGAGCACCTGCAGGTGGCGCGGCTTGCCCGCCAGAAGCTCCCGGCGAAATTCGATGGGGTCCCTGGACACCAGAGCGGCGATTTCATCGATCGAGCTCTCGATGGCGAAGCAATTCGGTGTGTGGCTTACTGAGCGCCAGTAGCCGACGTCGATGCCGATTTCCTGGCGGGTATACCGCAGGTCGAAATTCGGCACGGCATAAGGGAAGTTCTGCACATATTCGATCACCGAATCGAAGGGATCTTTGTTGGTCGGATCGTAGCGCGAGGTTATGGAAGGGGAGACGATCTGCAGCGTCCAGGCGCTCAGCTTGCCGTGCTCATCCAACCCGGCAGTCACCGCTTGTCGCGCCGGCGGACGGTACAAGTCATGGGTCATGTCGTCTTCACGGGTCCAGATCAGTTTCACCGGGGCGCCGACCGCCTTCGAGGCCGTGACTGCGGCAGGCACGAAATCCACATCCAGGCGACGACCGAAACCCCCGCCAAGCAGGGTGGTGTGGACGTTGACCTGATTCGCCTTCAGGCCTGCTGCCTGCGCCGCCGCGGCCTGCGCCAGCTGCTGCGCCTGCGTCCCGACATACAGGTCGCAGCTGTCCGCCCGGACATCGGCCGTGCAATTGATCGGCTCCATAGTCGCGTGCGCGAGGAGGGGGAGCTCGTAGACGGCGGCGAAGGTCTTGGCAGCTCGCTTCAGGGCTTCAGCGGCGTGCCCGCCCTTGAGTGCGGCCGCTACATTGTCGCTCGAGAGGGCCGAGATGCCGGGTTTGGCGGCGGCCGCGTTCAGTTGCGCCCAAATTGCCGCGTTGTCCAGCTGCGCATTCGGTCCAGGTGCCCACACGATGCGCAGGGCGTCGCGCGCTTGTTTGGCCTGCCAGAAATGCCCAGCCACAACGATTACGGCGCCCGCAGTTGGCACGATGCGGCGCACGCCCGGCATGGCAAGCGCCGCGGCCGAATCCACCGAAGCCACTGTGCCGCCCAGTTCCGGACAGAGTGCGATGGTGGCGTACAGCATGCCGGGCAGCTTCACGTCGAGGCCAAACTGAGCGCTGCCGTCCACCTTGCTCGGCGTATCGAGACGCGCCAGACGCTTCCCGATCAGGCGAAATTCGGCCGGGCTCTTGAGCGGCACCTCCTTGGGGACTGGAAGTTTGGCGGCCGCCTCGGCCAGCTCACCGTAGCTTGCGGTCTTCCCCGATGCACTCGTGATCCGGCCGTTGTTCGCGTGACAGCTCAAGGCATCGACCTGCCAGCGCCGCGCCGCCGCTGTGATCAGCATCGAGCGCGCCTGGGCGCCCGCCTTGCGCAGCTTCTCCCAGGCCTCCGGAATGCTGTTGCTGGTGCCGGTGATCTGGCCACCGTTCAGCGCATTCACGTAGGCCTCACCCACCGGTGCCGCGATGATCTTGACCCGGAGGGGATCGACCTCGAGCTCTTCGGCGAGCAAGGTGGGCAAGGCGGTGTACACGCCTTGCCCCATTTCCGAGCGATCGACGAGGATCGTGATGGAATCGTCGCCGCCGATCCGCAGCCAGGCGTTCAACTGGCCGCCCGAGTTTGTTGCCGCTCGCGAACCACCGCGAACCCCCGGGAGAGCCAACGCGAGCACGAGCCCGCCCCCGAAGTAGGCGGTGCGCTGCAGGAGTTGGCGACGCGAGCGGTCGATACCGCCGCGGACCTGGTGCGGGCGGCTCCTCATGTGATTTTTGCCTCGCGGAAGAGTTCGATTGCCCATCCAGGTAGCGGGATGTCGGTTTCAGCCTCGACACTTGGCATTTGGCGATCTACGGTGAGGCTGATCATTCCCCAAGAATAACTCTCACAGTTACAGTCGAGCTAGTACGCCACCCTCGAGGGGACAGCACCGGCAGCGCACACCGCGTACGGGTCCCGCGAGAAGATGTCGGCACGTTGAGGCCTGCTTTTTCCAAGAGGCGCCTTGATCGGCCGCTGTTCGCTATCGAGACCCGCGCCGGCATGCTAGGTTAAGCGGTAAGCGGCCCGACATCGGGCTGGCGGCGATTGCGGCGCCCGCTGGTCAATCGATCTGCGCGGAGAACGATGCATGACTCCTTCTCGATGGCTCGTCGCGATCGCGTTCGGCGGACTGGTAATCCTCGCCGCCGCGTTTTGGTATCTCATGGGCCCGGGGCCGCTGACTTTCGCGGGCGCTGAGACGGTACAACTCGCGGACTATAAGGAGTCAAACCCCACCGGCGTGCCCGCCGAGCTGGCGCAATCCGACCCTGTCTCCCGAGGGAGGTATCTCACGGATGCCGCGGACTGCCAAACGTGCCACACCCGCGAGGGCGGAGTGCCGTTCGCGGGTGGACGCGCCTTCAAGACCCGGTTTGGAACGCTATATTCCTCAAACATCACACCGGATCGCGAGACCGGAATCGGCGCCTGGAGCCCTGACGACTTCCTGCGCGCGGTCCACAAAGGCGTGCGTCCCGGTGGCGCCCACCTGTATCCCGCATTCCCCTATGCAGCCTATACGTATATCGCGGACGATGATGTCCAGGCGATATGGGCTTACCTGCGCACCCTCCCCGCGGTAAGAAATCCGATTCCCGCCAACGATCTGGCATTTCCGTTCAATCAGCGCTGGCTGATGGGGATCTGGTCAGGACTCTTCAACCCCGACCGGCGCTTTGCTCCGAATGTGCGACAGAGTCCTGAGTGGAACCGCGGCGCTTATGTCGCGGAGGGGCTGGCGCATTGCGGGGACTGTCATACACCCCGCAATGCGCTGCAAGCACTGAACAATCGACACAAGTTCAGCGGTGCTCTGACGGCTGGATGGCGCGCTTACAACATCACGAGCCATCCCGTAAGCGGGGTTGGCGCCTGGAGTGATGAGGACCTGGCGAAGTACCTTGCGACGGGCCATGCCGCGAACCACGGCACGGCCTCCGGTCCGATGGGCGAAGCCGTCGATTTGAGTTTAAGCAAGCTCACGCCCAACGATATCCGCGCACTCGTGACGTATGTGCGAAGTATCCCTCCCGTCGCTTCGCCCAACTTCCCAGCGGTGCGGAATGAAGTCGCCGGTGCCACGCCCTGGTCAGGGGTTGATATGAGTCCGGACTCACTTGGCAAGGAGGTCTTTGCAGCAGCCTGTGCGGGCTGTCACAGCTGGACCGGCACGAGCCCACTGATGGAGCGCGCCACGCTGATTGGTTCACGAGCTATCAACGATCCTTCCGCCGTGAACGTCGTTCAAATGGTCCTGAACGGTTCCCCGGCTGGCAGTTCCAGTCCCAACAGCATGCCTGCCTTCGGCGCAGGCTACTCCGATGCAGAGATCGCGGCAGTCGCCAACTACGTTACGGCGAGATTCGGTGCCACGGCCTCTGCCGTTACCCCTCGCACGGTTGCGCATCTGCGCACAACAACGTGACGGCGAAAGGGGAATGCGGCACGAAGTAAGTTCATGTCTGCACCCGCAGAAGCACGGCTAACCTCCCGAAAGAAGGCGCCGAGTGCTCGCGCTCAGCGTCGCAGCAAGCATTTCGGCATTCACTCCTGCCGGGTTCTCGAGCCAGCAACGGATGATTGCAAGTTGCACCTCGGCCAGGACTGGGGCAAGCAACTGATGCGGGATGGTCGGCCTGTGCCGCACACCGCTGCGATCTTCGCGCAGAGTGGTGGCAATTGCGCGAGCGAGACACTTGGCCCAGAGAGAATTGAGGGGATCACGAAGCAGAGCCCCGGTGCGGGCCGATTGGCTCTGAAGATGATGCAACAGTGGCAACAGCTCGCTCGGGGAACTGCCCACGCGCACGGCGCCCGCTAGCGCGGTGCACGGCCCCATCAGACTTGCTTCGAGAAGCTCCAGGCGTCCACCAAAGTGGGTATACAGCGTAGATCGGCGCACGCCGGCACGCGCCGCCACATCGGCCGGGGAAATCTGCAGGGAGCCGCGGGTCATTACGAGGTCAACGAATGCCCTCAACAGCTTCTGGCGCGTACGCTCTGCGCGGCCGTGGCCACCCGCACTGGTTCTCTTCAACGCACCACCCGACATGTTATTACTTCGCTTGTGTCCAGCAGTGCGCGACGAACTGCCAATTGTGGACAATTCATCCTCCGAGTCCAACAACTCTGTCAAAGCGGAGCCTATTATCCTCCACAATGAGCGAATCGACCACGGCGCGTCGGCAGTTGAGCGCAATGTTCGCCGTCAGCGGGATTGCATTAGTAGTGTTGCTTCTCCTCCATCCGCATGAGCGGACGCAGGTCTTCTCAGATCTCATCGAGTTGGAGATTCGCCATCGCCTGGTTAATGAGTTCGTGCACGGTGGGGCCATCGCCCTGTTCCTGACACTCCTGGCGGGACATATCGCCCTCGCACGACTCCTGGGCGCAGCTACCATCCCTGTAGCGATCGCTGTTACTGCGTTCGGCGGCGGCTGCGCTCTTATCACGGCATCTCTTGTGCTCGATGGCTTCGTGGTTCCGGCACTTGCCCAGCAATACCACGCAGTTAAGGACCTGACACTGCAGCAATCCATTGAAGGGCTCGTGCGTTTCTGTGCGACCAGCATTCGCATCTTGATGCCGATGGCGCTTCTGTCTTTTGCCGTATCGGCTCTCGCATGGTGCGCGCCCCTGCTGCGCCTGGGTGGCCGCAGCCGCCTCGCTGGCGCGGCCAGCGGCGTGACTGGCGCGATTGTTGTCACGACAATTTCTGCCGCGGCACCCGCAGCACTGGACCACGCGGTTCTGGGCAGCTTGCTACTGGTCGCCCTGTGGCACCTCGCGCTCGCCGGGACGTTTGTCCGAGTGCGTTTTGTGGGTCCTGGCAACTCGGCGGCGGAGATATAACAGTAGAAGACGAATTCGCTTGCATGTTGAAGTGCTTGCAAGAGCTCCGTTTGGTGCCGGTCGGATCGATCGCCTCTAAAAGCAGCTCACTCGCTTCAGCTTGACCCGGATTACTTCGCCGGTGGGCGCCTCGATGCGGCCATCCTTCAGTGCGCTCGCCCACGGAGTCACGCCGTCGAAATCGAGCGGCACACCGAACTCCTTGGAATAGCCTGGATTGCAGCCCTCTGGACTCAGCTGCAGCCGCCGTTTGCCGGCCGAATCGGTACTGCCGCGCGGATGAAGCAGTCAGGCTCCTTTCAATTGAAACAATCGCCCACTTCATGAGAGGTTTCCCGGAATCTCTCGAAGGGGAGAGGCAGCGGAGGCGGTCGTGTCGGCCGAGCATTGAAGCCCCTGACTGGAGGGACCGAGCTTCCGATTCCACGCTGTTAAACGCTGTCAGCACGAGAGAGCCCGACAAGAGGAGACGCAACTTGCGTATTCATCTCTCCTCCTTTTGAGACAGTAGAAACGGGGAAGCATCGTGACTCGACGGCATTCGTATTCACGCGTGCGCAATTCTCAGACTGAAGCCCCGGTCTGCTCAACCGGAACTGGTATCCGCACCGGAGTCCGACGTGCTCGCACTTGCAACGGACCTCAGGCAGGTCAGCATCTGGGTGAGCTCCGGTCGAAAAGGCCCCCTTCGAAACTGGGACGTTATGAAAACGACTTCAATGCTCGCTCGGCTCGGTGTGTCGCCACTGCCGGTCCCTGCGAACTGGTATGCAATACCCCTGCGACTTATCGTCGGTTTCGGCTTTCTCGAGCATGGCTATGCAAAGCTGGCGCGCGGCGCGGACGGGTTCATAGCGATCCTGCACGCAATCGGCACGCCGCTCGCAGATCTGCTCGGTTGGACTACGATCGTCGTGGAGATCGTCGGAGGACTGATCATTCTCATTGGCGCCTTTGTGCCGGCCGCGGCGGTACCGATGATCATCGTGCTGCTGGTAGCGGTCTTCACCGTGCATCTTCCGAACGGATTCAGCTCGATTAAGCTGTTGTCGTACGACGCGGCGGGGGCGCACTTCGGCCAACCTGGTTACGAGACCGATCTGCTCTACATTGCCGGACTCGTGGCACTCTGCCTTGGAGGTGCTGGCCCGCTCTCGTTGGACAACTATTTAAAGGCGCGCCAGACGGCGCTGACTGCTGAATCAGGCTCACCAGGCAGCCTTAGTCGCCACTGACGTGCGCTGCCGCTGATTGCAGCGGCTTCACGTAACCCTCCATCACCGCCTTTTCGAGGAGTTCCGGGGGCAGCAGCCCCTGCGCCACGATGAAGTCGTGATAGCTCTGCGGGCGGAACTTCTGTCCCAGGGCGAGTTCGGTCTTGGCACGCAGCGCCTGGAGCTTGCAGTAGCCGAAGAAGTAGGACGTTGCCTGGCCCGGCGCTGTGAAAGTGTAGCGGTCGATCTCCTCCTTCGCCAGCGGTTCTGACAGCACGACGACTTCCATCAGGAAATGCTTGGCTTCATCGGGCTTCAACATCCCGAGATTGAGCATCGGATCGAGGAAGGCGCGCGCCGAGCGCTGCAGGCGTGCCTCGAGGACCGCGAGCTGCGCTTCTGGCGGCAGGTAGGGCTTCATGATCGCTTCCGAGTACAGTGCCCAGCCCTCCACATTGGCGCTGTTGAAGGCGAACAGCGCCCGCGCGACGGACACACCGCCCTCGATCATCGCTGCGAACTGCAGCTCGTGGCCGGGACGTGCCTCGTGGGCGGTGAGATCCCAGGTGATTGCCTCGTAGTTGAAGTCATCCATTTCTGCTTTGGACTCGGCGTTAGGATTCGCAGTGGGCAGCACGAACTCCCCGGACTCGCCGGTATTGCCGATCAGGCGCGGTATGCTCAGGTGCGGCGCCGGTAGGGCGGCCGACTCTGCCGGTGTCGCCAGACGGATCACCGCGGGGCGCTCCGGGAGCGAGATCAGGTGCTGCTCGCGCACGATCTTTTCGATACCGGCCAGGCGCTCGCGATAGACCTCCAGCAGCCGATCGTTGGGAATGTGCGCCTTCTTGAGCTCCCGGATTACGTCACGATAGTCGGCGGATTGCAGGCCGCGTTGCCGCGCGATCGCCACTGACAGCGACTGCATTTCATCGCGCGTCTGAGCGAAGGTGAACAGTGCGCGGTCTATCAGCTCATGGGGATCCATGGTGACGCCCAAGGTCTTGAGGTTGTCGGCGTAGATCTCCGGCGGCAGCAGGTTGCTGGCGCGGGCTCGCGGCAACACGCTGGCCCGGACCCAGGCGCCGTAGGCGGCGATTTGGGCGCTGAACGTCGCAAAGTCGTGCTCCCAACCCTTGAGACCGCTCTTTTGCAGCAGGTCGCCGATGCCACTCACATACTGGTCCTGGTTCTTGAGCTCCTGCTCCACCTCCACCGACCACGGGGCGGTGAGCTTGTCGCCGAAGCGCTCCTCGATCCGCGCGCGTGCAAGCGTCGTAATCGGTTCGTAACCGCGCTCTGCGCCGCTATAGCGCTTGAGGCGCACGAGTGCGGCCGGGTAGCGCGCCTTGGCGGTTCGCTTGTCGAGCAGCGTCTGAAAGCCTGTGAAAAGCGCCTGCGGCAGATCGAAGTAGGGCAGCATCAGCCGATCATTGAGCGCGAGCGTCGTGCGCTGGTCCTGTGCTGACTTGATGAGGATCTCGAGATCCTCCCGCACGCGGGGATCGCGTACGTCTTTGAGCTCGGCGGTGTACTCCTGCACGACAGCGTCCAGGTCCGCCTCCTGACGGGTCACAGTCCCCGGTTTCAGATCGAGCACGTCGGCGTCGTATTTCTCGACACCGAAAGCCGACACCGTCTCTGGTGCGTACTTAGCCTGCACGGCGAGAAGTCTTTGCGCCGCCTGATTGCTCTCGCTGACCCAGGCGGGTGTCTCCGCGAATGCTGCGGCGCCGGTGCACAGCGCCGATGCCACGAGGACGAGTTGCACGGTGCGGATCATGAACGCTCCCTTTGGCTCCACGCGCGCGGCGGGAATGCCGCAGTTCCGGGCAGCGATCGCAATTCTACCCAAGAGTCACAACGCGCTGTCGGCTGAGGCACTCGGTCTGCCGCGCTTGTTGGTTAGCCACCGCACGTGCCAATCCGTCCAGCTGAGTCGCCAGCTCACGTATGCGGCGCCCACCAGCAGTGCGGCGATCCAGTGGAACAGCGCGTGGGGCCACCTCGACGCTCGCAAGCCAAAACCTCCCATAGTCTCGCTATGATCGGGCGGCCTTAACAACGGGAGTAGACAATGCTTCAGCACCTGGCACTTCGAGTGGTAGCTGCATCCGTTCTGGTCGCTGCAGCCCCCGGCGCGCTCGCTCAGACACCGCCACCGGCAACACCCACCACTAAGATCCTGGCGATCGGCACGTTTGCGCCGGGCACGGATATGCAGCGGGTACAGCGCACTCTAGC
>Ga0306923_10004606_pt1 | contig 13234 bp, 12 predicted proteins | sample sta12Can44000108_FD_203841 | JGI IMG/M metagenome (GOLD analysis project Ga0306923, IMG submission 203841) | Lab enrichment of tropical soil microbial communities from Luquillo Experimental Forest, Puerto Rico - statanox.12C.anox.44.000.108 (v2)... | ecosystem: Environmental > Terrestrial >... | reverse complement strand
CCGCCTGCGGGCTCTTCATGAACTCCTCGACCGCGGCCGCGCGGTCGGCCGCGGTGTACACCGTCCGGGGGCCGCCGTCGCCTTCCGGGAGGCGGCGGACCCGGGACCTGGCCAGCGGCAGGTACGCGATGCTGCTCGGGGACAGCTTGGGGCTCTCCTCCCGGCCAGCCCGGTCCAGCGGCCGCAGCGTCCTCATCCGCGCCTCGGCCAGGCTGATCTGCTCGGACCGGTCGAACTCCTCGTGGTTGCCGCTGATGGTCTCGATGAGCTTGGCCGCGTCGGAGGACACGCCGATCGTGGTGGCGACCGGGATGCCGGCCAGGTCGACCTGGACCACGATGCCGTGTCCGGCCTCGCCGTAGCTGAACGTGACCGCGATGGCCTCGTCGTCACCGAACACGTCGTAGCGGCGCCAGGCCTGGCCCGGGGTCACCTTGCCGATCTCGGTCACCCACTCCGGCGGGTAGATGCCCTCACCGGTCAGTTCGGCCAGCGCCCGGCTGGCCGCCCGCCTGGTGGCCTGGGTGCCCAGCGTCATGAGCAGCCGGAGCAGCGCGGCGCCGTCCGGGTTACGGCGGCGCCGGGCGCCCTGCACCAGCACGGTGTCGATGAACGACTCGATGTCGGCGGGATCCCGCTGGCCCAGCACGTACGGGAACGCCATGCAGGTCGCGGTCTCGAGTTCGGCTCGCAGCGGGTCGCCCGACGCGACGCCCTCCCACAGGCTGGACAGCACCTGCTGGACGATCTCGTCCGCCTGCTTGTCCATCTCGCTTCGGCCCCGGGTCGCGGCCGCCTGGCCTGCCGGTGCCGCCTGGCCTGCCGGTGCCTGGGCGGCGGCTGGGCGGCGCCGCGCCTTGTTCTTCTTACTCACCGCGTCATCCTACGGCCGTTGCCAATGAGCGAGTTACTCGATGGCACCCCGTCTCGGGGTTGTTTCTCAGCCTGTTGGCTGGGTCCCTTCCGCGTTTCATCGCTACCTGCCCGGCGACGCCGGGCCGTCCGCTGGTTCACCCGCACCGCCGGGACCGGCGACGTCCCCTCCCGGAACCACCGGTACGCCGCCTGCGGATGCGCACACCCCTGAGCACGCTCCCATTCAGTCAGATTCACGTCACTATTATACAAAATTAGAACTCGTGTACGAATCGTTTTCGACCGTTATTTCGGCAAATGTTCAAACCCCCATCCGACGGAACTCGGCGTCCAGGGCGCCGGCTAGGTGCGCGACAGTCAACGTTGATGTGCGAGTCCTCCGGTCGCCCGGATGACGCCGACCTCCGCCTCGCCGCCGATGACCGGGGCGGTGGCGAGCTCGTCGGGAACGGCGACGCCGAGCAGGCGCAGCGCCGCCACGGTGACCGGCGTGCGGGCCCGGTGTGCCCCGTCGTCGATCTTGACCGCGCCGGCCCGGACCCCGTTACCGTCGCTCAGCGCGAACGCGTCGACGCCCTCGGCGCCCCCCTTGACCAGCAGGCCGGGCACCGCGTCCATCAGCTTGCGCTCGTCCCGGCTGGTGCCGCTGGTCCACTCCGGGTGAGCGCGCATGGCGTCGGCCACCCGGCGCTCCGGCGTGCCGGGCGCGGCCAGCACCAGCGCCAGGAAGGCGCGCGCCAGCCCGGCCAGCGTCAGCGCGAACAGCGGCGCGCCGCAGCCGTCCACGCCGGTGGCGGCCACCCGCTGGCCGGCCAGCTCCTCGACGGTGCGCAGGATCGCCTGCTGCAGCGGATGCCGCGGGTCCAGGTAGCTGCCCGTCGGCCAGCCGTTCACCGCGCACGTGGCCAGCATGGCGGCGTGCTTGCCCGAGCAGTTCATCCGGATCCTGGACATGCCCTCGCCGCGGGCGATCAGCCGCCGCGCGGCCTCCTGGTCGAGCGGCCAGGACGGCGGGCAGCCCAGGTCGGCCTCGGTCAGCCCGGCGCCGGACAAGATTTTCCGGACCCCGTCGACGTGGAAATCCTCGCCCGAGTGGCTGGCCGAGGCCAGCGCCAGCAGCTCCCCGTCGAGCTCGAGCCCGGCCCGCAGCATGGCCGTGGCCTGCAACGGCTTGTTCGCCGACCGGGGGAAGAACGGCACCGCGGTGTCTCCGGCGCTGATCACCTGGGTGCCGTCGGCGGCCAGGCCTGCCCCCGCGCCGCGGTGCCGCGACTCGGTGAAGCCCGAACGCACGACCTCGGCGACCACGGGGTTCACGCCATCGTGTTCCGTAAAGATCGTCATGCACGCAGTTTGCCCCTTTCCCGGGCGTCCCGCTCGCCTGCCCGGGCGCGGCGGGTAACCTGCCGTGCTATGCGAGCAGTGGTACAGCGGGTGAGCCGGGCCAGCGTGGCCGTGGACGGTGAGATCGCGGGCGCCATCGAGGAGCCCGGGCTGCTGGTCCTGGTGGGCGTGACCCACCGCGACACTCCGGAGCAGGCGGCCAGGCTCGCCGCCAAGCTGTGGGGGCTGCGCATCCTCGACGGCGAGAAGTCCTGCTCTGACATCGGCGCCCCGCTGCTGGTGATCAGCCAGTTCACGCTCTACGCGGACCTGGCCAAGGGCCGCCGCCCCTCCTGGTCGGCGGCCGCCCCCGGGCCGGTGGCCGAGCCGTTGGTCGGTGCCGTGGTGCAGGCGCTGCGCGACCTCGGCGCCCGGGTCGAGACCGGCGTCTTCGGCGCCGAGATGAAGGTCTCCCTGGTCAACGACGGCCCCGTGACTATCATCGTCGACCTGTAGCGCCGCGCACCCCCGCCCGGCACCGTAAACCCTTCGGGATCATGGAAGAACCCTGCTAGGAGGCAGTGCCGCACCTCCTTATGGGGCGTCGCGCGTATCCCCGGCTCTGAACCCTGGTGCTGTTGTGCTCCTGGCAAGCTGCCGTGGCTGGTGATACGCGGTCTCCAGAGCCTCGCCGCCGGCTCATAGGGCGTGGATGTCCCAGCCATGCTGTTCATACGACGTGAATGTGGCATCCACGCCTTACGATCTGGTGCGGCCGGTGCCAGAGTGCCTGGAGTCCGTTTCCGCTCTCACAGGACGCCCCGCCGCGACGGCTGAACGCCAACCGCGACGGCTGAACGCCAACCGCGACGGCTGAACGCCAACCGCGACGGCCGCACCCTGCTAGGACGCGACGGTGGCGGGGTCGGCGGAGGGGCCCAGGCCGGCCAGCTCACACTGCGGCCGGGCGCGCAGCGAGACCTGATCCCCGGACCGGAACGCGGCCTGGCAGAACGACCGCGCCGGCGACCCGCAGTAGTGCAGGACGGACCCGCCGGTGGAGTTCGGCACGGTGACGTTCACGCAGCCGTGCCCCGAGGTCCCGTACGAGTCGTGTGCCATCGCCCCCCAGGCGGCCAGACCGCCGAACAGGACGACCACGACGACCGCGGTGATCGCGAAGATCCGCTTCTGCCGCGGCGAGAGGCGCCCCGCCCTCGGGTTGGTCTTGGCGTACATGGACGTCCATGTAATCAGCTCCGTGTGTCCACGGTGTTATCCGTGTAACCACCGTGTTAACCGCCCACGTGCGGCCGGCGGCGTGCCCCGCATTCGGTAAGCGCTTACCACGCATCCAGGCATCCAGGCATCCAGGCATCCAGGCATCCAGGCATCCGGGCATCCAGGCAGAGCAGAAGAGGTGTTCACCCTGCCCTAGCCCGCGGCCGGTTACCCGACTGGCGGAGTCCCGTGCGTGTGGAAGGACTCGATCGTCTTCAGGCCCCAGGCCTGGCCCTTGGCCCGTTCGGCCTCGGTCCAGGTGATCGTGCGCCAGTCCGGCGCCAGCACCAGCCGCGCGACCGGGTTGCACAGCTCGATCCGGTTCCCGCCCGGCTCGTAGACGTAGAGGAAGAACGTCTGCTGGATCGCGTGCTTGTGCGGTCCGGTCTCGATGAAGACCCCGTGGTCCAGGCAGATGTCGGCGGCGCGGATGATGTCCTCGCGGGTGTCGGGCGCGAACGCGACGTGGTGCAGCCGCCCGCGCGTGCCGGTCCAGTCCCGCGTGTACACCAGGTCGTAGCCCTTGTTGGTGAAGTGCAGCCACTGCGCGGAGATCGTGCCGTCGTCGAGCTGGATCTGCTCGGTGACCCGCCCGCCGAGCACGTCGCGGACGAAGTCCCCGCATCGCGGCACGTCCTGGGCGAGGTAGTTGACGTGATCCAGGCGCCGGACGCAGACGCCGCGCCCCGGGTAGGCCTGGGCCTGGTTCTTCAGCGACGGCCTGAGCTCATCCGGCGGCGCGTACCACTCGGTCTCCCAGTACAGCTCCATCTCGTGCCCGTCCGGGTCGCGGAACAGGTAAGTAGGCCCGATGCCCGGGTCTCCGTCCTTCCAGGCGACGCCGAGCCCGGCCGCCTCGATCGCCGCCACCCGCGCCTCGAGGGCGGCCTGGCTGGAGGCGCGCAGCCCCACCCGGCGGATACCCGAGGTCTCGTGCGCGGTGAGCTTGACCGTGTGGTGCTCGTAGTCGTCCCAGGTGCGCAGGTACACGGAGTTGCCCTCGCGGCAGGTCTCGGTCATGCCGAGCACCTCCACGAAGAACCACAGGCTCTCGCACATCTTGGGCGTCAGCAGCTCGATGTGCCCGAGGTGCGCGACCTCGTGCAGCGGCGGCCGCGTCGCCGCCGCCGCCCCGGAACGGATCTGCGGGCTTGTCACCGGGACCTCCGTGGGAAGACGGTGCCGTCGAAGAGCTTGCGCGCGGTGCGCACCACGCCTGAGCGGATCACCGTGGGTGGCTGGCTCGCCTGGTCGACCTCGGCCTCGACCTCTAGATGGCCAGTGGGATGCTCGATGTCGAACCGCGTCTGCCCCGGCTTGATCACGGCCAGGCCGGCCCCGGCCGCGCCGGGCAGCCACAGCGCGGTCGCGACGCTGATCGCGCCGAGCACCCCGATCGAGTCGTGCACACGGACCGGGATGAAGGTCCTGGTGCAGATCGTCCCGCCGTCCGCGGGCGGGGCGATCAGCGAGATCTTCGGCACCGAGGCCGCGGACACGTCGCCCAGGCCCATCGCCTGGCCGGCCGCCAGTTGCAGCGCCCGCACCCTGCGCTTCAGGTCGTCGTCCGCCTCGAGCTCGGCGACGGTCTCGTACCCGCCGCGGCCCAGCTCCGCGGCGGGCACCACCACCACCGGCATGCCGTTGTCGATGCAGGTGACGGTGACGTCCTCGATGACGTCGGTGACGTGGCCGGTGGGCAGCAGCGCGCCGGTGACCGAGCCTTCGGTCCCGGCGAAGTCGAGCACGATCGCCGCGGCCGTCCCTGGCACCCCGGCGATGGCGGTGTCGCCGTCGTAGTCGACGCCGCCGCCGGCCCCCGCGACGCTGCCGGAGAAGCGCGCCGTGGCCACGCTGCCCGAGTTGACCATGTGGATCCGGACCGGCGAGGCCGCGGCCAGGCCGCGCTCGACCGCGAACGGCCCGACGCCGGCGAGCAGGTTGCCGCAGTTCTGCCGGTCGGAGACGGTGGGCCGGTCGACTCCAACCTGCAGGAAGAGGTAATCGACGTCAGCATCGGGCCGAACGGACTTCGAGATCACCGCCACCTTGGAGGTGAGCGGGTGCGCCCCGCCGATCCCGTCGATCTGCCTGGCGTCCGGGCTTCCCATGATCCGCAGCAGCAGGTCGTCCCGCGCCGCCGGATCCGCGGGCAGGTCCCCGGCGAGGAAGTAGGCCCCCTTCGACGTCCCGCCTCGCATGAGCATGCAGCGCACGCCGTCCTCTACCACGGGGCTCACGCTCATCAGCCGTCCTCGTCCCCGGCCGCGACGTACTCGACGCCGCGCGCGGCGAGCTTGTCGCGCAGGCCGTAGAGGTCCAGGCCGAGCTGGCCGTCGGCCAGGGCCTTGCGGCTCTGCTCCTCCTTGGCCACCCGGGCCCGGGCGGCCGCCAGGGCCCGGCCGACGTCGGCCCGCGGCACGCACACCACGCCGTCGTCGTCGGCGATGATCGCGTCGCCGGGCCGGACGATCTGCCCGCCGATCGAGACCGGCACGTTGACCGAACCCGCCGTCTCCTTGACCGTGCCCTGGGCGCTGACCGCCGCCGACCAGACCGGGAAGCCCATCGCCCGCAGCTCGGCCACGTCCCGGACGCCGGCCTCGATGACCAGGCCGCGGACGCCGCGCGCGGCCAGCGAAGTCGCCAGCAGCTCGCCGAACATCCCGTCGGTGCACGGCGAGGTCGCCGTGACCACCAGCAGGTCTCCGGCCTGGCACTGTTCCACCGCCGCGTGGATCATCAAGTTGTCGCCGGGCCAGCACAGCGCGGTGACCGCGGTCCCCCCGGCCCGCGCGCCGTCCTGGATCGGGCGCAGGCCAGGGCCGAGGTACCCGGCCCGGCCGATCGCCTCGTGCACGGTGGCCACCCCGAGTTCGGCCAGCTGGTCGGTCACCCCGAGGTCGGCGCGGGCCACACCGGTGACGATCACGTTGCGCATCAGATCAGCCTGTCCGTGACCTGCGGGAACACCCGCATGTAGGCCTCGCCCAGGGTGCTGGACGGCAGGCCGAGGTTGGGCCCGGCGTTGCGCCGGAGCTGCGTGCCGCGCCGCCGAGCCAGGTCGGTGTAGTACTCCCAGAGGTGCTGCTGGGCGCCCATGCACTCCATCGCCTTGCGCTTGGCGTCGAAGACCGCCGTGATGTCCAGCAGGACCTCCGGCTTGAAGCCGCACATCTCCGGCTGGTGCGGCTCGAACAGGAAGACCGGCGGCGCGCCGATCGGCTCGCCGGGCGCGGGATACCCGATCGCCTGGGCCAGCACCCGGGCGCGCAGCGCCATCTGCCCGGCCGCCGGGTGATCGCCGTTGTACGGGTCGGCGAGCGTGTGGGTGAGCACCACCGACGGGCTGATCTCCCGGTACACCCGGACGATCCGGTCGATGAGCTCGTCCGACTCGCGCAGCGGGTAGTCCCCGGCATCGAGGAACTCGATGCCGGCCCCCAGCGCGGCCGCGGCGCTGGTCGCCTCGCCCCGGCGCAGCGCCTTGATCTCCTCCAGCGTCTTGCCCGCCCGCCAGGCGCTGGCCGACTCGCCGCGCTCGCCGTAGCTCAGGCACAGCACCGTGACCCGGTCGCCGCGCGACGCGGCCAGCGCGATCGCGCCGCCCGCCCGCCAGACGAAGTCGGCGGCGTGCGCGCTCACCACGAGCATGGATTCCTGCTGGCTCACCTGGCTTCCTCCTCGGCGCTCGGCGCGTGCTGGTCGGTCAGCGCCGAGATGACGCTGCGCAGGTGGCGGCGGATGGCCTCCTCCGCCTCGGCTGGCCGGCGCCCCGCGACGGCGGCGATGATGGCCAGGTGCTCGGGCAGCGAGGCCTGCGGACGCCCCGGGCGCAGCGACAGCTGGAACTGGTGCCGGACCAGCTGGCCGTTCAGCCGCTCGAGCAGGCTGGCCGCCACCGCCTGGCCGGAGATCTCCCGCACCAGCCGGTGCAGCTCGTGGTTGAGCGCCGAGTACTGAAGCAGCTCGCCCTCCGCGACGCTGCGCTCCATCTCGTCGCCTATCTGGCGCAGCCGGGCCACGTCGGGTTCGGTGACCCGCTCGGCCGCCTTGGCCGCGCACAGCCCCTCGAGCGCCATCCGGCACTCGGTGATCGCGATCGCCTCGTCCAGGGTGACGGCCCGCACCCGGGCGCCGCGGTTCGGTATCCGCTCGACCAGCCCCTCGGCCGCCAGGTCGAACAGCGCCGCGCGGAGACTGGCGCGGGTCACCCCGAGCGTCCCGGCCAGCTCCTCCTCGACCAGCCGCTGCCCGGGCGCCATGTCGCCGGCCAGTATCGCCTGCCGCAGCCGTTCGACCGCCAGCCGCCGCCCGGTGGCGCCCGCCACCGGCGACGCAAATCCTTCAGCAAGCCCATCCAGCGCTGGCGTCTCAATAACCTCATCCACTGCTATGATCCCAGCAACCTCGGGAACCCGATTGCCGCTGGCGTCATATCGTTAGCCGCACCCACGGGACGAGCTTAAAAATGTCCAACAAAATTGTCAACAATCCATCGGGCTTCCCGGCCCCGCCGCCGTCCCAGCCCGTCAGCAGGCGATCCTGAAATCGGACTTCCGCCACATTGGTCCCGTCCGCCCCACATCGTAAGGCGTGGATGCCACATCCACGTCGTATCAACGACATGGCTGGGACATCCAGGTCGTATCAACGAGCCGTCGGGCCCTCACGGATCATGCATCTGGCGGAACAGGCGTCCCAGAACTCACGGTGCACAACCGGCGCCGCAGGCAGCGCTGGGCAGCGGCCGGACCGGAACCGGGATACCTCGGCCGGAGGGGTGGCGTCGGTCTCGCCCCGGCCGCCAGGCGCGTGAGTCGGCTCGGGTCGGGTCGTCGCGGGCCGGGCTGATCCCGGTGGGAGCCGCGTCGTCGCCGGGTAGGCGGCCATCGGATCCCCGGCGCCCCCGACGCGGCCCCGAGGGCAGCTGGCCGCGGGAGCGCCGCTCCTGCCATGCGTCGAGGATCCCGTACCCGAAGAAGCCCGACGCCGCGATGAGCGCGAAGGAGGCCGCGACGATCAGCAGGAAGTTATCGGCCAGGAATGCGGCCTCCGCCAGGGCGACCGCGAGGAGCAGGCAGATCCCCGACCTGCGGGCCGCCCTCGCCATCGTCCGGGCGGGCGTGCTGGGTGGCCGCCCTGCGGCAGCGGACCCCGTGGCGGCCAGGCTGGCGGCGGCCAGGCTGGCGGCGGCCAGGCTTGCGGCGGGCGAGTCGGCGGGGATGTCGGCGGTCAGCGCGGCCAGCTCCGCGTAGGTCCGTGACGCGAACGCCCGGCCCACCCGCACCTCGAGTTCGTCCATGGTCAGCCTGCCCTGCGCGTACGCCGCCTTGAGCATCGTGATCGCCTGCTCGCGGTCGGACTGAGCCGCCCGCAGGTGCCCGCGGCCCGGCAGTGCCCCCTCGTCCGGTCCTGTCATCACCGGCACCTCCCAGGCCGCACGACGCAGGCAAAGCCTAACTCGGCCACTCCCCGAAAGACCATCCGCCGTCTGTGCGCCGGATCACGATGACCTTCTGTATTCTCGTCGCCGTGGATCGTCCCGTCAGTCCGCAGACCCAGCGCTGGCTCGACCAGGTCGCCGTGGCGCACCCGGTCTTCGAGCTGCGCCCGGACTACAACGCGCTGATTCTCGTGGCCGAGGGACTGCGCCCCGGTCCGAGCGACGAGGCCACCGGCGCGCTGCTGAACGACGCCGAAGCGCAGGCCCGGGCCGCGCTGGCCGGCCGGGACGCCGGGGAGCTAGCGCCCGTGGCCGCCTGGCGCGCCGCCTATCGGGCCTTCGGGGCCAAGCCGAAGCGGACCAGGCCGAGCGTCGAGGCGCTGCTGCGCCGGGTGGAGGACGGGCTGCCCAGGATCGACCGGGTCACCGACATCTACAACGCGATCTCGGTGCGGCACCTGCTGCCGGTCGGCGGGGAAGATCTCGCCAGGTACCGCGGACCGGCCCGGCTGGCCCGGGCGGCCGGGGACGAACCGTTCGACACCGTGCGCGACGGGGAGCCGGTCACCGGCCACCCCGAGCCCGGCGAGGTGATCTGGCGCGACGACGACGGCGTGACCTGCCGCTGCTGGAACTGGCGGCAGTGCGTCCGGACCCGGATCACGCACGCCACCACCAGCGCCTTGTTCATCCTCGACGGCCTGGCCGTGCTCGGGCCCGGCGGCCTGGCGGAGGCCGGCCGGGACCTGGCCGGCCAGCTCGCGGCGCTGCACCCGGGCGCCCGGCTCAGCTCGCGCCAGATCGGCCCGAGCCCGGGCGGCTGACCTGGCCGAGGAACACCGGCAGGCTGGTCACGGTATCGACGATCGCGAACAGGAACGGCCGGTCCACGAGCATCGTGACCGCCGGCGGCGGCCGCATGGCGGCCAGCGTCCTCATCACCACCGCGGTGGCCGCCGCGGCCTCGGTGCCCCGCTCGTCGACGTCGACGTACGCCTTGTGCGCCACCGCACCGATCTGCAGCGGCTCGGCCTCGGTGATGCCGCCGAAGTCGGCGTGGTCGCCGAACGCCTCGGCGACACCGAGCCGCCTCAGCGCCGGGATGAGGTCGAACGCCGCCTCCAGCCGGAACCTGGGCATCGACAGCGTGACCTGGTGCCTGGACGTCCCGGCCAGCAGGCCGCCCAGGCCGGCCGCGGCGACCTTCGGCCGCAACGCCGCCAGCGGCCCGTCGGGCAGCAGCACGGCCATGGCCAGGCCGATGTCCTGGTAGGGGAGGAGCACGGCCTGGTATCCGTCGCCGCGAAGGTAGGCGCGCGACGCGGTGCCGCGCATCGTCGGCACGGCCAGCCCGGGGCGCCCCGGGCCGTCCGGGTAGAACGGCGCGTCCGCCGTCGCGCGGTCCGGGAACGGATCGGCCCACGCCGCCTTCAGGTACACCGCGCTGGCCAGCACCAGCCTGGTGAGCGCGGTGATGGCGCCGGGCGGCAGCAAGCCGGTGATCTTGCCCTCGGTCTGCCCGGCGATCACCCGGTTGATCTCGTCCCGCGCCGCGTCGGGGGCGGCGGTGAAGTCGGTGCGGGCCGGCGTGGCGGCGGCCCGGTTCAGCCGTTCGGTGAACTCGGCCCGCAGCGGCAGGCCGGACTGGATCCACGCGGTGTTCGGCGCCCGGAAGACCGCGGACCCGCCGTCCTTCCCGGCGGACACCAGGCTCAGCCCGCTCACCGCCGCGTCCTCCGGCCGCGAGGATCCGTTCAGGTGCAGGGCCCGGGCCAGTTCGGCCGCCGTCCGGCCGCGCGCCCCGCACAGCGCCATCCGCAGCGCGCTGGCCACGCTGGCCGGTGAGAAGACCGTGTCCGCGGCGTCCTCGGCCAGCACCAGGTACAGGTCCGTGCCGAAGGCCGCGTCGGCCGCCGCCGCGCGCGCCGCTAGTTCGTCCTGCACCGTCCGTACCTACCCGCCCAGGATGAAACCATGACCCCCATGAGCTGGTTCATGACTACGGATACCGGACGGTTCCTGGACGTGGCGGGGGAGTTCCTGCGCGCCGACCCGGCCGGGAACTCGGTGATGCTGACCGTGACCGAGAACCTCCGGGTCGGCGCCGCCGCCTCGGGCGAGATGCTCTTCGGCTGGTGGCAGCCGGACGGGGATCCGGTCGGGGCCGCGTTCATGCACACGCCGGACTACCCCCTCTTTCTCTCCCGGACGAGCGGCCCGGCCGCCGCCCGGCTGGCGCGCGATCTCACCGAGGTCGGCCGGCGGGTCCCCGGCGTCAGCGCCGGCCAGGAGGCGGCCGACGCGTTCGCGGCGGCCTGGCGGGACCGCACCGGGGACGCGGTCGCGGTCTTCCGCCGGATGCGCCTGTTCCGGCTCGGCGAGCTGCTGCCGCCCAGGCCCGGGCCAGAGGGAACCGGCAGGCCCGCCGCGGAAACCGACCGTGACCTGCTGGCCGGGTGGTTCGGCGCGTTCGCCCTCGAGGCCGGCGAGCCGCCCGGGCAGGATCAACGCGCGGCCGTGGCCGAACGGCTCGGCTATGGCGGCCTCATCGTATGGGAGGCCGGGGGTGTCCCGGTCTCGGTCGCGGGCCGGACCCGGGCGGTGGCCGGGATGGTCCGGGTGGGACCCGTCTACACACCGCCAGAGCTCCGCGGCCACGGCTACGCGGCCGCCGCGACCGCGGCCGTCAGCCGGGCGGCGCTGGACGCCGGCGTCCGGGAGGTCGTGCTCTACACCGATCTGGCCAACCCCACGAGCAACGCCCTGTACCAGCGTCTCGGCTACCTCCCGGTGGAGGACCGCGTGATGCTCTCCTTCACGCCCGCACGTCACGGGTTACGCTTCATCCGTGAGCGGACTCGAGGACTTCGCCCGGCTGGTCGACGGTGATCACGGCCTGTGCGTGGTATCCACGCTACGGCCGGACGGCACGATCCAGTCGTCGGTGGTGAACGCGGGCGTGCTCCCGCACCCGGTGTCCGGGGCCCAGGTCGTCGGCCTGGTCAGCCGCGGTGACGCGCACCGGCTGGCCAACCTGCGGGCCCGGCCGCGGGCCACCGTGCTGATCCGTGCGGGCTGGCAGTGGGCCGGCGTCGAGGGGCCGGTGGAGCTGGCCGGGCCCGACGACCCGATGCCCGGGGTCGACGCCGAGCGGCTGCGCCTGCTGCTGCGCGAGATCTTCACCGCCGCGGGCGGGACGCACGACGACTTCGCCACCTACGACCGGGTGATGGCCGACGAGCGGCGGGTCGCCGTGCTGGTCACCCCGGCCCGGATCTCCCCGCGCGGCTGAGGGCTCGCCGATGCCGACCTGGCCGGCCTCGCGGCATAAGCCGGCGTCGGGCTTGCCCCGGTTCCGGTACCGGAACTTGAACAGGCCGTAGGCGATCGGTCCGGCGAGCAGTGGCACCCAGTACGAGGCGATCCGGTAGGTGAGCGTGGCCAGCACGGCCTGGCTGGAGTTCACCTCGGCCAGTACCAGGAGCCCGGTCAGGCTGGCCTCGACGATGCCCAGACCGCCAGGGGTTACCGGGATCATCCCGATGATGCCGGCCACCGCGTAGGCGACCAGGATCAGCGAGGGGCGCGGGTGGCTGCCGGTCGCCCGCAGCGCCAGCAGCAGGCACAGGTAGTCGAACGCCAGGCGGCCGGCGGACAGCAGCAGCGCCTGCCACCATTGCTGACCCAGCGCCGCCCGGATCTGATTACGCTGCGCGAGCAGGGTTTGGTCCAGCCCTTCCAGCCGGGGCCGCTTCCGCCGCACCCAGTTCGCCACGTACTGCGCCGCCCGGCCGGCCCAGCGCAGCGGTGGGTCGTAGGTCAGTACGACCGCGCCGAATGCGGCGAAGGCCACGAATCCCACGGCTCCCAGCAACGCCGCATGCTCCAGCCCCCGGTTGACGGGTGCGCCGAGCAGGATGACCGGCAGGGCGAAGACCGGGAGCGCGAGCAGGCCGCCCACGCCGAGGAGGGAGAACGACGCCAGACCGCCCACAGTCTCGGTGGTGTCCATACCGCTGGTCGCCAGCATCCGGAACTGCACCGCGGCCCCCACGGCCGCCCCTCCCGGGATGATGAGGGTGATCGCGTTGCCGGCCAGCGTGGAGGTGATGACCGAGAACCACGCCTTGGTCCGCAGCGCCAGGCGCTGCAGCGCGAACGTGCAGGCGAAGTGCGCGACCTCCGCGGCGATCGCCGCGATGAGCCACCAGGGGTGCAGGGTGGACAGGCGCGGCCAGGACGCGAGCACTTCGGTGATCGCCGGGAACACGAGGTAGATGGCGAGGCCGGCGACGACGGCCATCGCGG
>Ga0306923_10004600_pt1 | contig 13248 bp, 9 predicted proteins | sample sta12Can44000108_FD_203841 | JGI IMG/M metagenome (GOLD analysis project Ga0306923, IMG submission 203841) | Lab enrichment of tropical soil microbial communities from Luquillo Experimental Forest, Puerto Rico - statanox.12C.anox.44.000.108 (v2)... | ecosystem: Environmental > Terrestrial > Soil... | reverse complement strand
CGGCCACCACCAAGCGCTGGTACGTGATCCATACGTACTCCGGCCACGAGAACAAGGTGAAGACGAATCTCGAGAAGGCGATCCATGCCGCCGGGCTCAACGAGCACTTCGGCAACATCCTGGTCGCCACCGAGGATTTCGTCGAGATGAAGGACGGCAAGCGCAAGACCTCGAAGCGGAAGACCTTCCCGTCCTACGTCATGATCGAGATGGCTCTCAACGATGAGACCCGCCACCTGGTGCAGAACGTGCCCGGGGTGACGCGCTTCATCGGCTCGGGGGCGGGAGCGGTCGCCCTCAAGGACAACGAAGTGCGTCGCATCCTGGGTCAGATGGAGGCGACGAAATCGAAGCCCACGCCGACCGTGTCGTTCCGGGTCGGCGACCACGTGCGCGTGGTCGATGGGCCGTTCAGCGCGTTCAACGGCGTGGTCGACGAGGTCAACGCCGAGCGCGGCAAGGTCAAGGTGATGGTGAGCATCTTCGGGCGCGCGACGCCCGTCGAGCTCGATTTCCTGCAGGTGCAGCCCGTTTAGCCGGCCGGGCGGCGGTCGCGCCCGGTGGCGAGGAACCGAGGAACCGAGGAACCGATGGCGAAACCCGTTCAGGCCATGGTCAAGCTCCAGTGCAACGCGGGGAACGCGACGCCGGCGCCCCCCGTGGGTCCGGCCCTGGGGCAGCATGGCATCAACATTATGGAGTTCTGCAAGCAGTTCAACGCCCGCACCCAGAACCAGGCCGGGCTCGTCATCCCGGTGGTGATCACGATCTACAACGATCGTTCGTTCACCTTCATCACCAAGACGCCCCCGGCCGCGGTCCTGCTCAAGCGTTCGGCGGGTCTGGCCAAGGGGTCGGGGGAGCCGAACCGGAACAAGGTGGGCACGGTGACCCGCGCTCAGGTGCGCGAGATCGCGCAGCTGAAGGCGCCCGATCTCAACTCCGCCACGGTGGAGGCGGCCGAGCGGATGGTCATGGGCACGGCGCGGAGCATGGGGATCGAGATCGCCGAATAACCGGGTGGACGGGGTGTCGTGCCATCACGGCCGGCGCACCCGGGACCCGCGGAAGGGAAGGAACCGAATGGTTCGGATGGGCAAGGAAGATGCGGATGTGCTGCTGAAGGGCAAGACCCCGCGCGAGATCTACGAGATCGTGCGCGACCGGGTCGCCAAAGCCCCGAATGCGAGCATCAACGACTTCTTTGACACGCTCGACTGGGTCGTGAAGGAAGGCTACACGACCGAGGCCGAGCTCGAGGCCGTCGAGGAAGAAGGCAACTGAGGGCTGCCGCGGGCTCACGCCCGCGGTGCGTCGCACCCCCACGCGTGGGAGTGGCGGAACGCCCGGCAGGAGCGGGGCATCGAGCCGTCACGCTAGCACCACGGGAGGAGCCATGAAGCACGGCAAGCGGTATCGCGTCGCCGCCGAGTTGGCGCGACAGGCCGGGGCGGTCCAGAACCTGGCTGCGGCGGTCAAGCTGGTCAAGCAGACCGCTCGCGCGAAGTTCGACGAGACCATCGTGGTCTCGAGCCACCTGGGCGTCGATCCCCGGCATTCGGACCAGCTGGTGCGCGGCACGGTCGTGCTCCCGCATGGCACCGGCAAGAGCCTGCGGGTGCTGGTCCTGTGCAAGGGCGACAAGATCAAGGAAGCCCAGGCGGCCGGGGCGGATTTCGCCGGCGCCGAGGAGTTCATCCAGAAGATCCAGGGCGGTTGGCTCGAGGTCGACGCGATCGTCGCCACCCCCGATCTGATGGGCGAGGTCGGCAAGCTCGGCAAGGTGCTGGGCCCGCGCGGCCTGATGCCGAATCCCAAGAGCGGCACGGTGACCTTCGACATCGCCAAGGCGGTGCGCGAGCTCAAGGCCGGCAAGATCGAGTTCCGCGTCGACAAGGGCTCGAACGTGCACGCCGCGGTGGGCAAGGCCTCGTTCAGCGAGGGCCAGCTGCTCGAGAACGCGCGCACGTTCCTGCGCGAGCTGGTGCGCGCCCGCCCCGCGGCCGCGAAGGGCAGCTACATCAAGACCCTGGCGATGAGCGCCACCATGGGGCCCGCCGTCAACCTCGATCCGGCGGCGGTCACCGCCGACCTGAGCGCCTAGGAGGATCCCATGCCGACCGCCATCAACGTCCAGGTCGTGGAGGAGACGACCGAACGCATCCAGGGGGCGCGGGGTCTCTACCTCGCCGACTTCAGCGGCATGAGCGTCGAGAAGCTGTCCCTGCTGCGCAAGAAGTGCCGCGAGCAGAAGGTCCAGTTCCGGGTGATCAAGAACACCCTGCTCAAGCGCGCCTTCAACGCCCACGGGATCACCGCGCTCGACGACTTCCTGCAGGGCCCGACCGGCCTGGTGTTCAGCCCCACCAACGAGGTGGCGCCGGCCAAAATCCTGACCGACTTCGCCAAGGAGCACGAGAAGCCGGCGATCAAGGCCGCGGTCGTCAACGGCAAGCTGTTCGACGCCCGGGCGATCGCGGTGCTGGCGACGTTGCCGAGCTACGAGGTGCTGCTGTCGCAGGTGCTGAGCACGATCATCGCGCCGCTCACCCAGTTCCTGGGGGCGATCGACGCCACCCTGCGGCTGCCGGCGACGATGGCCGACGTGCTGGAGCGCGAGAAGCAAAAATCATGAAACCCGCGGCGTCCGCGCTGCGGCGCGGCGCCGTCGCCGAGTTTGAAAACCGAGACCCACACGTCACACAGAAGGAGAAACCGAGTCATGCCCTCCACGATCGACCAGGTGCTCGACCTGATTGGCAACATGACCGTGCTGGAACTGGCGGAGCTCAAGAAGGCGTACGAGGACAAGTTCGGCGTCACCGCGGCGGCCCCGATGATGGCGATGCCGATGGGCGGGGGCGGCGGCGCCGCGGCGGCGGTCGAGGAGAAGACCGAGTTCGACGTGGTCCTCACCAGCCCCGGCGACAAGAAGATCCAGGTCATCAAGGTGGTGCGCGAGCTGACCGGTCTGGGCCTCAAGGAGGCCAAGGACCTGGTCGACGGCGCTCCCAAGCCGGTCAAGGAGAAGGTGACCAAGGCCGAGTCCGCCGACATGAAGGCCAAGCTCGAGGAGCAGGGCGCGACGGTCGAGATCCGCTGAGCCCGCTCGGCCGCATTCACCGGTGTAACCGGTCGGCGGCGCCCGGCCCGTCGCGTCCGGCCCTGCGGGGCCGGGGCGCACGGCCCGGGCGAGCCCGGCCGGCGCTCCACGCTTCCCCACTCAGAAAGGCGGGAAGGCCTTGAAGACTGCACGACGCAAGGAACGGAAGAACTTCTCGAAGATCGACCGCGAGTGGAATCTGCAGATTCCCAACCTGCTCGAGGTCCAGCTCAAGAGCTTCCGGGATTTCCTCCAGTTGGACACCGACCCGCAGCGCCGCCGCAACGAGGGCCTGCAGGAGGTGTTTTCGGGCGTGTTTCCGATCAGCGACCCGCGCGAGCTCTACTCGCTCGAGTTCGTCTCCTACGACATCGGTGAGCCGAAGTACTCGATGGACGAGTGCGTCGAGCGCGATCTCACCTTCTCGGCGCCGCTCAAGGCGCGGCTGCGCCTCATCACCCGCGAGGAGGTCGATGGCGTCAAGCGCGACAAGGACGTCATCGAGCAGGAGGTCTACCTCGGCGAGCTGCCGCTCATCACCGACAGCGGCACCTTCATCATCAACGGCGCCGAGCGGGTGATCGTGTCCCAGCTCCATCGCTCGCCGGGCGTGTTCTTCGACGAGCTGACCCATCCCAACGGCAAGCTGCTGTACTCGGCCCGCATCATTCCCTATCGCGGCTCGTGGGTCGAGTTCAGCCTCGACGTCAACGACGTCATGCACGTCCACATCGACCGCAAGCGCAAGCTGCCGGTCACCGTGCTGCTGCGCGCGCTCGGCTTCGTGGGCGACCGGGAGATCCTCGAGCTGTTCTACGAGCACGAAACCCTCGAGGTCAAGGGCAAGAAGGCCGAGGCGGCACTGGGCCGGGTGTGCGCCCAGGACATCGTCGACGAGTCGACCGGCGAGATCCTGATCGAGGCCAACGACGAGATCACCGCCGAGAAGGTCGAGGTGCTCAAGAAGGCGGCGCTCGAGACCCTGCAGGTGTTCGTGATCCCGATGCAGGACGAGGCGGACGTGGTGCGCAACACGCTGCGCAAGGATCCCACCAAGTCGCAGGAGGAGGCGCTCCACCGCATCTACAACCTGCTGCGGCCCGGCGAGCCGCCGCGCGCCGATTCGGCGCGCGAGATCCTCAACAAGCTGTTCTTCAATCCCAAGCGCTACGACCTGGCGCGGGTGGGGCGCTACAAGCTCAACCAGAAGCTGCCCCACGAGTACCTGCTGCCGGGGCGCGACGTGCGCAAGCGCCTGGCGCTCGGCATCCCGGATCTCAACCACGCCACGCTGTGCCGCGAGGACTTCATCGTCATCATCAAGTACCTGCTGCTGCTGCGCTCGGGCGGGGAGATCCTCACCGACCGCGGCGCCGAGCAGGCGATCACCGACGACATCGATCACCTCGGCAACCGCCGGGTGCGCTCGGTCGGTGAGCTGCTGGCGAATCAGTTCAACATCGGGCTGGCGCGCATGGCGCGCATCATCCGCGAGCGCATGTCGCTCCAGGATCAGGAGCAGATCACGCCCACTGACCTGGTCAACTCGCGCACCATCTCCGCGGTGATCCAGAGCTTCTTCGGCAGCTCGCAGCTCTCGCAGTTCATGGACCAGACCAACCCGCTGGCCGAGCTCACCAACAAGCGCCGGCTCTCGGCGCTCGGGCCCGGCGGCCTGACCCGCGACCGCGCCGGCTTCGAGGTGCGCGACGTCCACTACACCCACTACGGGCGCATGTGCCCGATCGAGACCCCGGAAGGTCCCAACATCGGCCTGATCTCCTCGCTCTCGACCTACGCCAAGGTCAACGAGTTCGGATTCCTCGAGACCCCGTATTTCCGGGTCCAGAACGGAGTGGTCGACCGCAAGAAGCCGGAGTTCCTCGCCGCCGACGTCGAGGACCGCTCGCACATCGCGCCCGCCAACACCCCGTTCGACAAGCGGAGCGGCAAGCTCGAGGAGGACTCGCTGACCGTGCGGTTCCGCGGCGAGTACCCGACGGTCGAGGACCTGAGCGTCGACTACATGGACGTGTCGCCGATCCAGCTGGTGTCGCCGGCCGCGGCGCTGATTCCGTTCCTCGAGCACGACGACGCGAACCGCGCGCTGATGGGCTCGAACATGCAGCGCCAGGCGGTGCCGCTGCTGGTCACCGAGGCGCCGCTGGTCGGCACCGGCCTCGAGGACAAGGTGGCGGAGGATTCGGGCGCGCTGCTGCTGGCGCGGCGCTCGGGCGTCGTCGAGTTCGTTTCGGGCGAGATGATCGCGGTGCGCTACGAGCGTGATCCCGACGAGGCGCCGGTCGACTACAGCGACCAGCCCAACCTGGACATCTACCGCCTGATCAAGTTCCGGCGCTCGAACCAGGACACCTGTCTCAACCAGCGCCCCACGGTCGCCGAGGGCGCCAAGGTCAAGAAGGGCCAGGTCATCGCCGACGGCCCGGCCACCCGCGAGGGCGAGCTGGCGCTGGGACGCAACGTGCTGTGCGCGTTCATGCCCTGGGGCGGTTACAACTTCGAGGACGCGATCCTGGTCAGCGAGAAGCTGATCAAGGACGACGTCTTCACCTCGATCCACATCGAGGAGTTCGAGCTCCAGGTGCGCGACACCAAGCGCGGGGTCGAGGAGATCACCCGCGAGATCCCCAACGTCTCCGAGGAGGCGGTCAAGAACCTCGACGAGGAGGGCGTCATCCGTATCGGCGCGCGGGTGCGCCAGGGTGACATTCTGGTCGGCAAGGTGACCCCCAAGGGCGAGCAGGAGCTGTCGCCCGAGGAGCGCCTGCTCAAGGCGATCTTCGGTGACAAGGCGGGCGACGTGCGCGACGCCTCCCTCAAGGCCCCGCCCGGGATGGACGGCATCGTCATCGACATCAAGGTGTTCTCGCGCCGCGAGAAGGACGAGGGCACCAAGGTCCAGGAGAAGAAGAAGATCGAGAAGCTGCGCCGCGAGTCCAAGAAGGAGCGTGAGCGCATCGCCGACGTCCGCCTCGCCAGTATCACCGAGATCCTCCAGGAACAGCTGGTCAACGTGCTGAAGAGCGCCTCGACCAGCGAGCCGGTGGCCCGCAAGGGGCGCAAGTACACCCCCGATTTCCTGCAGGAGATGGACCTCGACGACCTCGCCTGGGGCAGCCCGGTGACCGAGGACCCGAGGGTCAACGACCGCTTCTGGGCGGCGATGGAGGGCGCCCAGACCGCATTCACCCGCTGCGAGAAGGAGCTCGAGAAGGAGATCGAGAAGGTCACCCGCGGTGACGAACTGCCGCCGGGCGTGGTCAAGCTGGTCAAGGTCTACATCGCCAAGAAGCGCAAGCTCTCGGTGGGCGACAAGATGGCCGGGCGCCACGGCAACAAGGGCGTGGTCGCGAAGATCCTGGCCGAGGAGGACCTGCCCTACCTGCCCGAGGGGCAGCCGGTCGAGATCGTGCTGAACCCGCTCGGCGTGCCGTCGCGCATGAACATCGGCCAGGTCATGGAGACCCACCTCGGGTGGGCCGCCCATGCCCTGGGCTACAACTGCTCCACGCCGGTGTTTGCCGGCGCCACGGTCGACGAGATCAAGTCCGAGCTGCGCAGCGCCGGGCTGCCCGAGGACGGCAAGTCGGAGCTGCGCGACGGGCGCAGCGGCGAGCCGTTCGATCAGCGGGTGTGCGTCGGCTACCTCTACATGCTGAAGCTCAGCCACCTGGTCGACGACAAGATTCACGCCCGCTCGACCGGCCCCTACTCGCTGGTCACCCAGCAGCCGCTGGGCGGCAAGGCGCAGTTCGGCGGCCAGCGCTTCGGCGAGATGGAGGTGTGGGCGCTGGAAGCCTACGGCGCGGCTTACACCCTCCAGGAGCTGCTGACCGTGAAGAGCGACGACGTCGCGGGGCGGTCGCGGATCTACGAGGCGATTGTAAAGGGCGAGAACCCGCCGGAGCCGGGCGTGCCCGAATCCTTCAACGTGCTGGTCAAGGAGCTCCAGAGCCTGTGTCTCGAAGTGCAGTTCGAGGAAGCCTGATCGCCGCCGTTCGCATACCGGGGGGCCGCGGGAGCCGCGGTTCAAAGGAGAACCAATGAGTTTGGAAACCGAACTCCAGTCGCCGCTGGGCATGACCACCGGGAAGCTGGGGTTGAGCCGCATCGACGATCGCGAACAGCGTCGGCGCGCGGCCTTCAACTCGATCCGGATCCGTCTCGCCTCGCCCGACGTCATCCGCAGCTGGTCGCACGGCGAGGTCACCAAGCCGGAAACCATCAACTACCGCTCCTTCAAGCCCGAGAAGGACGGTCTGTTCTGCGAGAAGATCTTCGGCCCGGTCAAGGACTGGGAGTGCAACTGCGGCAAGTACAAGCGCATCCGCTACCGCGGGGTGATCTGCGATCGCTGCGGCGTCGAGGTCACCCAGGCCAAGGTGCGGCGCGAGCGGCTCGGCCACATCGAGCTGGCGGTCCCGGTGTCGCACATCTGGTTCTTCAAGGGCGTGCCGTCGCGCATCGGGCACCTGCTCGACATGAGCATCCGTGACCTGGAGCGCATCCTGTACTACGAGTCCTACGTGGTCATCGATCCGGGCAACACCGGATTCAAGAAGCGCGAGATCATCACCGAGGACCAGTTCAACGAGGTCATGGACGAGCAGCCTGAATCGGGCCTCAAGGCCAAGATGGGCGCCGAAGCGATCCGCGACCTGCTCGCCGAGCTCGATCTCGAGGAGCTTTCGACCGAGCTGCGGGCGCAGGCCAAGATGGAGACCTCGGTGCAGCGCAAGAAGGAGCTGCTCAAGCGTCTGCGCATCGTCGAGGCGTTCCGCCACAGCGGCAACCGGCCGGAGTGGATGATCCTCGAGACCATCCCGGTGCTGCCGCCCGATCTGCGGCCGCTGGTGCCGCTCGAGGGCGGGCGCTTCGCGACCTCGGATCTGAACGACCTGTACCGGCGCGTCATCAACCGCAACAACCGGCTCAAGAAGCTGATGGACATCAAGGCGCCCGAGGTCATCCTGCGCAACGAGAAGCGCATGCTCCAGGAGGCGGTCGACGCGCTGTTCGACAACGGCCGCCGCAGCCGCGCGGTGCGCGGGCAGGGCAACCGGCCGCTCAAGTCGCTGTCCGACATGCTCAAGGGCAAGCAGGGCCGCTTCCGCCAGAACCTGCTCGGCAAGCGCGTCGACTACTCGGGGCGCTCGGTCATCGTGGTCGGTCCGGAGCTCAAGCTCAACCAGTGCGGGCTGCCGAAGAACATGGCGCTCGAGCTGTTCAAGCCCTTCATCATCCGCAAGCTCGAGGACCGTGGCTACGTTCAGACCGTCAAGAGCGCGAAGCGGCTGGTGGAGCGCGAGAAGCCCGAGGTGTGGGACATCCTGGGCGAGATCATCGAGAACCACCCGGTGCTGCTCAACCGCGCCCCGACGCTCCACCGCCTCGGCATTCAGGGCTTCGAGCCGGTGCTGGTCGAGGGCAAGGCGATCCGCATCCACCCGCTGGTGTGCCAGGCGTTCAACGCCGACTTCGACGGCGACCAGATGGCGGTCCACGTCCCGCTGTCGTTCGAGGCGCAGATCGAGACCAGCCTGCTCATGCTCTCGACCCACAACATCCTGTCGCCGGCTCACGGCCGTCCGCTGGCGACCCCCAACCAGGACATCGTGCTGGGCTGCCACTACCTGACCAAGCCCCGCGGCGAGGCGCTCAATCCCCACGCCGTCGCGGCCAAGCTCCCGGCCACGGATCCGCGCCGGCTGCGCGCGTTCTACAGCCCGATCGAAGTTCGCGCCGCCTACGACAGCGGCGAGATCCCGCTCCACGCCCTCATCGCGGTGCGGGCCGCGAGCCTCATTCTCGACCGGCCCGGTGAGGAGCCGTGGGTCATCACCACGCCGGGGCGGGTGCTGTTCAGCGAGGTGGTGCCGAAGGATCTGGGCTTCATCAACGAGACCATGGACAAGAAGCGCCTCGAGTCGCTGGTCGGCGACTGCTACGCGCGGCTCGGCGCCGAGGTCACCTCGGACCTGCTCGACGAGCTCAAGAACCTGGGATTCCGCTACGCCACCCAGGCCGGCTTCACGGTCGGCATCGACGACGTGCGCATCCCGCCCGAGAAGCACGAGATCGTCGATCGCGCGCAGCGCGAGGTGTCGCAGATCAACAACAACTACCGCACCGGCGTCATCACCGAGGGCGAGCGCTACAACAAGGTGATCGACACCTGGCAGCACGCCATGACCGAGGTCGAGCAGGTGACGTTCGACGGGCTGTCGCAGGATCGCGACGGCTTCAACCCGATCTACATGATGGCGGACTCGGGCTCGCGCGGTAACCGCGAGCAGGTGCGCCAGCTCGCCGGCATGCGCGGCCTGATGGCCAAGCCGCAGAAGAAGATCACCGGCGGTCTGGGCGAGATCATCGAGTCGCCGGTGATCCACAACTTCAAGGAAGGGCTGTCGGTGCTGGAGTACTTCATCTCCACCCACGGCGCGCGCAAGGGACTGGCCGACACCGCGCTCAAGACCGCGGACGCCGGCTACCTGACGCGCCGCCTGGTCGACGTCGCCCAGGACGTCATCATCAACGAGCCGGACTGCGGCACCATCCGCGGCCTGTCGGTGGGTGCGCTCAAGGACGGCGAGGACATCATCGAGCCGATCGCCGACCGCGTCCTGGGGCGGGTGGTGGCCGAGGACGTGGTTCACCCGATCTCGAACGAGACCATCGTCGAGGCCGGTCAGCTGGTCGACGAGGAGATCGCGGGCCGGATCGACGAGGCCGCCAAGGCGGGGCTCGAGAAGATCCGCATCCGCTCGGTGCTGACCTGCGACGCGCGACGCGGGGTGTGCGCCAAGTGCTACGGGCGCAACCTGGCGACCGGGCGTCCGGTCGACCTGGGCGAGGCGACCGGGGTGATCGCGGCGCAGTCGATCGGCGAGCCCGGCACCCAGCTCACCCTGCGCACCTTCCACATCGGCGGCACCGCGAGCCGTATCGTCGAGCAGTCGCGCACCACCTCGAAGGAGGCGGGCGAGGTCAAGTTCCTGGGTCTCGAGGTGGTGCCGTTCCGCGAAGGCAGCGACGCCGCGGCCGGCGAGGGCGGACCGCGCTTCGTCGCGGTGGGCCACAGCGGCGAGATCGAGATGCTCGACAGCGCCGGCCGGGTGCGCCAGCGCTACTCGGTGCCCTACGGCGCGCACCTGTTCGTGCGCGACGGCGAGAAGATCAAGGCCGAGGCGGCGCTGTTCGACTGGGACATCTACAACAAGCCGATCGTCACCGAGAAGAGCGGCACCGTGCGCTTCGCCGACGTCAAGGAGAAGGTCACGGTGCGCGACGAGGTCGACGACACCACCGGCCTCAAGCTGCTGGTCATCATGGAGGACCGCAACAAGGAGCTGCAGCCGGCGATCGACATCCTGAGCGGCTCGGGCGGCAAGTTGGCGCACTACCCGCTGCCGACCGGCGCACGGCTCGAGGTCAAGGACGGGCAGAAGGTGCTGGCCGGCGAGGTGCTGGTCAAGATCCGCCGTGAGGCGAGCAAGACCCGCGACATCACCGGCGGTCTGCCGCGCGTGGCCGAGCTGTTCGAGGCCCGCCGTCCCAAGGACGCGTCGATCGTGGCCGAGATCGACGGCCGGGTCGAGTTCGGCCCGGTGTCACGCGGCATGCGCAAGCTGATCGTCCGCAGCGAGGACGGCGACTCGCGCGAGTACCCGATCCCGCAGGGCAAGCACCTGTACGTCCAGGAGGGCAGCCAGGTGCGGGCTGGCGACCGCCTCACCGAAGGCCCGATCAACCCGCACGACATCCTCAAGATCAAGGGCATCGAGGAGGTCCAGGAGTACCTGGTCAACGAGATCCAGGAAGTCTACCGCCTCCAGGGCGTGCGCATCGACGACAAGCACATCGAGGTCATCGTCCGCCAGATGCTGCAGAAGGTGCGCATCGAGGACCCGGGCAACACCGCGTTCCTCGAGGGCGAGCACATCGACCGGCTGGCGGTGCTGGAGGAGAACGACCGCATGGTCAAGGAGGGCCAGCAGCCCGCCACCTTCCAGCCGCTGCTGCTCGGCATCACCAAGGCCTCGCTGTCGACCGACAGCTTCATCTCGGCGGCCTCCTTCCAGGAGACCACCCGGGTGCTGACCGAGGCGGCGATCCAGGGCAAGGTCGACTTCCTGCGCGGTCTCAAGGAGAACGTCATCATCGGCCACCTGATTCCGGCCGGGACCGGCATGCCCGGCTACCGCCAGCTCCGGCTCGAGGCCGAGAAGCAGCAGGCCGCGGTCGAGGAGGTGGTGGTCGAGGACGAGGGGGCCAAGACCGCTTGACAGTCCCTGAGCCTGTCTGTAGAGTGCCCGGTTTGCGCGGTAACGGCGCATGTTTCTCCCTCGCGGATGCCGTGGCCTGCCAGACCGCGCAAGTCCATCAGTGGGAAGGGGCTGGAGGAATTCCGTGCCGACCTTGAACCAGCTCGTCCGCCATGGGCGGCGGCGGGAGAGGATGAAGACCAGCGCGCCCGCGCTCAGATCGAGCCCGCAGAAGCGGGGCGTCTGCACGCGGGTGTACACCACCACGCCCAAGAAGCCGAACTCGGCGCTGCGCAAGGTGGCGCGGGTGCGGCTCACCAACGGCGTGGAGGTGACCTGCTACATCCCGGGTGAAGGCCACAACCTGCAGGAGCACTCGATCGTGCTGATCCGCGGGGGCCGGGTGAAGGATCTGCCCGGGGTGCGCTATCACATCGTGCGCGGCACGCTCGACGCGAGCGGCGTGACGGGGCGCAAGCAGAGCCGGTCGAAGTACGGCACCAAGTCGAAGTAGCGCAGTGGGTTTCGGCGCCGGCCGGGTCGGGCCGGTGCCGTTCGTGTCGTCGCGACGCGCCACCTAGGGTGGCGCGCCGAAACGGAGAAGGAACGACAACCATGCCTCGCAAGGGCCAGGTTCCGCGCCGCGAAGCGACGTCGGACCCCAAATACGACAGCGTGCTCGTCACCCGCTTCATCAACAGCATCATGGGGCGGGGCAAGCGCTCGATCGCCGAAGCCGCGTTCTACGGGGCGATGAAGTCGATCGAGGAGAAGAGCGGCCAGGAGGCGATGGCGGTGCTCAAGCAGGCGATGAACAACGTCAAGCCGGTGCTCGAGGTCAAGTCCCGCCGCGTCGGCGGCGCGAACTACCAGGTCCCGGTCGAAGTGCGGCCGGACCGGCGCAACGCGCTGGCGACCCGCTGGATCATCATCAACGCGCGCTCGCGCGCCGACCAGACGTTCGGCGAGAAGCTGGCGGCCGAGATCCTGGCCGCCTCGCGCAACGAGGGCGGCGCGGTCAAGAAGCGCGAGGACACACACAAGATGGCGGAGGCCAACAAGGCCTTCGCGCATTACCGCTGGTAGGCAGGAACAACCGTGGCCGGCGGTTCGCCGCCGGCCCAGCCATCGACGGGTGAAGGCCGGTCGGCACGACGGCCTGGGCGGAGTCCCGGAACAGGTGCCGGGCCCGCCTGAACACTGCGGATGGTCGAGCATTCATCACCGCACTTTTCCATGACGGAAAGGCAGGTGGTGCGAGCAGACCCGGACGACTGAACTCTCGAAGAAGGATGTGAGCAAGCGATGCCTCGTCAGACGGCGTTGAATCTCTATCGCAACATCGGAATCATGGCGCACATCGACGCCGGCAAGACCACGCTGACGGAGCGCATCCTTTTTTATACCGGCCGCATCCACCGCGTCGGCGAGGTGCACGAAGGCGCCGCGACGATGGACTGGATGGAGCAGGAACGGGAGCGCGGCATCACCATCACCTCCGCCGCCACCACCTGCCACTGGCGCGACCACCGCATCAACATCATCGACACCCCGGGCCACGTCGACTTCACGGTCGAGGTGGAGCGCAGCCTGCGCATCCTCGACGGCGCGGTGGCGGTGTTCTGCGCCGTGGGCGGGGTGGAGCCCCAGTCCGAGACGGTGTGGCGCCAGGCCGACAAGTACACCGTGCCGCGCATCGCGTTCGTCAACAAGATGGACCGTGTGGGCGCCGACTTCGACAACGTCATCGAGATGATGAAGGACCGGCTGGGCGCCAAGCCGGTGCCGCTGCACATTCCGATGTTCGCGGGCGAGCAATTCCTGGGCACCATCGACCTGGTCGAGATGAAGGCCATC
>Ga0306923_10004599_pt1 | contig 13248 bp, 10 predicted proteins | sample sta12Can44000108_FD_203841 | JGI IMG/M metagenome (GOLD analysis project Ga0306923, IMG submission 203841) | Lab enrichment of tropical soil microbial communities from Luquillo Experimental Forest, Puerto Rico - statanox.12C.anox.44.000.108 (v2)... | ecosystem: Environmental > Terrestrial >... | reverse complement strand
GTTGCCATTTTCATCGTCATTTCTCTTTGCTTCCCAAGCGCCCGACCTTAAGCGATCCGGGGCGCCGATGTTAATCGTACTCTACCATGAGGATCGTGCCAATACCTGCACTATACAAAGCGCTAAAGCTAAACCCTGCAGCAGCGCAGGGCCTTCGCGCGGAGGCATCCTTGTCGCGGGCGCCGGCGCTGAGCGGCGCGCTCGAACCGCTCTGAGAACAGCTCCTTTTGAGAGGCCTGGTACGGGAAGGATTCATCCTGGGCATCGCCGCTCAAGCAGAGATGATTCAAAATCTTTTTGCACGAGGGGCGCAGTCCATCTGGCCGTCCGTAGTTAACCATTTCAACCAACGTTGATCATTTCAACCAAAGGCTAGCCCACTCCGCCGCAAATGGTGGTTGCCCGGCGAAGGTTCTCCGCCCGGGAAGAGTCTCCATTCTGCTCTCCGTGAACCGAACCAGCGACACTCGAAACAGATAGCCTTCTCTAGCTATTTCGATTTCTTAGCAGCTTCCTCTTCGGCTACGCGAGCTCCACGAAGAGTGTTCGCCAATCCATAGTTCGCTTCCTGACAGGCGTACTCGTAGATTTGGCCGTCAATCTTCGTGATCGGCACCTCTCCCGACCAAGCCTTAGTCCACATCCCAGGGTCTTCTATCGTGAACTGGTATAGGATCGTATCGGGATCGAGGCGCGTGAAACGTTCGATCACGTGAAGGTTCTGGGCGCCTGGGAACGGATGCTGGTCCGTGAAGTTGGTGGTATCGACGACCAAGGTGTCGCCCTCCCAATGCCCCACCGAATCCCCCAACCATTGCCGAATGCGGTTGGGCAGATGGGGACGGCCATCGGTCGGAATCACCCGGACGTCGTGGATCATCTCCGTTTCCACCGCCATGTACCCGCGTCCCTGGACAATCTGCAGATTGCTGTTGTAACCGGCGGGTAACAAAGGCGGCCCCACACTGCCAAAGACCAGACAACGCGAGCCGAGCGGCCGGTCCTTGACACTATCGAACTCATGTCCCTTGGCCAGGGTAGCCCGTTCCGCGTTTCGCTTAGCAGCCTCCGGCGTCAGTGCGGGAATGGTGCCCTCAGGTCCAACGATCAGCGAGGTCCGCCGATTCCAGACGAGCTTGGCCTGGGCGCGGTCCAGTGCATACTCGGCGAAATCGTAGTGGACATCTGCAGCAGTGCCCGGCTCTGTTGGACGTCCATCCTCTTCATTCAACGCGAGCCGCGAACCTTCCTTTCTCTGATTCTCGGCCAACTCCGCTTCTGTATAGAACTCTTTTCCCATCAGGTTTTTGGGCCGTTGTAAGGGCGTTGTGGTGTTGTTGGTCCAAACTCCCTGAAGGTCGGGCACCCCATCCGGCGTGCGCGGCGCGATCCATGCGTTTTTGGAGGTTGCCGCCTTGACGGACGGTGACGCGGGGGCCGGGACCTGGCCCGCGGCTGGCTTGACAGGCGACAATACAGCCAAAAGGGCAGCCAGAAAAGCGGCTGAGGGCAACATTCGAAAGTCCATTGTTCCTCCCCAAAACATTGTCTTACTTTTCCAGTCCCAGTGACGATCAGCCCTTTGACGGGCCGGTGTGAACGCCCGCCAAGTCATCGACTGGTGCCGCAAGCGAAAAAAAGCCCCGCAGCACCAACGCGGTTCTTCCGATATCATCGGAACTCATGCCGAACTACATCTGCGTCACCTGCGGCGTGCAATATACAGAGTCCCCAGCCCCGCCCGCGGCCTGTCCGATCTGCCGGGACCCACGCCAGTTTATAGGGCTTGAGGGACAGAAGTGGACCACGGGCGAGGAAATGCGTGCCACATACCTTAACGAAATCAAAGAGGAGGAGCCAGGTCTCTACTCCATCCACACCGAACCTTCCTTCGCCATCGGCCAGCGCGCGTTCCTGCTACGGACCACAAAAGGCAACGTGCTGTGGGACTGCGTGAGCCTGCTCGACGACGCTACCATCGACACAATACGATCCCGTGGCGGCATCGACGCCATCGCCATTTCCCATCCCCACTATTACTCCTCGATGGTGGATTGGAGCGCAGCCTTCGGCGACGCGCCGATTTACATCCACGAATCCGATGCGCAATGGATCATGCGTCCCGACCCTCGAGTGCACTACTGGTCCGGCGCCTCGATACCGCTTCTCGATTCAGTCATGCTCATTGTGACTCCCGGTCACTTCGAGGGCTACCAGGTCTTGCACTGGAGGCAGGGCGCAGGCGGCCAAGGTGCAATGCTTTCCGGCGATCAGCCGCAAGTCTGCATGGACACGCGTTGGGTCAGCTTCATGTACAGCTATCCCAACTACATTCCGCTCGCGCCCGCCACCGTCTCCCGCATCGTCGAAATTCTACGCCCTTACGCCTTCGACCGAATCTACGGCGCATTTCCGCTCCGCACCGTCGCCACCGAGGGAAAAGCCGCCGTGGAGCGTTCCGCCGAGCGTTACCTGCGGGCCGTCGGCGCCTAGTAGCCCGATTGGGTTCGGAGCCGACGGACCAGTCACTTCCTTTCTTGCGCCTGTCCCCTATCGGAAATGTCGATCTTTTTGAGAAATGAGAGTTGCTCGCCTCCCGCAATTCAACTCGCTTGAGGGCAATCTCGGGGCGCCAAAAAACTTCAGCTGAGGCGGTATGGCGAAGTCGTCAAATTTGAGGGTCGGTTGGGTACTCCCACATTAGGCGGTTTCGATGCGAACTCAGAGCAGCCCGAGGCCGGATATGAAGAGAAGCTGAAAACGAAAGGAAACCTCCAAGGCGGTGCAAATACGGGGTCGGCTGCTACCGAATTTGATGCCGCCGTTGTTCGATCCCGTCCGCCGCCTGTCTGACGTCGGTACCGACGAAGCCGGAGACCATGACGCGGGCGAGCGAGCTCCGAGCGGTGCCTTCGCTACTTTGAAGACAATCCTCCATATAGTACGCCTTGTGCGATTGGTCCGACCACCGGCTGAGATTCGCTCGGAGCTCCATCCTGCTAGAGGACGCAGCGTCATACTCGGCGGCAGCTCCACCATGTGTCCCGAGACCGGGCGCAATCGCTCGACCCCGAGCCTGATAGAATCTATGTGCCAGGACCGGACCCCCGCGTGCTATGTGGAGTAATAGGATCACTATGAAACGTTTGGGCAAGAGTTGCCTCATCGCGGCAACGGCCGCCGTTGTGATAGCGATTGTGTTTTCGGTCGCCGTGCGAAGCGTGACGCCTGCAGGCGCGGCCGGTCCTGACACAGGGGGTCGCATCGCCGGCAAGCCCGATTTCAATGGGATTTGGGAAGCTAACAACACAGCGAACTGGGATCTTCTGACGCACCAAGCGCGGCCGATGGTCGCGCAGCCGGGCCTCCTTCCCAATACCGTGGTGTCGGCGGCGCCGGTGATTCCGCTGGGAGCGCTCGGCTGGGTTCCGGCCGGGCTGGGTGTGGTGGAAGGAGATGAGATCCCGTACCAGCAGTGGGCCGCCGCGCGAAAGAAAGAGAACCAGGAGCACTGGCTCGACCGGGACCCAGAAATCAAATGCTTCCAGCCTGGTATCCCGCGTGGCATCTACATGCCGCATCCGTTCCAGATCATCCAAAGCGCCACCAAGATCCAGATGATCTTCGAATTCGCCAATGCGCAGCGCACCATCCATCTGACGAAGATGGAGCCGTATCCGAACGTGCTGTGGATGGGATACGCCCAGGGCCACTGGGACGGAGACGCGCTGGTGGTGGACGTTACGAATTTCACTGATGCCACGTGGTTCGACCGGGCGGGTGATTTCCATAGCGATGCCCTGCACGTTACCGAGAGGTACACCGCGTCTGGCAAGGACGTCATTCATTACGAAGCCACGATGGAAGACCCACAGGTCTTCACGCGGCCCTGGAAGATCAGCATGCCGCTCTATCGGCGGCTGGAGCCGAACGCGCAGCTTATGGATTTCAAGTGTGTCGAGATGGTGGAAGAGACCCTTTATGGGCATCTGCGCAGGCAGCAGCTGGTCAAACACTGGGAGGGTAGAACCATGAACGTGGACATCACGCGCAAGATTCCCCCGGGTGAAGAAGTTTACGAGCGCTATGTGTCGGGCAATCCACCCGCTAAGAAGTAGATTTAGGCAAATGAAGAATCAGGAGATCCGTCTTATGCGAGCCAAGTTACCTGTGGGAGCCGCTGTTGCGTCCGCCATTGCTTTGCTGGTACCCGCGTCCCCGTTGCAGGCGCACCACGCGTTCGCGGCCGAATTCGATGAAAAGAGGCCGGTGCACTTCCTGGATGCCACCGTCACCAAGGTGGAATTTATCAATCCGCACAGCTGGATTCACGTCGATGTGAAGCAGCCGGATGGCACCGTGGAGAACTGGGCGATCGAGGCAGGGAGCCCGAACATCCTGATGCGTCGCGGCATCACCCGGTACACGCTCAAGGTCGGCGACAAGATTGTGGTCGACGGATACCAGTCCAAAGACGGAACGCATCGCGCCAACGGCCGCGACCTGACCCTGCCGAACGGGCAGAAACTGTTCCTGGGATCTCAGGAGAACACGGGCGCGCCATACGAGGTCCAGCGTCCGGGCGTGGATACGCAGAAGTAGGTTGCCATGACCCGACGACACGCATTCATGCTGGCGGGCGGCCTGCTATGTCTGGCGGCGATCACCATGAATGGTCAGAAACCGGCGGCGCCTAAAGCGACCAGCGTCAAGGCGACCGGGACGGCGAAGGCGGGAAGTCCTCCTCGCACCGCGTGGGGCGACCCGGATTTGCAGGGCACCTGGTTTGTGCTGTTTGACGTGCCGCTAGAGCGCTCGGAGGCGAACAAGGGCAAAGAATACCTCACCGATGAAGAAGTGGCCGCGGCCGACGCGCAGAAGGGTCTGAATCCCGGGCGCAATGCCCGCGCCGCCGCCAATACTGCGCAAGACGTCAGCGGCGCCTACAACGCCGTGTTCAACTCGGTATTGAAGACCGGCCAGCGGACATCCATGATCATCGATCCGCCGGACGGGAAGATTCCGCCGCTCGTCAACGAAAGTGCCACGGGACGTGGGGGACGGGGAGGGCAGGGAGTCCCTCCGGGCGGTTTCGGCTTGGGCACGGCTCCGGGCGTGAACGACAATCCGGAGACGGTCCCGCAAAATCCGCGCTGTCTAGGCGTCCCGATGCCCTTCCTGCCGCTCAATACGCTGTTTGCGCAGGGCACAGTGATGCAGGTGGTGCAGTCGCCCAAATCCGTGGGGATTTATATGGAGGACGATCACGCCGGCGGCGGCAACCGGGTCATCTATATGGACGGGCGCCCGCACGCTCCGGCGAAAGCGAGGTTCTACCTCGGGGACTCGAGAGGCCACTGGGAAGGGAACACGCTGGTCATCGAGACCACGAACTTCCTGCAGGGTTTTCGAGGGTCCAATTCCGATACTTACAAAATGATCGAGCGGATCACCCGGGTAGACTCGAACACCTTGCGGCGCGATGTCACCTTCGATGATCCGAAGACCTGGACTAAGCCCTGGACCGTCACCATCGAGATGGGCCGCGGGCCGGATCAGCGGCACATGATTTACGATTCCGCCTGCCACGAGGGGAACTACGGCCTGACCGGTATCCTGGTGGCCAACCACAAGCAAGAGCAGGCTGAGAAGAAGTAAATCCGATTGCTTTTCGTACTTCCGCTCGCCTTCGGCAGCGGCGCCGCGGCCCTCATCTTTGAAGTTGTCTGGTTCCAGCAATTGGAACTGGTGATGGGCTCGACCGCCGCCTCGCTGGCAATTCTCCTCACAACGTTTATGGGGGGAATGTGTCTCGGCAGCCTGCTGTTGCCGCGGTTCGCCCCAGCCGAAGCGCATCCCATGCGGGTGTACGCGCTGATCGAGTTCGGCATCGGCGTGTTCGGGATCCTGGTGTTGCGGCTGATCCCGATGGTGAGCGGCATCGCCGCGCTTCGAGGAGTGGTAGCCGCCGCTTGCGTCCTACCGCCTACCCTGCTGATGGGGGCGACCTTGCCTGCACTGGCGCGCCAGGCCGCCGCGGTGAAGCGACGCGTCTCATGGATTGGGTTCTTCTATTGCGCAAATCTTGTCGGAGCAGTCTTGGGATGCTTGCTCGCCGGCTTTCACCTGATGCGCCAGTACGGTGTGGCGGCGGCGACCTACGCCGCGGCGGCAATTAACCTGTTGATGGCAGCGACGGCGGTCGTCTTCGCGGGCAAAAGCGTGCGGGCCGACCATGTGAAAGAACTCCCGGCGACCTCTGGGCCGGGTGCAATCTACGCGGCGATTGCGCTCTCCGGGCTGTGTGCGCTGGGGGCCGAAGCCATCTGGACGCGGCTGCTGGCCCTGCTGTTTGGCGCCTCGGTCTACGCGTTCTCGATCATCCTGGCGGTCTTCTTGATCGGGCTGGGCACCGGCAGCGGCGCCGGGTCCTTCCTCTGCCGGATCGTCACGCAGCCACGCCGGGCATTGGGCTGGTGCCAATTGCTCGCGGCCTACGCAATCGCGTGGACTGCATACAACCTCGGAGCGGCGCTTCCGAATTGGCCGATCAACCCGTTGCTTCCACCGAATATCTGGCTCCACTTTGAAATCGACTTCGCACGCGCGGTTTGGGCTTTGCTGCCGGCGACGCTGCTGTGGGGCGCAAGCTTCCCTTTAGCGCTGGCGGCAGCGTCGAACGGGCAGGACACCGGCAGGCTGACGAGTGGAATTTACGCAGCGAACACGCTCGGCGCCATTATTGGCGCTCTCAGCACGAGCTTATTCCTCATCAGCTGGGTGGATCACAACACGCGCAGCAAGTGCTGATCGTGCTGTCGGTGATAGCTGGCCTGCTGCTGCTGCTTCCAGACAAGCCCCGTTGGCCGGCACTGATGGCTGCGGTCGCCTCCGTGCTCTTCCTCGTCTCCGTGCCACCGGTTGCGAGGCTGCTAATAGCGTACGGGCGCTACGCGGCGACCTGGGTGGGCAAGGGGGAGATCGTCTATGCCGCCGAGGGCAGGAATTCATCGGTGGCCGTGTCGCGTTTCGCAAATGGGGTCCTGACTTTTCATGTCGCGGGAAAGATCCAGGCGTCGAATGTACCACGCGATATGCGGCTGCAGCGCATGCTGGGACATCTGACGACTCTCCCGAACGCGCACCCGCGTTCGATCCTGGTGATAGGCTGTGGTGCTGGCATCACGGCGGGGGCCGTGTCGATCGATCCGAGAGTCGAACGCGAGACGATCGTGGAAATCGAGGCGCTAGTGCCAACGGCGGCTGAGGATTACTTCAGTGAAGCGAATTTCGGGGTGCTGCGCGATCCGAAGGTCCGGCTGCTCATCGACGACGGGCGGCACTATCTGATGACTGCCAAGGAACGGTTCGACGGCATCACCATTGATCCGCTGGATCCGTGGGTCAAAGGCGCCGCGAACCTCTATACTCAGGAATTCCTGGAAGCCTTAAAGCAACACTTAAATCCGGGTGGCATCGTCACGATGTACGTCCAGTTGTTTCAGACCGATCTTGAGGCGGTCAAGAGTTCTGTGGCCACCTTTCTCGAAGTGTTTCCCAACGGGACCATCTGGGGTAATCCGTACCAGGGGAAGGGCCACGACATGATCCTGCTCGGCCAGGTAGAGCCGCTGCGGATTGATCTCGACGAGATGGAGGAGCGTATCGGCTATCGCGGCGGCAACCGCAGGGTCGCGTCATCGCTGGCCGAGGTTGGCATCAACTCACCGGTCGATCTGTTTCGAACGTACGCGGGCCAGAAATCCGACCTGGCAGAGTGGCTGAGCGCCGCCGCAATCAATCATGACTCGAACCTCCGGATGCAATACTTGGCCGGGCTCGGTCTAGATCTTGACGATGCTGCCTCCATCTACGCTGGTATCCTGGCATACCGCCGGTTTCCCGCGGATCTGTTCGTCAGCACCGAGGGGCGTGTGAACTCCTTGAAGCAAGCGATGCACCGTCAACCGTGAACGCCGCTATCAGGGCTGCTTGGGAGCATTGGTGGGCATTTTCTTGAGGTCGAGTGTTCGGTTGTACCACGTCTTCACGATGGCGGCGAGGACGGGTCTGTAGAGATCGATTTCCGGCTTGTCGCAGGCTTTCGCTACCCGAGTCGAACCTTTAAGTCCAACTATTGCGCCAATACGGGTGTGATGGCCACTGTCAAGACGACTAAGATCAACGTTTTCACGGTGTCCTTTCGTCGTCGTGGACTGAGGTCCGGATCCGCTCAGAACTGTATTCGCGCCAGCCAGGGTCCGAAACGCCTGATCAACGGACAAGGCTTCCACTCGCCCGGTCGCAGGTCTCCGGCCAACCCTCCTGACAGGCCAAGGAATACAAAGCGGAGGGTCTCTGATCGCGGATTTCGCCTTTGGCACCCCTCAAAACGATCGGGTAATCGCTGAGGGTTGGGGGCGCATTGGCAAAGTTTTCGCCGCCCATGCTCAGGATAATGAGATTTCTGCAGGCTGTTTGAAACCCGAGCGTGCATCCGCTCTCGAGAGGGGCCGTGGCTCCGGCGGGATCCAGGCGGCGGAGATCCTCGCCCGAGCGCGCCAGGGCGATGTGCATCAGGCCGGCCTGGTTGCATGCCCAGCCCGAACCCAGGTTGCAATAACCCAACTCCAGATCCGCCAGATAGGGGCAGGCATACGCGCGGCCGTCCTGGCAGGCTTTACGCCAGAACGGCAGCCACTGGCCGGGATGGCGATCGCCCACACCTTGGGCGGCGCTCATACCGGCAAACACCACCGTCCAGAGGGAGATGTATGAGAGGTTCCGCAGGCGCGGCGCCAGCGTTTGTCCAACCGCCGCCACGTCGAGGACGCGCACCCAGCGAGACCCTGCGAGCCGGTCCAATGCCTGAATCGACAGGTTCAGAAGTGGCACTGGGAGAAGCTTGTCGTAGAAAGTCGGCATTCCCATGCTTCCCAGCAGTTGATAAAACGCGACCGTGCTCAATCCATACAGCGCACCGTAGAAGATGCGCCCCAGTTCTGTGCGCGGCGAAGTCGACGGATCGCAGAACAACAGATGCATGCCCAGGAAGACGGAAATCGGAATATACGAATCATAGAAAAAGTAGATGCCGGTGACGGCGTGATAGGCCAGCCCGAAGGCATAGGTCGCAATCACCGCGGACATCGTCATCGAAGTCACCCCGAACAGGAATTGGCCCGGTAGGCCGATCAGGAACAGCATGAAGTACATCTGCGGCGGATAGAACTGGGTGCTGGCGATATTCTGACCCCATGTAAGGTTGCTCGAGCCAGTCGCGAGCAGAGCTAGCGAAAATACCGCCAGGGGAAACGACGATGGATTGAAGATGTGGACCCGGCTGCCGCCTTTGTTCCAGCGGATGAGGTCTTTGGCCGCGAGCCCAAGCGCAACCATAATGAACTGGAGGTAGAACCAGTCCGGCTTGAACCAGAGGAACAGGTTAATGCTGAAGACGACCGGGCACTGGGAGAAACCGAGCGTGAAGACGTCGCGCCTGGACCAGCCGAGCAGCATGTCGAAGGCATACGCGAAGAGGAGCTGGGCGAGGATAAGGTGGGCCGAGGCGTAGACTTGAGGCCAATACCAGCCCCAATAGAGCAGGACCGAACCCTGGACGCAGGCTTGCAGGTAATGCTGTTTGCGCAAAACCACCTCCAGCTGAAGCGGCCGGTTGGTGCGACGTGTCCAGAGCAGCAGTGCCAGGATCCATGCTCCGAGGAGCGCAGCAGCGCCGAGAAAGGCAGCAAGGAGCCTCGGGTTCTGGCGAACCGAAGGGAGGAAGACGAGAGCGGCGAGGCCGCACGTGAACGCAAACGGCAGCGACAGCATCGCTAACACAGAATGCTCGAGGGTTGCAAAAGCCCTAGTCCGCGTTTCTGGCCCAAATAAGGATCTTATCCGATTGCGGGAGAAAGCGCCGGCGCGGCAGGCGGGCTTCGGCAAGGCATCCTTAGCACATGTCGCACTTGCCTCACCGACACACATCCGAGATGGCATCATGCAGCGGCGAGGACAACTCCGTTTGTCTTTGACAAATACCTATCAGCAATGGCCGGTATTGACCGGATCGACATTATTCGGATCCACCGCGATGTAATGGCGGAGGCCTTGTGCCTCCTCCCCGACCCATAAATTGGCTCCGATGATCATCATGCCCGCAGGCGTGTCGGCAGCGAAAATGTTCCCAGCCGGGATCCCGGCCTCGGCCACCGGGTCCGCTGCAACCTGAGCGCTGGCGCGGGGGGCTGCCGACAACACGGTCACAATCCAAATTGGTGCTCTGTTCAACTTCATCAAGATCCTCATTTCTGAAGGTCGATCAGGCCCTTCTCACCCCTGAAACCGGCATTGCGGCGGAGTGGAACAGATTGTTTCTTGATTTTTTCCGAGTTGGCAAATGAACTGCGGCTATAGCTGTCAGAAGCATCGTATTCCCGATCGGTTTCTAGGTGTTTTCCCAGAACTTATCCGATACCAGTGTTGTGGACGATTTTTCCGTCAACGATGGTCAGCACGGAGCGAACCTTCTTGATTTCGGCGTCGGGCACGCTGAAGTAGTCGCGATCGAGAACTACCAGATCGGCCAGTTTCCCGGTTTCAATCGTGCCGATCTTGTCCTCCATTCTTAAGAACCACGGGTTGTGGCGTGTGAACAGGCGAATGGCTTCTTCGCGCGTCAGATGCTGACCGGGGTTGACTTGATCGCCGAACGAATTCAGGCCAGTAACGGCGTAATAGATATGCAGCCACGGGTTTAGCGGCGCTATATGCACGCCGTCCCCATGAATTCCTACTTGAATACCATGATCCATAATCGTGCGGAACGGCGGTCCGGCGATTACCTTGGGATCAGACGAGGTCACCCACCGGAAAGCTCCCATCTCCACCCCACAGCCCAGGTTCTTGAGCCGCGTCAACAGATCCGCATTGACTTCCGGAACATGATGCACTACCCAGCGCAGTTTCGTGATGTCCGATTCTTTGTTGACAGCTTCCCATGATTCGACCACCTGCTTCAGCCCGGCGAGATTCTGGACCGCGTTTTCGTTGCGCCATCCGGCGCGGGCCACGACCCGTTGCGCTTCCGCCCAGACTGCACCCGCATTTAGGGGCGCGGCCCACTCGCCTATGGAACCGGTCTGCATCATGTCGTCCCCGAAGAATTGAAACTGATTGCGCAGGCGCTCTTTTAGCTCGGGCAGGGCAGGGTCGTTCTGATTCTGCAAAAAGTTCGTCTGAAGACGAACGATCGTGCGGCCTTCCCGACGTAGTTCCAACCACGCGTCGTACATGCGGTATTGATCGAGATTGGACAGAATCTGGTTCGGATGTAATGGACCAGGCGTTGGAAACAGTACTTGATCCAGAAGCGCGGTCAGCCCGACTGACGCGGAGTAACGCATGGCGTCACTGGTGCTCCGCTTCTTGTCTTCGAGGCTTTGCAAGTTGCGTAGTAAGAAGAGCGCCGACGCGGCTGGGCCTCCACTGCCAAAACCAGCTGCGGCAATCGAGCCCGTTGCCGAAACATTGATCTTATGGATGTCGGGATGCGCGGGCGCTCCGGCATCGGCGGCGTCGAAGAATTTCTTACCAAGCGAGTTCGTCACCGCGGGTCCCGTAAATCGCTCATACAACATCACAGGGCGATCAGGCACCGCCGCGTCCAACTCCGCCAGTGTTGGATGGCGATGTTCTACCCACTGATTCGGATGCCATCCGCCCATTGAAGTGATCCAGGCACCCGCCGGCACGTCTTTGCGCCGCGATACCAAGGCTTCCTGCACTTCCTTGATCGACGCCGTGTTCTCCAGAATCGTGTGGTAGCCCGGCCTGTTCCCCAGGCTCACAATGTGAATATGCGGTTCGACAAGTCCGGGCACTACGGTCCGGCCACCTAGATTGATCACACGAACACCGCCTCCAGCTTTAGGCACGGCTCCGCCCACAGCAAGGATGCGGTTGTGGCGAATGGCCACCGCATTCACAACGGAGTCTGCTGCATCCATCGTGTGAATCTTGCCATTGGCGAGAACCGTGGTGTTTTCGTCCAGCGCCTGGAGCGGTGCGGTCTGCGCGTGCCCGGTTTTCGTGAAACCCAATGCTCCAGCCCCCAGTGTCAGAAATCCCCGTCGTGCCATTCCGTCCGCGTGCTTTTTCGACATGCTCATTCGCTCCCTTGATCAAGATTACTCTGCAAGACGAGCGCGGACATAGACGGGCACGAGCTCGTCGGCCGGGGGACCCTTACGGTGCCTTTCAGAGCACCTGTACCGGGGGATTGGGCGAGCAAGTGGCTCGTGAAAAACGCAGATGTGACTATGCTTAAGCCAATCCTGGGAAGTTCACTCCGCCAATTCCTTTTCTTCATCGACCCCCATTTCCTTAACTGAGCAGGGCCCAGACCCACTGGCCAGCATCCCGGACATGGTGTGGAGGATTAGATACGATCTCCCTCCGGAAGGGAATAGGGGTTTGCAGCTTATCAACGCAAAGTTGTAAGGTCCCTTCTCGAGCAACCTAGAAATGTCGCCTGGTGCCAGGGAAACTGCTGACGGGGCGTGCTAGGTTTACGCAAACACGACCGGTACCCAGGACTGGCGGTCTTGAAAAACATCCGCTGGGAACAAAGACGCTGGTCTCGCCAGCACACGGGCTGGCGTTGGGCCCGACATTTGGGCGATATGCGCACCATTGACGTAGGACTGATATAAATAACACCATGTCCTCGAACCTTCAACTTCTTGCCTTATCCGCTCTCCTGGGCGGCCAGGTTGCCGCACAGCCTGCCGGAGGCGGCCGCGGCTTTCAGCAGTACGGACCTCCGCGTGAGGTAACGGTTACGGCGATTCCCGGCGTCATCGAAGCCGTCGCGAAATGGACCAAGGTGTGGCAAGGCGAGGCGACGGCCGACGGTATCGTCGGCACGAAGGATGGCGGCCTGCTATTTGCCCAGGAGCAGACCAACAAGATCATTAAACTCGAGCGAAGCAACAAAACGTCGGATTACCTTACCACTCCACATGGACCCGGCGCGATCACGTTTGGGCCGAAAGACCGCATTTTGGTGGTAGAGCGCACCTGCACTGATCCCGGTGGACATATGGGCATCAAGCCTGAGGACTGCAAGGAGCCTACCGGAGTGGCGGCGCTTACGCCTGAGCGGAAGGTTCTTGCTTTCAGCGTGGACGGGAAAGGACTTGGGCGGGTGAACGACTTGGTCGCCAGCAGAAGAGGCAACGTGTA
>Ga0306923_10004596_pt1 | contig 13252 bp, 11 predicted proteins | sample sta12Can44000108_FD_203841 | JGI IMG/M metagenome (GOLD analysis project Ga0306923, IMG submission 203841) | Lab enrichment of tropical soil microbial communities from Luquillo Experimental Forest, Puerto Rico - statanox.12C.anox.44.000.108 (v2)... | ecosystem: Environmental > Terrestrial >... | reverse complement strand
CGAGGAAGCCGATTGGCCGGAGGTGCTCAGGCTCAGCGACCACATTCTGGAGCTCGACCCGCTGAATCGCACCAATGTGACCGGGTACATTCTGGACCTCGATCCCTACAACACCACGGAAGCGTATTTTTATAACGCCCTGGCGCACTTTCAGCTGCACCAGATCGACCAAGCGGAAAAGAGTGCGCTCAAGGCCGAGCACGTTGATTTGCGAACGCGTTTTCCGCAGCTGCATCTCCTGCTCGTGGAGATTTTCACGCAGAAAAACAACTATCCTGGCGCGCTCTCGGAACTCCAAACGTACCTGGAGCTGGTTCCGAGCGCGAAAGACTCGGAGCCGATCCGGGAGAAGATGGCGAAACTCGAGAAGCTGAACGACGCCGCCAATGGCGAAAAAACGAATCAGTAGCGAGCCCCGAGCGGCAAGATGAACGAGAAGAGCCCCGAACGTCCGATGACGGTCGGGGCTCTTTGTTGAGGGAAACTCCTGGTTTAAGCCTCTTCTTCGACGAGAGCTTCGCCGTGAGCCGCCTTGTGCGCCGCGATGACCTTCTCGGCCAGTTCGTTCGGCACATAATCGTAGTGCGAATACTCCATGGAGTAGCTGGCGCGGCCCTGGGTCATGGAAGTCAGGTCCGTGGCGTAGGAAAGCATTTCCGCGAGCGGAACCAGCGCCTTGACCATGACGTTGTGTCCACGGGACTCGCTGCCTTCGATGCGGCCGCGGCGCGAACTGAGGTCGCCCATGAGGTCACCGGAGAACTGGTCCGGAGCGTACACCTCGACGTGCATGACCGGTTCGAGCAGTGCCGGCCGCGCCTGTTTCATGGCTTCCTTGAATGCCAGGGAGCCCGCGATCTTGAATGCGATATCCGAGGAATCGACATCGTGATACTTGCCGTCGTACAGAACGGCGCGAAAGTCGGTCATCGGAAAACCTGCCAGGTATCCGCGAGCGGCTGCATCGCGAATTCCCTTTTCGACCGACGGAATCCAGTTTTTCGGAATGGCGCCGCCGAAAATGTCGTCGACAAATTCAATGCCCTTGTTGCGTTCGGTGGGCTCAAACTTGACGCGGCAAACGCCGAACTGGCCGTGTCCCCCGGACTGTTTCTTGTGCTTGCCTTCGGCGTCGGCCTTGCCGCGGATGGTTTCGCGGTAGGGAACCTTGGGCGGTTTCAGGGTCAGGTTGACGTTGTAACGCTTCTGCAGTTTTGCGACCACCACTTCCACGTGCTGTTGACCGTTGCCCGCAAGGAGAAATTCCTTGGTTTGCGGGTCGCGCGAAAAACGCAACGCGGGATCCTCTTCCATGATCTTGTGAATGGCCACGCCGATCTTGTCTTCGTCGGCGCGGGATTTGGGCTCGACGGCAAAGGTGATGGACGGCTCCGGAAGAATCGCAGGCTGGTAATAGATCGCCGCGGTCTTGTCCCCGAGGGTGTCGCCGGTAATGGTCTCCTTGAGTTTGGCGATCGCGCCGATGTCTCCGGCGTGCAGCTCCTGAATCTCCGCGAGCTGCTTGCCCTGGACCGCCATGGTGTGCTGCAGACGTTCGGGAATATTGCGATTGAAGTTTAGTACCGTCGCGTCGTTTTTCAGCACCCCGCTTTTCACCTTGAAGTAGTTGATTCGGCCGGCGAAGGCATCGGCGAGCGTCTTGAACACAAACAGCGACAGCGGCTGCGCGTCGTCATACTTGCGATCGATACGATCGCCCTTTCCGCCCGGCTCCTTGAAGCCCACCTGCGCGTGCTCGTCCGGGTGCGGAAACACATCGGCCAGGAAGGTCAGCAGGCTGGCGCTTCCGACGTTGCGCGTGGAGGAAATCATCAACACCGGAACGATTTTCTCGGCTACGATCGCTTTGCGCACCGCGGGAATAAGGTCCTGGATCGGAATGGTGCCTTCGCGGAAGAATTCCTCCATCATTTCGTCGTCGCCTTCGGCGATCATTTCGACCAGTTTTTCGTGCGCTTCCGCGGCTTCCTCTTTCAGGGCGTCGGGAATATTTTCGATGGTGGCCTTGCCATCGCCATCGGGAGTGTACATGTGCGCCTTCATGGAAACGAGGTCGATCACGCCGCGAAACCCTTTTTCGGTGCCGATGGGCATCTGCAACGCAACCACCTGGCGGCCGAAGAGTTCGGTCAGCGATTCCATCGAGCGGCCGAAATCGGAAAGTTCGCGGTCCATCCAGGTGAGAACGAAGGCGCGGGGAATATCGTATTCGGCGCAGTAATCCCAGACTTTTTCGGTGGTGACTTGAGCGCCCACGTGGGCATCGACCGTGATCAGAGCGGCGTCGGCGGCGATGAGAGAAGCTTTGGTTTCGGTGATAAAGGTGGAATAGCCGGGAAGATCGATGAAATTGATTTTGATATTGGTGTTGTTGCAGAGCGTGCAGGGCCATTCGGCGTACGCGATACCGGTTTGAATGGAAATTTTACGGGCAATTTCTTCGTCGTCCCAGTCGGTGGCGGTGGTGCCTTCCGCAACTTTGCCGAAGCGCTGGGTCGCCCCGGCGGTGAAAAGCAACGACGACACCAGTTGCGTCTTTCCGGTGCCGCCGTGACCTACAATGCCCACGTTTCTGATGTCCTTGGTTTGATAAATCTTCATGACTGGCAGACCTCCGCGGATGTAAGTGACAAGGTCACCAGACGGGGGTCCGCCGAGAAAAAAAGCAGGCGCGGGCCGGCGCCTGGCGAAGTTGTAGGTTTTGAAGGAGAGCGCGGCCCTACCCTGGGTCCCGATACAGCGGGGCGAAGGAGAAACGAAAAATCCCTGGTCCGCTCTTCTTTACGAGGGGATGCTAGCACAGGGCAAGGGGCGCGGCAATGGAGGCGGTTATGGATGTCGTTAGCACACGATAAGTCCGGTTCATTAGCACACGAAATGTCCGCGGCGCGCTCGGCAGTGCGAATGGTGAGTTCGTGGAGCCTTGGTTCCGCAAAACCGTCAGGGGGAAGGCTTGGGTGTGTAGCCGGAGCAGCGGAGGACCGGAAGGCGAGGGTATTTGGCGAAGTTGGGATCGCATTGCGAGAGCTGGCAGAGGAGGAATTGCGAGCCCTTGGAGGAGGAAACGAGACGCGCGTGAACGCAGTGAGCGCAGAGGCCGCGAGCTGCGGAGGGTTTTGTGTCGGAAGAGGCTCGGGACATTTTCGCTGCGCGGCGCGTCAGTTCTTGTCGGGCTTTTGCGGCGGAGCGGACGGGTCCGCGGGTGCGGGCGCAGCCGCCGCGGGAGGCGGCGGGTTGGGCTTGCTGAAGCGCGCGGCGTCGATGGGGACGTTGATTTCGATTTTTTCGGTGGTAATTTTCTGGCGCTGGTCGGTGCCGGGCGAATCCGATTCGACGAGGAAGGGGTATTTGAGGCCCTGCACCTCGCGGAAATCGTGGAAGAAGGACTCCCAGGGAAAATTCTGGGTGGCGACTTTGCGGTCGCCTTCCCATTTCAGGAGCAGATTGGTGTCCGCGTCGAAATAGAAAAAACTGGAATCACCGAGCTTGTTCGTGAGTTTGATCTTGTAGGCGGTTTTGCCGAGGACTTCTTCCTTATCGACAAATTCGATCTGGTTGCCTTTCGCCTTGTAGTCGACGAAGGGACCGTCGAAATCGGCTTCGTCGGGGATGCTGCGGAGATCGGCGTCGGTCATGGCCTGGACCGAGGGATTGGCGGTAAAGGGATTGTAGATCCAGCCGGCGGATTTGCCGTCGTAATTGCGGATCAAGGTCATGCCGTTGATGCTGATCTGCATGTACAGCTTGAGCGGCCGCTGGCGCTCGATGATGAACGGGCCCTCGGTTTCCGAACCGAAGGAGATGGTCCCGGTGACGCGCTCGGATTTGACGGATTTGATTTTTTCGGCGCCGCCGCGAGCGGCGATGTATTTGGAAACGACCTCGTCGGCGGTTTGCGCGGAGAGCGAGACGGCAAAGGAGGCGAATGCGGCGGCGGCGAGAAGTTTCTGAATCATGGTTGTTGGATGCCCGGCGGGAACGCTGTGCCGCCTCGAGAAGATGGTAGAGGGAGAGGCGGGAAAGGGTCAACTGCGTGACCGCCGGCAGAAACCGCTCCTCCGCGAGGATCCCCTTTAGGAGGGCAAGCTCGGACCCGCAAACCTCAAGTGCGGCTGGAGAAGTTCGGCCTGCCGGGCACGGAGCGGGAAGTTGAGAGAACCCTTCGTTGGAAGGGTGTGGCACCCGCAAAAACAAAACCGTGAAAAGCGAAAGGTCAAAGCTGCAAAGAAAGAGCGGAGGGGAATGTTACAGCGCGCGGTTGACAGGGGGACGGGAATCGGGAGAAAAGAGTGGGCGCGGAAAGCCGGGATGGGTGCCAGGCGACCCGGAGTGCAGAGGCTGGCCACGGGTGGTCGTGCATTTACGGACCGCGACGTAGAAGGACCAAAAAAACGTGAAAGACAAAAAGTTGCGCGTGAAAAGTTAAAAACCGGGGGCTGCGCGTCGATATGAACCTAATGGATTTGATTGTTGGCAAGCCGCTGAGGAGCGCGGAGGAGCGCGCGGAGGAGATCGGGCCGATCGCGGGGATACCGATTTTCGGGCTGGATGCGCTGAGCTCGGCGGCATACGGGCCGGAAGCGGCGCTGGTTTTGCTGATACCGCTCGGGTTGCTGGGCGCACGGTACATCGTGCCGATCAGCGCGGCGATCATTATCCTGCTGGTGGTTGTGTATTTTTCCTACCGGCAAACCATCGAGGCCTACCCGTCGGGCGGCGGATCGTACACGGTAGCGCGATTTAATTTGGGAGCGTTCTGGGGATTGCTGGCCGCATCCGCGCTGCTGGCGGACTACATTTTGACGGCAGCGGTCGGAATATCGGCGGGCGTGGGGGCGCTGGTGTCGGCGGTACCGCGGCTGTTGCCCCACACGATGGGATTGTGCCTCGGGATTTTGCTGGTGATCACGGTCGTAAACCTGCGCGGGGTGAAGGACACCGGGACGGCGTTTTTGGTGCCGACGTATGTGTTTGTGGGCAGCTTGCTCCTCACGATTTTGGTGGGAGTGATCAAGACCATGATGAGCGGAGGGCATCCGCATGCGGTAGCGGAATTGCCCGCAGCGCCGGCGGCGGTTCAAGGCGTGACGTACTGGCTGCTGCTGCGGGTGTTCGCAAGCGGGTGCACGGCGTTGACGGGCGTGGAAGCGGTGAGCAACGGCGTTAAGGCGTTTCGCGAGCCGCCGGTGAAGAATGCGCAGGCGACGTTAACGGTGATCATCGCGATCCTGGCGGTATTGCTGGCCGGGATTTCCTATCTGGTGAAAGTGTACGGGATCGTGGCGACGGACCCCGGAGCGCCGGGATACCAGAGCGTGCTGTCGCTGCTGATCGGAGCGGTATTCGGGAAGCGGCTGTTTTATTACGTGGCCATTGCTTCGATTTTGCTGGTGTTGTCGCTTTCCGCGAATACGGCGTTCGCGGATTTTCCACGGCTATGCCGGGCGATTTCGCAGAACAACTATTTGCCGCACATGTTCGGGCAGCGGGGGCGGCGGCTGGTGTACACACAAGGCATTGTATGGTTGTCGGTGTCGTGCGCCGTGCTGCTCCTTGCGTTTCGGGGAGTGACCGACCGGCTGATTCCGTTGTACGCGGTGGGGGCCTTTCTGGCATTCACACTGTCGCAGGCGGGAATGGTGAAGCACTGGTTGCGGACGCGCGGACCGCATTGGGGAAAATCGGCGTTTGTGAATGGCCTGGGCGCGTTTGTAACCGGCGTGACGGTGCTGGTAGTGCTGGTGGCGAAATTCACGCAGGGGGCGTGGATGACGCTTCTGTTTATGCCGCTGACCATGATGGTGTTTCACGCCGTGAGGCGGCACTATCACACAATCGCAATCGCGAGCCAATGCACGGTGCCGATAACGCCGCACAAGGGGAGCGCGCAGCCGATTGTGGTCGTGCCGCTCGAACGGTGGAACACCATGAGCAAGCAGGCCCTCGAGTTTGCCAGGAAGTTGTCACCGGACGTGATTGGGTTGCATGTGGAGCCCGGCGAGAGGGCGGAAGCGGCCCTGCTCGAGGAGGATTGGGAGCGATACGTAGCGGCGCCCTATCGGGAGATCGGGGAGCAGGGGCCGGAGTTGAAGCTGTTGGCGTCGCCGTACCGGTATGTGGTGGTGCCGGTGGTGCAGTATGTCTTGCAACTGGCGGAGAAGAATCCGGAGCGGAAGATTGTGGTGGTGATCCCGGAGATGGTGGAAGAGAAGTGGTACGAATATTTTTTGCACAACCAGAGGGCGAGGTTGCTGGAGTGGACGTTGCTGGCCAAGGGCAATGACCGGATTTATACGGTGGCGTCGCCGTATTATTTGTCGATGAATGAGAAGCCGGGAGTTGCCCGCCGGTAGTCGGCTGCCGCACCGTTTTCGCCGGGATTTACCGAGCGAGGACACCGCGAGCGCCGCGAGGCCAGAGAAGAGCCAGAAAGGAAATCAAACTGCGGTGACGAAAGAGCCGTCGGGAATGGCGTAGCCGTAGGCCATGCGGGGAGTGTTAAAGGCGAAGCCGGGGGTGCCGTTTTTGTCGAGCAGGATGAGGCCGCCTCTACCTTGGCCGCGATTGCCGAGGAGCTGCACGGCAGCTTGCGCGGCGCGGGAAGGATTGGAGCCGGCGGGACGGAGAAAATCGCAGGCCGTTTTCGCGAGCACGACTTTCATGATGGCTTCGCCGTAACCGGTGGAGGAGACGGCTCCGGTTTCGTAATCGGCGTAACAACCACAACCGATGAGGGGAGAATCGCCGACCCGGCCGGGGAGTTTGCAGCAGGTGCCGCCGGTGGAGGTGGCGGCATACAAGCGGCCGTGCTCGTCGAGAGCGACGGCGCCGACGGTTCCCTGCTCGTGGCCACGATGATGTTCGGCGGCGTGGGTATCCTGGCGGCAGCGTTCCCAGGCTCCGCGCTCCGCGGGGGAGACAAGTTCGTCGGGAGCGCAGAGGGCCACGCCTTGCTCGTGAGCAAAGCGTTCGGCGCCGGAAGAAATAAGCATCATGTGGGGACATTTTTCGAGCACCACGCGCGCGGCTTGGATGGGATTTTTGACGCGATGGAGTCCGGCGACGGAACCGGCGCGAAGCGTGGCGGCGTCCATGACGATGGCGTCGCATTCAACGTAGCCGTCGAGATTGAGATGCGAGCCGTAGCCGGCATCGAAGACGGGATCGTCTTCGAGGACCATGACGGCGGCTTCGATGGCGTCGAGGGCGTGGCCACCGCTCGAGAGAATGGCCCAACCGGCGAGGAGCGCGCGAAGGCAGCCGGATTTACAGGCGTCGATGGCGTCGTCGGGAATGTCCCAGGCACCACCGTGGACGATAAGCGCAGGTCGCATGAGCGGAGGATAGCAGAAGAAGAGAAGTGACTGCGGACGGGCGATGGGTCGTGAGTGGAAAAGTAACGATGCGCATTTAGAGACCTCCGAGGGAGCGACCGGCGCACCGTGACCCGGCGCTCCGGGCCACAAGCCGGCCCGACGAGGCGGAGGCTAGATGAAGAAGTCGAGGGCGAAGAGGAGCAGACCCAGGAAGAGGAGGAAGGCGCCCCAGGAAAAGCGGCGGCGGGGGAGTTGCGTGACGGAGTGGAAGATGCCGGCGGGGACAACGATCAGGCGTGATTCGCCGCGGCGTTCGTAAAAGGGGCCGGCGGCGACGTAGCGAGAGAGATTGCGGCGAAAGGTCGAGAGTTCGTCGGACATCCAGAAAGTGAGTTCCGCGCGATTGCGCCAAAGATAATAGGCACCCACGACGAAGACGCAGTAGCCGAGACAAGTCAAGAAACCGAGAGTCGATCCAGAACCCCAATAAAACATGGCACCTCACCGCGGGCTGAGCGGATGTTCAAATTGTAGAGTTGCGCGAGAGCCTGTCCTTGCCAGAAGGCAAGGAAGCGGCGGACGCAACAGGAAGCCGGCCCTTCCTTCGTCAGGGCAAGCGGAAGGTCGGCTACGTACAAAGAAAAGAGTAAAACCCGCACCCTTACGACGCAACCCTTCGCGCCTCGGCACAAGCCTGCGAGGCGCAAGGGCCAGCGGGTGCGGCCCCAGTCAAGCACTTCCAAGAGCCTCCGCCTGCGGTATACGCGGGCAGGCAGAAGCCAACCGCTACAAAGGCATCAGGCTTCCTCGTGAATAGTGACGAGGCGCATGACTTCGAATTCCTTCTTGCCAGCAGGAGTGGCGACCTGGACTTCGTCACCGACCTTGCGATTAAGAAGAGCGCGGCCGATGGGGGATGTCGTAGAGATAAGACCCTTCTCGACATCCGCTTCCTCGCTGCTGACGAGCTTGTATTCCACCTCAGCGTTACGCTGCACGTCAAGCACCACGATGCGCGAGCCGTAGCCGGAGCGGTCCTTCGGAATGTTGGAGAGATTGAGCATGCCGAGATCGCCCATGCGTTTCTTGAGCTGGCCGATTTTGGCGTTGACGTAACCCTGGCGTTCCTTGGCGAACTTGTATTCGGCGTTTTCGGAAAGGTCCCCGTGGGCGCGCGCCACGGCGATTTCTTTGGGGAGTTCGACGCTCAGCTCGTGCTCCAGAGTGTCAATTTCCTGTTGCAGCTTCTGTCGAATCTTGGCTAATGGGTCAGTCATGAGAAATCCGCGTCAGAGAAAAATGATGCGGAGTCCGGCGAGGCCGAACTCCGCGAACAACATTATAAGGGGGAGAGAAACCGAGGTACAAGGGGTAAGCCCCACGGCGCGGGGGGTCATCCCGTAACTAATTGGAAGGTAATGACTTAGTGTGGACAGGTGGGCGTTCGGTGACTTTGAGTTCGACGGACTGGGAAGTGGACTGGCCTTTGGCGTCGCTGATGGTCATGGTGTATTTCGTGGTTTTTCTAGGAGCAACGTCGAGGCAGCGGGAGTGCGAGGGCCAGACTTCGCCCACCGGGGGATCGACAGCCACGGTTTTTGCATTCGAGACGTCGTAGCAGAGTTGGGAACTTTCGCCCGTGTAGATGGCCGGGGGAGAAAGGTACAAGGCACGAATGGCGAGTTCGGAGCCGCCAAGTCCCTGAACGCCGGCCACGTCGTGGGCGTGCTGCTCTTCGGCGGCTTTGACGGCATTGCGTTTTTCGATGGTGCGATTCGATTCCCAACGGGAAAAGAAGAGGAAGGCGACATAGATGACGACGCACAGAGCAGCGAGCGAGGAAAGGAGGAAGGGGCGCTGGAAGAGGGGTTTGACCGGCTGGGAGGGAAGATTGGGGTCAGCCATGCATAGAAAAGATAGCGTGAAACGGGAAATGCGGGAATAGGGGTATGCGGGTAGGGGAAAGTTGGGCGACTAGGCAGAAAGTAGATCGCTCCGCCTGCGACTCTGCGCGCCGTATGGCAGGTTCCAGATCGATTACCGGTTAGTGGCGAGGGAGGTCGTCGGCGGTCGAGTGGGGATCGGAGCCGAGGACGGGGGACGTGAAATATTGTTGGCGGGCTTTGTCCCAGGGAACCATGCTGAGCCCGGAGGGATCGTAGAGGATGCGGCCGGCGCGGAGGGTCATGCGTGCGAAGATGCGCACGTTGCCATCCATGCGGGCGAAGCCGCAATCGATGTAGCCGAATTTACCTTGCTGCTCTTCGAGAACGGCAATGTCGGCATCTTTGCCGACGGAAAGCGTGCCGAGATCGGGACGGTGAATTTCGTTCGCGGGATTGACGGTGGAACGTTTGATGAGCTCGTCGAGAGGAACATCCATCGAGCGGAATTTCGATAACACATTCGCGAAACTGAGGACGGTGAAATTTTCCTGGTGCAGATCGGTGGAAATGGAATCGGGAACAAAACCTTGTTTGACGGCGGGCACGGCGTTGCGGAACCAAAAACTGCCCGCACCGTGTCCGACATCGAAGATCACGCCGCGCTGGCGGGCTTCGAGGAGGATGGGATTGAGTTTTCCGTCGGGAAGCAGGATGGGAAACTGTTGTGCGAAAACGTGGGTGTGAATGTCGCCGGGACGGGCTTTTTTGAGGATGAGATCGGCGTAGCTGCGGTCAGGTCGCGGCCAGAAATCGAACATGACCGGGCGGTCGGTGGCTTGGGCACAGGCGATGGCGCGGTCGACCGCGGCCCAGGGCGTGTGTTCGGCGTCCCAGGGCTTGTCGGTCCAGTAGTGGGCGGTTTTCACGCCAACAATGAGGTCGGGATACTTTTTGATGGTGTCGGCGCAACGCTTGACGTCCATCTGATCGACGGTTTGTTCGAGGCCGCCCTGCATGCCGTTGGCGGCGATGTTGAGGAACGCGAGGACGCGGACGTTGGCGTGGCCGATGATTTCCTCTTTTTCCTGGAGGAAGGTGTCGGCCCCGGAGCTGCCCGCGTCGACGATGGTGGTGACGCCGGATTCGAGGGCGAGGTCGGCGGGAATGCCGAGGGGCGTTTCGTGATCGCGTGCTTCGGGGTCGAACCAGTTGAGAGGGGCGCCGCCGTGTCCGATGTGATAGTGAATATCGATGAGACCGGGAGTGACGTAAAGGCCCGAAACATCGATGACTTTCGCCGCCGAAGAAGCGGGAATGTCCTTTTGGACCGCGGCGATTTTGCCGGAAGAGACGGCGACGTCGAGCTCGCCGTCGATGTGATTGGCGGGATCGAGGACGTGGCCGTGTTTGAGGAGGAGATCGTAGTGGGGAGTTTGCGCGGGGCCGGACAGAGCGGCGCAGAAGGTGACGACGCCAAGACAAAAAGCGGGCAGAAAAGCACGGTTCATGCGGAATCCTTTGGCAATGCGAACGGAGCAAGGTCAGTCTACGCGGGCGGATTGGAAAATAAAAATTGGAAAATGGAAATCCGCAGGCGTTCTGCGAGGGTGGGGCTCGGAAACTCGTTCGCGCGGCAGCGTGACAAGCGGTACTATTTGCGGGGGAAGACGGGAGTGGTATCGTTTGAGGTAGCCCGCCGGAAAGGTCTGGGACCGCGTACCCCGGACAAAGCGAGTTAACAAGACAGATGAGGATTCGGAAAACGACGTTGGCGACGTTCGTGGTGTTGGCCCTAGTGTGCGTGGGGATCGACAGCGCGAGTGGCGAGCCGCGGCGCGGGCAGGAAGTGTACGCCACGCTGTCGGATAAGAATCTGGATGCGCTCGTGGCGCCGATCGCGTTGTACCCTGACGCGTTGACCGCGCAGATTCTGGGAGCAGCGACGTATCCCGATCAGATCGCCGAAGCGGATACGTTTCTCAAGGCCAATTCCAACTTGCGCGGCGAAGCGTTGATGAATGTGGCGGGCGCGAAGCCGTGGGACCCGTCGGTGCAGGCCCTGGTGCAGTTTCCAGACGTGCTGGAGATGATGTCGAAGAATTTGGAGTGGACTTCGGCGCTGGGAGATGCGGCAGCCAATCAGCAAGGCGATGTGATGGCGGCGATCCAGCGGATGCGCGCGAAGGCGTACGCAGCCGGGAATCTGAAGTCGGGCGAGCAGATGAAAGTGGTGAAGGAAAGCCCGGACATAATCGTCATCCAGCCGACCAATCCGCAAGTGGTGTTTGTGCCAGCGTACAACCCGGCGGTTGTCTATGGAGCGCCCGTCGCGACCCCGGGATACACGTCCGCCGATGTAGCGGCAGCAGCGATTATTTCGTTTGGCGCCGGCGTGGCGATTGGCGCAGCGATCGGCGGAACGCGATGCGGATGGAGTTATTACAGCTGGGGATTGAGCTGGAGCAGCCGGGTGGTGTACTGCGGCGGGGGCGTGTATTACGGGAATCCGTACTGGTGGGGGGGCTACTATCCGGGATATTACCCGGGATACCGTCCGCCGTATTACCCACCGCCGAGACCGCCACGACCACCGCCGCCGGGCTGGCGTCCCCCACCAAGCGTGAGGCCGCCACGACCGACACCGTTGCCTTCGCCACCAGGAAGACCGGTCCAGCCGCTGCCACAACCACGACCCGGAAAGCCCGGAGGGCCAACAACCTTGCCGCAACCGAACCCCGTGGAGAGGCCGGGGCCGGGAACGCCGACAACCAAACCCGCTCCGGGAGTGCCGCGTCCGCAGCCAGGTTCGCGAGAGGCGCGGGGGTATGCAACGCAGAATACCCAACCGGCGCCGAGGCCGAATGCGTTTTCGGGGACGGTCGGAGGACGGCCGGAAAGCGCGCGAGGAAACCGGAGCATGAATGGGCCGGCGACGCGACCGACCAGCGGGGGTAAGCCGCGATGAGAGAGAGGATGAACGCGATGCGCGGGGTGTTGGTGCTGCTGGCGGCGGGAATGAGCGCGATGTGCGCGTGCAAACGGCCTCTTCCGGAGGTTGCCGAGGGGCCGAAGAGCTTTCGGACGCCGGAATCGGCGGGACAAGCGGTGTACCTGGCGGCGAAAGCCGGAGACACGAACGCGCTGGTGGGAATTTTTGGCGCGGAAGAGCGTGAGTACCTGACGACAGGAGACGCCGAGCAGGACAAGCTGGCGTACTCGGAGTTCGTTTCGGACTACGAACGCATGCACCGGTGGTCGAAGCTCGAGAACGGGGGGTTGGTGCTGGATGTCGGCGTCGAAAATTACCCTTTTCCGTTTCCGCTTCTGAAAAATGCGGAAGGGCAGTGGTCCTTCAGCACGGATGAGGCGAAGAAAGAAATATCGGCGCGGACGATTGGCGGTAATGAGTTGAAGGTGCTGGACGTGTTGACTGCCATGGCGGACGCGGAGGACGAATATTTTTCAACGCCGAGAGATGGAAGTAAGACGCACCAGTATGCCCAGCGATTGGTGAGCAGCGAGGGAAAACAGGATGGATTGTACTGGAAGGCGGGGGAGGGACAGGAGGAAAGTCCGCTCGGACCGCTGGCGGCGCAGGCGAGCGCGGAAGGGTATAAGGCGCCGGAGCCATTTTACGGGTATTACTACCGGATCCTGAAGAAACAGGGAGCTCATGCGGAAGGCGGAGCCAAGGACTACGTGGTGAATGGCAAGATGACCGGAGGATTCGCAATTGTGGCGTATCCGGCGGAGTACCGGAAAACAGGGGTCATGACGTTGGTGATGAACGAGAACCGTGTGGTGTATCAGAAGGATTTGGGAACGGACACCGTGGCGGAAGCGAAGGCCATGGAGAGCTACGATCCCGATGGGAGTTGGGAGATTGTGCAGTGAGTGTGAAGAGCACCGGTAAGAGCGCCTGGTGCACGAGAGGGCCACGTAAAGCATCCCCTGCAAAATAACCGCAGCGTCAGGAGCGCAGGGAGGCGACGGGTTGCGCCGGAGTGTGGCCCAGCGCGGCGTCGACCA
>Ga0306923_10004595_pt1 | contig 13252 bp, 13 predicted proteins | sample sta12Can44000108_FD_203841 | JGI IMG/M metagenome (GOLD analysis project Ga0306923, IMG submission 203841) | Lab enrichment of tropical soil microbial communities from Luquillo Experimental Forest, Puerto Rico - statanox.12C.anox.44.000.108 (v2)... | ecosystem: Environmental > Terrestrial >... | reverse complement strand
TCGTCTATCCCATGTGGTCGCAGGTCATCGACAACGACGAATTCGACAACATGATCGAGGCGAGCCCGGCGGCGTCGCGCAAAGCATCGGCGCGGTAGCGAACCGAGCCATTGCCGAGTCAAGGAGCGACTGGCGACGCTCGGCTATGTCAGGCGCTGCCGGTGACGATCGGCAGTCCGGCAGCGCGCCACTGCGGAAGGCCGTCTTCCAGCCGCCGCGCCTTGAAACCACGCGCGCGAAGCGCGGCCACCGCCTCGTAGGAAAGAACGCAGTACGGACCGCGGCAGTAGGCAACGATCTCTTGATCGCGATCGAGCTCCCCGAGGCGGGCTTCGAGTTCGCGCAACGGAATGTTCACTGCACGCGGCAAATGTCCAAGCGCGAACTCGTCCGCCGGGCGGACGTCGAGGACGGTGACCACGCCCGCGCGCGAATTTGCCAGCAGCTGCTCGCGTGAGACAGCCTCCATGCTGTCACGGTCGTTGAAGTAGCTGCGGATCACGCGCTCCACTTCGGCGACATTGCGTTCGGCGATCCGGCGCAGCGTTGCCATGAGATCGAGCACGGCCTCATCGGCAAGCGTGTAGAGGGCGAACTTCCCCTCGCGCCGTCCCGCTACGATGCCCGCGCGCCGCATGTGCTGCAGGTGCTGCGACGTGTTGGCGACGGAGAGGCCGGTCCGTTGCGCGACCACTTCGACGCTGCGTTCGCCCTGCGCCAGTTGCTCCAGAATCTCCAGTCGATGCGCGTGGGCCAGGGCCTTGGCGATGGCAGCGAACTGCGTGAACAGCGCCAATTTGGGGCTGGACCTTGACATCGGCCGAGTAATCTCACATCATTCAAGTGAACGATTGAATAACTGTAAATCCAAGCGTTTGTCAAGCCGATGACCGTTCATGCATGATGCCCTGTTCGCATACGAACCGTTGATCCGCTTGGGCGCATTTGCCGGCGTGTTCGCCGTGATGGCGGTTTGGGAGCTCCTTACGCCGCGCAGGCGACCCGCGATTGGGCGCAATTGGCGCTGGCCGAACAACCTCGGCGTGATGGCGATCGACGTGGTGCTCGTGCGCATACTTTTGCCGATCACGGCTGTCGGTCTCGCGCTCATTGCCGAGGCGCGCGGAGTTGGTCTTCTCAACCTGATCGCGCTACCGCGGTGGGCAAGCATCGTCATCTCGGTCGTGATCCTCGACCTCGCGATCTATCTCCAGCACGTCCTCTTTCACGCCGTGCCCGCGCTGTGGCGGCTGCATCGCATGCATCATGCCGACCTCGAGTTCGACGTGACCACCGGCGTGCGTTTTCACCCGGTCGAGATCCTGCTTTCGACCGCGATCAAGCTCGCCGTCGTCGCGGCACTCGGGACGCCCGCGGCGGCGGTATTGATCTTCGAGGTGCTGCTCAATGCGACCTCGATGTTCAACCACAGCAACGTCCGCGTTCCTGCGCAAATCGATCGGGTCTTGCGCTGGTTTGTCGTGACGCCGGACATGCATCGCGTCCATCATTCGATCCTGCGGCGCGAGACCAACAGCAATTTCGGCTTCAACCTGCCTTGGTGGGACCGTCTGTTGGGCACTTACCGCGCCCAGCCTGCGGCCGGCCACGAGGGCATGACCATTGGTATCGAGCAGTTTCGTGATGCCCGCGAGCTCGGGCTCGATCGCATGCTATTACAACCGTTCCGCGGTGAAGCAGGCCGCTATCCGATCGCAGCGCGGGAGGCCGATTGAGGAATCTCGTTCGTTTCTTACCCCGGATTGCGCTGGCGCTGGCGCTAGTGGCAGCGGCGGCGTGGGTCACCGTTCATCGCGATGAGCTCGATCTCGCGACGCTCGATGCGCGGCTCGCTGCTCTCGGCCCATGGGCGCCGATCGGCTACGTCGCCCTTTACGCTCTTGGCACCGTTGCGTTCGTTCCCGGCACGCTTTTCGCCCTGGCGGGCGGCGCGTTGTTCGGACCGTTGTGGGGCAGCATCTGGAACCTCACCGGCGCCACGATCGGCGCCACGCTTGCATTCCTCGCCGCGCGCTACATCGGGAACGACTGGGTCACTCGCAAGGCAGGCGGCTTGCTCAAGCGTGTGATCGACGGAGTCGATGCAGAGGGCTGGCGTTTCGTCGCGTTTGTACGGCTGGTCCCGCTTTTCCCCTTCAATCTTTCGAACTACGCACTCGGGCTGACGCATATTCCGCTTCACCACTACGTTCTCGCCACGCTCGTCTGCATGATTCCCGCCACGGTCGCCTATACCTGGCTCGGGCACGCCGGGCGCGGGGCGCTGGCCGGCGACACCGATGCCGCGTGGTACGGTTTGCTCGCGCTCGGCTTGCTCGCTGCCATTGCCTTGCTGCCGCGATTGATCAAACGGCTGCGCGGCAGATTCGACTGGATTGAGGCGAATGAACTCAAGCGGAGGCTCGATCGCGGCGAAGCCGTTACCCTCGTCGATGTCCGGGGACCCGACGAGTTCGTTGGGCCGCTTGGGCACATCGCGACCGCGCGCAATATTCCCGTGGCCGAACTCGAAAGCCGGTTATCCGAGCTCGCCGGGCTTGAACGCGGACCGATCGTTCTCGTTTGCCGCACGGACAAGCGCTCGGCGACAGCGGCGCGGACCTTGCGTGCCGCCGGCTTTACGCAGGTCAACGTGTTGCGCCGCGGGATGGAGGAATGGAACGAGACCGGCCTGCCGGTGCAAGCCCAGGCCGCGCAGCATCTATTGTCGCATCATTCTTGACCCGCAGCCATGTGATCGCGACGTACGCCGCACCGGGCGCCAAGCTCCTTTGCGCAAGATCGAGCTGAAGTAGCAAAATTCGACAAGCCCCGTCGCCGAACCTCGCTGTATCTCGTGCCGATGACGCCACGAGCGGTCACAGGACGATCCCGCGGCCAATCACCACCGTGGCCACCAAGCCCCAAAAAAGACGCGGATGCCCGCAACAAGCGCGGGCATCGCGGGCGGGAGAGTTCCATCCGGTCGGGACACGCTCTGGCTGCCCGCCCAATGGAGCGCGATCCATGGCCAAGGTCGTCTTCACGCCCAACATCCAGCGCCACGTTGCACTGCCCGAGGCCGAAGCCCCCGGCCGCACCGTGCGGGACGTTCTTGAAACCGTTTTTGCCGACAATCCGCAGGCGCGCGGCTACGTGCTCGATGACCAATCCGGGCTGCGCAAACACATGACGATCTTCGTCGATGGCCGGATGATCCGCGATCGCGCGCGATTGACCGACGCCGTGGGCGAGTCGAGCACGGTCTACGTCTTCCAAGCCCTGTCGGGAGGCTGATGAATGAGCGACACGCTTCTCGTTTCGACCCGCAAAGGTCTGTTCACCGTCGCGCGCAAGGCGAAGAAGTGGGAGATCACGGCGGTCGAGTTTTTGGGAGACAATGTCACCCTCGCGCTGAGCGACCGTCGCGACGGGCGGCGCTATGCAGCGCTCGATCACGGTCATTTTGGCGTCAAGCTTCACCGCTCGACAGCGAACGGATGGGAGGAAATTGCTGTGCCGACCTATCCGCCCAAACCGGAGGGCTACGAGGAGCACGATATGTGGGGCCGGCCGCTCAATTGGAGCACGGCACGCGTCTGGGCGCTCGAGGCCGGCGGCGGCGACGAGCCCGGCGTCATTTGGTGCGGAACGCTGCCGGGCGGGCTGTTCCGTTCGAGCGATCGCGGGCAGAGCTGGGACATGATCCGCTCGCTCTGGGATCACCCCAAGCGCAAGCAGTGGATGGGGGGCGGCGCGGACCTGCCCGGCATCCATTCGGTCTGCGTGGACCCGCGCAATTCGCGCCGCGTGTGGATTGCGGTCTCGACTGGAGGTATCTGGTTCACCGAGGATGGCGGCGCCAGCTGGACACTGCGCGGCGAAGGTATGCGGGCCGAATACGCTCCCCCCGGGCAGACCCACGACCCCATTGCCCAGGATGTCCATTGTCTCGTGCAATGTCCGGCGGCGCCCCAGCGCATGTGGGTGCAGCACCACAACGGCATTTTCATCTCCTCCGACGAGGGCAAGACGTTCACGGAGATCACCGGCGTCGCGCCGTCGGTGTTCGGCTTCCCGGTCGTGGTGCATCCGCGGGAGCCCGACACCGCGTGGTTCGTCCCGGAAATCAAGGATGAGAAGCGCATCCCGCGCGAGGGCAAGCTGGTCGTGACGCGCACGCGCGACGGCGGCAAAACCTTCGATGTGCTGACCAAGGGTCTGCCGCAATCGCACGCCTACGACGTCGTGTATCGCCACGCGCTCGCGCTCGATGCCGGCGGCGAACGCCTCGCCTTCGGCTCGACCACGGGCGGCCTCTGGGTAAGCGAGGATCAAGGCGACAGCTGGACAGGCGTGACGCACACGCTGCCCCCGGTCTATGCGGTGCGCTTCGCATGACGCGGCGCAGGCGTCACCTGTCAGACTGCCTTCGAAAGTCCGTTATGCGAGGCTGCGGCGATAGTTGGTCGGCGTTTCGCCGGTGTATTTGCGAAAGGCCGCGGTAAACGAGCTTGTCTCGCTGAATCCGACATCAAGTCCAATCTCCGTCACCGACAGCTTGTGCTCTGCCAGCAAGGTTTTGGCCCGCTCGATCCGCCGGCTGGTCAGATATTGGTGCGGCGGCATGCCGAACGATTGCTTGAATGCACGCGAAAAATGGTAGGGGCTGAGCTGCGCTAGCTGAGCCAAAGACAAGAGCGAGACCTCGTCGGCAAGGTGCTCTTCGATATATTGCGTCAGCTTCTTTTGCTGCCACTGCGGGAGCCCTCCGCGCGCGTCCGCCGCGAGCGACGGGGTATCCTCGTTCATGCGCGTGAGCTCATGCGCCAAAGCGATGCCCAGCGCTTCGACATAGGCCTTCTGGGATCGACACGAATTCCGTAGCTGCGCCTTCAGCTTCAGCGCGGTTTCCCAGATATCGAGATCGAAAAAGAACAGGCGTGGCTTGAATTCGACCTCGGTGAAACGAAGTTCGGAGCCGAGCAACGGACTCAGCGGGTCGATGTAGAGGAATGTGCTGCGCGTCAAGGCGCGCGGCTTCTGCCAGCCATAGAACCTGTGTCCGGCAGGGATGAAGCTCATCCTGCGGCTCCACACCCGACGATTTGATCGCGGCAGTCCCTCGACGAGCGTTTCACCGTCGTAGCGCTCGGCGCGTTCGGACGCGACCAGCAGATGTCGGGGGCCCTTGAATTCGTAACTAAACGGCTCATGGCGAATGATGTCGACCTGCTCGGCTTGGACAAGTCCCCAGTCGGCGCCCTGATGCTGGGCGACTGCGGGAGGAGCGACCGCGAGATGCGAAACGGGAGCGGTCGAGAGATCCGGGCTACTCATGAGTCCATCTCTTCCGTTTGATTGCGCCTTCCGCCTCGAAATTTCCTCAGCTCGCGCTTACGCCGTTTGGGCGCGGTATTTAGTGCGGCTTAAGGCCGCTACATCGCCCGCGCGGGGATTGTTGCCGGGGGTCTGTCCCACCGGCCGCATCGACGTAGGTCGTATGCCGAAATCCTTTCCGCAAGATCGAACCAAAGTAGCAAACGCGAACAAGCACTGTTTCGCCGCGCCGATATTGTCCGCTGCAATAACCTTACGGGCGATCAGGGTGAGATCGCGCGGCAAATCGTGTCCGATTTGTGACGAAAGCGCGCGCTGTCTCTTATCATCTATCATCAGCGAAGATGGACCCCGCCGTTCGAGCTGGAGGACGAAAGAGCATGACGATTTCCACTGACTTCGAGCAGGGTATCAATGCCCGTGTCAGCCGCCGATTCAGGGCCTCGCCGCAGCGCGTCTTCGATGCATGGCTTGATTCGAGGATCGCAAGTAAATGGCTGTTTGCGACGGCGATGGGACAGATCGTGTGCGTCGAGATCGATGCGCGCGCCGGAGGCTGGTTTTACATCGTGGAGCGGCGCCATGGCGAGAATGTCGAGCATATCGGCGAATATCTCGAAATCGTTCGGTCGCATCGACTCGTGTTCACGCTTTCTGTCGAGAAATACTCGTTGGACTTCGAGCGTGTGACCGTCGCGTTCGACGCGCGCGGGACTGGCTGCGAGCTCACGTTGACGCACAAAACAAAGCCCGAATTGGCGAGGCAGGTGAGTCATGGCTGGATGAGGATGCTTGAAGGGCTTGCCGCGGTGCTTGGCGAGAGTAGCCCGCTTGCGCTGGCTCGCGCGATTGCGGCACCGACGCGCGGGCATGAACGTACGGCTTAGACCATACGCGCCGATCGACGCGATGCGCGTCGGTGTTTGATCGATCCAAACCGAAGGAAAGGCGACCATGTCCAAGACTCACGGGAAATTCGTTTGGTACGACGTGATGACGAGCAACACCAAAACCGCCGAGTCGTTTTATCGCAGCGTGATCGGCTGGGACGCGAAGGATTCGGGCATGACCGATCGCTCCTACACCATCCTCTCCATGGGCCCGACGATGGTCGGCGGGCTGATGCCGATCCCTGAAGACGCGGCCAAAGCGGGCGTCGGAGCGGCCTGGATGGGCTATGTCGCGGTCGATGACGTCGACGTTTATGCCAAGCGCGTCAAGGCGGCGGGCGGTGCGGTGCATCGCGGCCCCGAAGACATTCCGGGCGTCGGCCGTTTTGCCGTCGCCGCCGATCCGCACGGGGCGGGGTTCATGCTCTTTAAAGGGATGGGCGATCAGGCCCCGATGCCCGCGCCGGCAGGCACCCCCGGTCATATCGGTTGGCGTGAACTCCACGCCGGCGAGCGCGAAGGCGCCTTCGCCTTCTATTCCGGTCTGTTCGGCTGGACCAAGGGCGAGGCGGTCGACATGGGGCCGATGGGTGTCTACCAGACCTTCGCAATTCATGGGACGCAGTCCGGCGGCATGATGACCAAGACGCCGCAAACGCCCGCGCCGTTCTGGCTCTATTACTTCAACGTCGAGGCCGTCGATCGCGCCACGGCGCGAGCGAAGGACGGCGGCGGGGAAGTCCTCAACGGCCCGATGCAAGTCCCCGGCGGCAGCTGGATCGTCCAATGCCGCGACCCGCAGGGCGCCATGTTCGCGATGATAGGACCGAAACGCTGATCGACTCGCTCAGCCCTTGCGCTGCGCGGCCGTTGCGCGGTCACGGCAAGGGCCACGGACGATAGCCGGCCAACCAGGAGCAGAACGCCACCGGGCGCCCGCGCCAGCTGACCATGTTTCCGTGAACGTCATAGATCGGCATGCGGAACCAATTGCAGTTGGGCCCTGGCAGCGGTTCCGCATAGGCGGGATAGCGCACGTAGCCGGGCGGTGCTTCGGGCGGCAGTTCGCCGGCGCCGACCAGGCAGCCGGCACAGCGCGCATCCGCCGCGGTCGGAACGGCTGCGGCTGCGGTTACCAGGGTCGCGGCCGCAACCAGAGCAGTGAGCGTGTTCGTCATCAGAATCTGCTTGAGCGTCGGCTCGCGGTATACACGCAAGACTACACGGCTACGCCCCGCGGGCCAAAAAAATTTTCAACGGCTCGAGACTAAAATATTCGAGCGCTGTCCTGATCCATTCCCCGGGACATCTCCCGCCGATCGATACCGATCACGGGCGCGGTGATCGAGACGAAGCGGCGCCACGAGCGTGTGTTGGCCGTGTCGGTCCTCACTAAACATCATGATGGATTGGCGTGAACAGCCCGATGAATTGTTTGAGCGTGAGCCGGAACGGCCATCCCGCGTCGGGCTTTGAATGCTGCAGAATGGCGTTGAGGCCCTCCAACAAATCGCTGAGTTCGTTGGGCGTGAACGCCCAGCGCCCCGGTTCCGCTTGAATAATTATCTCGGCACGCACCTGCAGGTCGTCACGGACTTGAACGCCAAAGGCCCGGCAGAGGCGATCCTTGAGATCGTCGAGATCGTGATCGGTCATGCTGCGACTCGTGGGTGCGTTTCGCTGCGCTCAACCCATCCTCGGCGGCCTGCGTTTGAGGCGGAACACGCGGATGCTATCCCCTCCCAGCATCCCATGCGTGACCGATCCGCGCCGCAGAATGGGTTGAGCGCGGCGAAACAAGGAGCGACCAGGATCGACGAACGGCGCCGGGAATGGCGCATTCTGAGCATGCCCTAGGCGCCGCCCATCAATCCAATATTCGGGAGTGGTATTGCGATCATGCCCTCCACCCGAATACCTGGCCGCTTAACATCGAGCCGCTCGCTCGGTTCCGCCCGTGGCGTGATTTTCTCTCAGCGCGACCCACATCTTCTCGCAGTGTTGCGCGTTTGCCACATACCGCTGGGTAAGTTGCCCGACTGCTTCGGCAATTTGTCGATGCATAGCTGCGAGCAGGTGCGGATGGCAGGAGCAGGATTTACCCCAAGCCCCACCGCAATGTGATGTGTCGGCCTTCTAAGAGAAGGGCGGGCGAGAGGATCAGAACCAGGGGCGAGAACCGGCCGGCCGGGACGAAGCCCAGCCCCAGAACGGATTGGATTGCTCTCGAACGGGTTGCGCCCGGCGAGAACTTGTCCGCGCCTCTTGCTTCTTGGTCTCCTTCTTCGGCTGCTCGGCGACGCTGCTCTTTGCGATCGCGGCCGCCGGTTCGGCTGCTGCACGTATCGGCGGCAACGCTTCCGATGGGGGAGGAGGCACCCACGGCGAATCTGCAGAGCGCACGACGGTCTTCGGTGGCGGCTGGTATGCGGCCAGTCCGGGATTCGCAGTGACGGTGGGCTGCATCAACCAAAAGAGACCGACGAAAAAGCCCAGGTACGCTGCAACGACAAGTCCGACGGCCGCGGCTAAGGGGAAATCCTCATGTCGGGGGGTGCTCAGCCCCAACGAATTCCCGCGCAAATACATGTGCTACCCCCCAAGTCCACCCATTCATTAGTCGCGCTCGCCGGCGAATGGTTCAATGGGCGAGCCAATTCACCGCGCGGGTGGGCGGCGGTCGTTCGATAAGCGCGGCCGGAGTCGGGCGGTGACAAAAATGGCCGCGGTGAGCTTCCTAAAGACTCTTCGCCAGCCGCTGATCTGCCGGCGTCAAACCATTTGGTTAATGGGGCGCTCGCCAACGCCCTCGATTCTCCCGATCGCATTTTGAACCAATCGACCGCCAAAGCGACAAATAGAGTCGGGAGCCGTCCCCCGGCGATGGAGCCGGACCATGGGATGGTAAAATTTGGGGGGCGCTTTGCACGGACAACGTGGGCTCTGACCGCGATCCGGTTCGGTGACGGCCGTTTGGGCCGTCGCCGCCGCTCGCATTCAGCGATTTTGCAGCCCGCGCGGCAGCACCTTCCACGGCCTGTCTGTTGGGGAGAATGGCGGTGAGCGGACTGGGTTACGGCCGCGGGGCGGCAGGGATCAGGGCTTACATCGTGCCGGCGAGGACATGGACCGCCGCAATGGGCTTGGGCCAAACGTCACTCTCCCATTGGCTGCGAGTTGCCGGTGTGCTGATAGCCATGATGATTGTCGGCGCAGGATGGACTCAGACGGAAGCTCGTTCTCCGCGCAAGGATCCCCCGAAGCGCCCAATTCACGGACCCAATTATCATCCGCCGTATGCGGCCATCGTGGTCGACGACAAGTCGGGCTTCGTGCTGCACGAGGTCAGTGCCGACGAACCGCGCCACCCGGCGTCGCTGACCAAGATCATGACGCTCTACCTGCTGTTCGAGCAGCTCGAGGCCGGCAAGCTCAGCCTCGACACGGAGCTGCCGATCTCGACGCGGGCGGCGCTGCAGAATCCGACCAAGCTCGGCCTCAAGGCCAATCAGACCATCAAGGTCGAGGAAGCCATCAAGGGGCTCGTCACCAAATCGGCGAACGACGCCGCGGTCGTCGTCGCCGAAGCCATCGGCGGCAGCGAAGAGGAATTCGCCAAGCTCATGACCTTGAAGGCAAGGATGCTGGGCATGACGAGCACGACCTACGTCAATGCCTCGGGCTTGCCGGCCGAAGAGCAAATCACGACGGCCCGCGACCAGGCCGTTCTGGGCCGTGCCATCCAGCACCGCTTCCCGGTCTACTATCAATATTTTGCGACTCCGAGCTTCCGCTATAAGGGCGCCGAGATGCACAACCACAACGCCCTGCTCGGACAGGTGAAGGGCGTCGACGGGATCAAGACCGGCTATACCGAGGCGTCGGGCTACAACCTGACGTCATCGGTGCGCCGTGACGAGAAACACATCGTCGCGGTGGTCCTCGGCGGGACCTCGAATGCTGCGCGCGACGCTCGCATGCGCCAATTGATCGAAGACAATATTTCGCTGGCTTCGACGCAGCGCACAGTACCGGTCATCGTGGATGCAAACGGCCGGCGCATCGCGGATGAGGGATGGGCGCTCTATCTTGCCGCCCAGTGGCTCGAGAATGCGCGCTGGCGCTATCAGTCGCCGTCGCGGATCGCCCGCTTCTACGGCGGTCTCGGTTGGAAGCACACCGACGCGGAGATCCGCCTGGTGGCCAGCGAGGCCAACAATTTCTTCGGCGTGAGCGAGCCGACCAGGGCGCAGCTGCGCGCCGCCAACGGCCGCTACTCCGACCGCGGGATCGTTCAGAGCAACGTCTATGGGCGCGCGCTTGGGCAAGCGCTATTCAATACGCCGTGTGTGGAGAACGACGAGGTCCCCACTCAGCCGCAGGCGAATGTCCAAATTCTCGGCCCCGACAACCAGCCGACCAAATATTCCCACGGCAGCGACAACGCTTGCGCGCCCACGCCCTGGGGCGCGGTCGAGCGCACCTCCATCAACGCGCTCACGACCAGCGGAGACTTGCAGACGGTCACCACGACGCGGTGACCGGCGGACGATCCGAGCCGCGTCGCAAGCGCACGGGATGCGCCCGTTCCGAGCCTTTCACGCTTGTGATTCGAACCGGAAGCAGCGCTTCTACCAGGGGCGCTATCGCGCCAGGCGGAGGGCGGAAAATTCCGCGGTGCGGCGGTCTCCTGCCGCCGTATCATCTGCTATCCTTCCGCTCCTATGTACGGGAGGCGGACACACCTCGATTCGGAATGACTCTGACTGACCATCATGCGTAGAAACCTTTCGGTTCTTTCAACCATCGGCTTGACCATCTGCATCAACGCGTCGGCGAACGCCGCATGCATCAACTTGAAACAGACGGATACGCTCTCGTTTGAGGGCACATTGAATTACCGCATCTTCCCAGGACCACCCAACTACGAGGATGTTCGAAAGGGCGACACGCCTGAACCTACGTACATCCTCAAGCTGGACGACGCGATTTGTGCTACCGGGGATGAATTTGTCGATCAAAACGTCAAGTTCGACAGCATTCAAATATTCCCTGAATCCGGCAAAGCCGCTCAGGCGCTATGGCGAGACCTCCGGGGCTTCATTGGGCAACGCGTCGTTGTTGCAGGGACGGGAGCCTTCGGACGCCATACGGGGCACCACCATGCTGCTCTGATGTTGCCCATAGCCAGCGTTTCAGCCGCTTTCGATCCGACAAAGTCTCACGGCACATCCATGACCACAGTTCAAGGTTTTTACTTAGCCCTTAGCGCGGGCAACGGTGAGGAAGCGGTAAAATTTGTGGTTCCTGAAAAGCGAACATCGGGACCACTGTCCGCAATCGCTATCCGAAATTTCTACAGCAATCTGGTTGAACCGCTTACTCTTATTGATGTGGCTCCCACGCGTTCGGACGAATATCGCGTACGCTATACGTATGTTGCACCTAGTCGCGGACGCTGTGATGGGGAGGCTCTTGTCCGGACGACCAAGGTCAACGGACTTAACCTGATTGATTCGATCAAAGCGATTAGCGGATGCTAGGAGATCGTTTTGCGATAACGTTTCGTGGATGTCCGCGACTTGACTTGATCGTGCCCGCCGGCGGCAGCCGGTTTGTCCTTCCTGCGGCCCCACGTCCGGAGCAACCCTGCTCCGACCGCTGATGGCACTCTGCGTCAGATAATTGCGTTTAGCTTTTCCGCTTTTGACACATAGCGGATGTTCGTTGGCTATTCGATTGCCTCGGCACGGCGATTTGAAAGGAGTGTGGCAAAGCGAACACACCTCATGTTTTTCAACCCAAGAAACCCGCTTTGGCCGCTCGCCGCATTGACGATCGAAATTAAAACTACAAAGGTAGATTTTGTCACCCTATTGCGTGCGAGACCATCATGATCGCGCCGACCCTCGAGCGCGCGCCGCGGATGTTGCTTGTGATCGGCGAGGACGAGCAGGGTCTGCCGACGGAGACCATCATCCTCGAGCCCAGCGTGTCACGGCTCTATGATTCGCTGCGCGCATGGCTGGAAGTCGTGCTGCCGAATTGGCTTGGCCGCGCGCTAGGCCTGACGCGGCCCAGCCATGCTGGTCCGCTTCCGGCTTCCGAGCCGGTATTGATTGACGTCCAGCTGAGATGGGCTGGTCTATAAACAGCCGAGCCTGAACCAGGTCAGTGGTCGGGATGCCGCATCCCGCCCCGTGCACGTTGATGTTGCGGGGCATGAGTCCGGCTTTGCCACGGCGCGCGCTTGCGCGGTCGGCGTGATCGTCTTATTCAATTTCCATTCCAGGGCTGTTGTTTGGTGACCCCCATGGCACTCGACTACGCGAAGCTTTCCCGTCCCAAGCAGCGGGCGATAGTCCTTCTGCGCACGCGCAATTTGAAAATGGCGCGCAACGCGCATGCCTACGTGCGCGGAAGCACGGTGAAGTTTTACGAGTGGCTGGAAGACGGAGGCCGGAAGCTGCCCGCGGGGCCGTCGGTATGGATCTGCGGCGATTGCCATCTCGGAAATCTCGGACCCCTCGCCGACGCCGACGGCCACGTCGACGTTCAAATTCGCGATCTCGATCAGACCGTGATCGGAAATCCCGTCCACGACCTCGTGCGGCTGGCGCTGTCGTTGGCGTCAGCGGCTCGCGGGTCCGATCTGCCTGGCGTGACGACGGCCAGGATGCTTGAAGAGATGATGAACGGCTACGAAGCAGCTTTGGCCGGAAGATTCGGTGGCCAAACAGAAAAGAACCACCGGCCGAAACTGATCCGCGAGATTCTCGACCGCGCGGTTCACCGCAAGTGGCGGCAACTGGCGGAAGAGCGGATCGAGAACGTAAAGCCTTCGATCCCGCTCGGAAAGCGATTCTGGGCGCTGACGAAAAGCGAGCGGAAGGCCCTCAAGGAACTGCTGAAGAGCGACGGTGCCCGCGAGCTCATCACCGCGCTCAAGGGCCGTCGTGAGGACGACAGGATCGAAGTGCTGGACGCCGCCTATTGGATGAAAGGTTGCAGCTCACTCGGCC
>Ga0306923_10004594_pt1 | contig 13253 bp, 13 predicted proteins | sample sta12Can44000108_FD_203841 | JGI IMG/M metagenome (GOLD analysis project Ga0306923, IMG submission 203841) | Lab enrichment of tropical soil microbial communities from Luquillo Experimental Forest, Puerto Rico - statanox.12C.anox.44.000.108 (v2)... | ecosystem: Environmental > Terrestrial >... | reverse complement strand
GAGCAGTTGAGAAAGCTGTTATGAAACCGAAGCCGCCCCGCTCTGCCCTGCCCTTGCCCCGCTACACGATCCGCAAGCCGCTCCGAAGCGGCGAATGGGGCTATTTCTTTCAGGTGCCATATTGGGCGCGCAAAAAGGGTTGCCCGGTAGAAAGCGAACCGCTCGAAATGGACTACGAAGCGGCGGTGCTGCGCGCCGAGACCGTGCTGCTGCCTGCGTTCGACAGTTGGCGTTCTTGCGGCGACGACGCCAAGCCCGGAGTCGGTATCTGCCCGGCACGCTCGACTGGCTCTTCCATGAATTTCGCAAGACGTGGCCGCATCCGACCGCGAAACGCTTGCGTCCGCTAAGCCCCGGTCAATGCCGTGTCCACGAAACCGGGATCAAGATGCTGTCCGAGTATACCTTGCAGAACGGCAAGCGGCTTGGTTCGCAACGGCTCACCACATTCGATGCCGCCGTTGCCGAAGACCTGTTCGAGAAATTGCTGTTCAAGGAAGTTAACGGCGAAAAAATCGAACGGCGCACCACGGTCAACCATGCCATGAAAACCGCGCGCACAGCGTGGAATACGATCTATCGCAAGCAGACGAAGCTGGTCCCGCCGAAGAATCCGTTCGAGCGCATGGGGCTGCAATCCAACTCGCGCGAAACGCCGCACGCCGACTATGACGAGATGCTGCGATTCCGCGCCAAGGCTGTCGAGATGGGGTACCCATCGCTGGCAATTGGCGTACTAATCGGCTGGGAACTGCTACAGCGCAAGGCGCACATCTTCATCCGCTTCATGAGCGAGCACTATCGACCCGCTGATCATCCGAACCACGTTTACGTCGTCAACTGGAAAACCGGCACCGGATCTTGGGAGCCGTTGTTCGACAGGAAGGGCAAGCCGCTCTACCCGCTGTTGGTGAAAGAACTCGACGCCATCAAAGCATTGCGTCCGACCGGTGGCCTGATGCTGCGCCGGGACGGCACTGGTCGTCCATGGGCTGGTAAGGGCGAGATGTTGACACAGGTCGAGCGCATCGCGAAAAAGATCATCTTGGCGGCGGGCTTGCGACCCGAACTAACCTTCACATCATTTGGTCGTCACGGTGGCGCAACCGAATCGAGTACCTCGGGTCTCACCGAGACACAGCTAATGAAGAAGGGCCAGTGGTCATCGACCAAGGCGATGCCGCGCTACTTGCATGATGACGATGAAGCGAAGCAGGACGCGCAGATCAAACGCATCAAGCGACGCGCGAAGCGAAGCAAATCGTGAACATTTGTCTGAATGCTTCAGCCCGGTTTGTCTGAATGGAAACCGGCGACCGCCGCAAGTACCTGAAAACATTGGAGCGGGTGAAGGGAATCGAACCCTCGTATTCAGCTTGGAAGGCTGCTGCTCTACCATTGAGCTACACCCGCGCGCGGCCGACCAACTATCACGCCCCGCGAGCCACCTCAACCTCTCATCAGGCGGGGAATCCCTTAACAGGCCACAATTGCCCACCTATATTGGGCCCCCCGTCAACAACGAAAGGAGGTGATCCAGTGTCTTTCACCAAGCGCTGTCACCTCGCTGGGATCGCCCGCTGAGCAAGTAGCTTGGCCCAAAGGGCGCTCTCAGCGCCTGGACCAGCGAGTTTCAAGAAATCGGGGCGCGACGGGAAAAGTCCCGCCGCGCCCCTCGTCTTGAGCCAATCATCTTGAGCCAAATCGTCTCGAGCCAATCGTCCTGGCCTGATTGCTCTCCCCCCAGCACGTCAAGCGGGACCTGCTCCGGCTTCGCCGCTTTCGAAAAGACGCAACGATTCGCGTCCGCGGAACCATCGCGCTTGCCGGCGCTGCCCAACTGGACTCGACAATAGGGCCGTGCTTCCATCGTAAGCCATCCGTTCCGCCCCTCGCTTTTTCGAAAACGAAAATCGACTTCAATATGCTTTTCTACGAGCCGCTGTTCCTCACGGTTTTCCCTGCGGTCTACGCATTCTATTTGCTGGCGACCGGCGCGCCTGCGCGAAAATGGATACTGCTTGTCGCAAGTACGCTGTTCTATCTCTGGGGCGAGCCCGTATTCGTGCTGGTCCTGTTTGCTTCCACAGCCACCGATTACGCGCTTTCATTTCATCTGAGCGATCCGACGCGCCTCATGACTCGAAGGCTGGCTCTAGCGGCCGGGATCGCCGGCAATCTCGCAATCCTCATCGTCTATAAATACGCCGACTTCATCGCCGAAAATCTCAACCTCGTGCTCGCACCGTTCGGCGCGCAACGTGTTCCCCTGTTGCATCTGGCACTTCCGATCGGCGTCTCTTTCGTGGTGTTCGAAAAGATCACCTATCTGGTCGATACCTATCGCGGCACCTCGCGGCCTGCCGCGACCTTTACCGACTATTGCCTGTTCGTGCTGTTCTTCCCGAAGCTGCTCGCAGGACCGATCCTCAAATATCACGAGATGAAGGATCAGATCGCAAAGCCGCCCGCGGTCGAATGGAGCGACTTTGCAACCGGGTTCCTGCGATTTGCCCGCGGCATTGGACGCAAGCTCCTGATAGCCGATCCACTCGGCGCCTTTGTCAACACCATCTTTGCCGCTGATCCCGCAAGCCTGTCTACCCCTTACGCCTGGCTCGGCCTGGGCAGTTTTACGCTGCAAATCTATTTCGACTTCGCCGGTTACTCCGACATGGCGATCGGCCTGGCGCGAATGCTTGGCTTCACGCTCAAGGAGAATTTCAACTCCCCTTATGTGGCGCGGTCGATGACCGAGTTCTGGCGGCGCTGGCACATTTCGCTCACGACGTGGATCCGCGACTATCTCTACAAGCCGCTCGGCGGCAACCGCGAAGGTGAGGCGCGCACCTACCTTAATCTCTGGATCTGCTTCCTGTTGTCCGGGCTGTGGCACGGCGCCAGCTGGAATTTTGTGTTGTGGGGCGCCTATAATGGCCTTTTCCTGACGCTCGATCGGCTGTTCCTGCGCGATGCGCTCGCGCGATGCGGCGTGCTGATCTCGACCGGCGTCACATTGTTCATCGTGATGATCGGCTGGGCGATCTTTCGTTCCGACTCACCGGCACATCTGATGACATTCGTTTCAGTCCTGTTTGGAGCGTCGCATGCCTCCACCACCATGGAGATTCCGCCGGAAGTGCCGTTCGCGCTCGCAGTCGGCACGGCCATTTCGTTGCTGCCGGCGACCAGGCTCTATCCCGCACTCATCCGCAGCCATGAACAACGCGCCTCGCTGCGGGCGCTGACCGCGGCCGCACTCGTGCTCATCTATGTACTCTCCATCGCGCGTTCGCTGGCGGTGCCGTTCCAACCGTTCATCTATTTCAGGTTCTAGGCGATGAGGACCCTCGCTCTTCCCCGACCGCTGGTTCGCGCCGCCTTTTGCGCCTTCCTGCTGCTGTTGCCGCTCGGCACGGCCTGGAATCTCGTGGTCGCGCAGAACCATCCCACACTTGCCATCAAGATCGGACCGAAACTCGGCGGCGTCACCTACGACAAGCCCCTGATCCTGTCCTGGTCTTCGCTTCGCGACGGTAGTTTCCAGAAGGCGGCGGCCGAACGCATCACGGAAGCCATGCCGATCCGGCCGCTTCTCATACGCATGAATAACGAGCTTCGTTTCGAGTTGTTCGGCGAACTCACCGCCCCTCACGTCGTCCGCGGCGCAAAGGGCCACCTGCTCGAGCGGCCGTATCTCGAGGAATACTGTTCGCGTACCGAGGGAATGGGCGCGAAATTTGCCGCCGTGATCCTTCCAAAGCTGAGGGATATCCAGAATTATTACGAAGCGCATGGCGCCGTTTTCGTTTACGTCATCTCACCATCCAAGATCGCTCACCTGCCGGAATATTTCGTCGATCGCTTCCCTTGTCCGAGCACGCCGCAAGCGCGTGCGCAACTCCTTCCTCAATTCGTCGGCGCGCTCAAGCAAGGCGGCATCAACCTCGTCGATACCGCAAGCCTGATCCACTCGCTGAAAGAGACCTACGAGTTCGACCTGTTTGCGGAAGGCGGCGTCCACTGGAACGACGTCGGCGGGGCGCGGGCGGTTTCCGCAATCGTCGAGGAAATCAACCGCCTGGCAGGACACGAGATCGTCCCGCCATTCAGGTTCAGCTATGCGCTCTCGCGCGTGACGAGCGGCGCCGACCGCGAACTCGTCGATCTCCTGAACGTGTTTTTCCCGCCTCTGGGCTATCTGACGCCGAAAGTCCGTTTCTCGCCGTCCGTGTCCTGCGCGGACAGTCCGGCGCGACGGCTCGATGTCGCCATGGTTGGCAGCAGCTTCGGCCATCTGCCGGCCAGCATCATGGTCGAAGCCAATTGCCTGAGCGATCTGCAATTCTATTATTACGCCACGCTCGGCCGCTTCGGCGGCGTGCCCTACCGTGAACTGCAGAGAAATCTCAATCAGACCGAGCTCGATCGGTGGCGCGACGTCAAGGTCATGATCGTGGAGGAGAACGAATCGTTTGTTGCACGGACCGGATATGTCGATCAGCTTCGCGCGGTCGTGAACCGGCCTTGAGGCTCGGCCCGGTTGCTGTTTTCAGCCGGCTCGAGGCAGCTGATATCGTGGGCTCTGCAGGACACCACGACATCGTCCATGATAATGAAAGTCCAATCGCGGGACCCTTTGCCATTGCACTTTCTCGACCACGATCACACGAGGCCGACCGGATTGATCGAATGAGCATCGCTGCATCGACAGATCAAAGAGCTGCACGCCGTCTGGATGCCTTCAGGCGCCTCTTGACCCATCTTGGCGAACGCATCTTGCCCGATGTCGGTTTCCTGCTGTGGGACGGCTCCACGGTGCCGGCCGATCTTTCACCCAAGGCATTCGCCGTCGTCATCGCCGACGAAGGTGCGGTAGCGGCGATGATCCGGCGGCCGAACATCGACACCTTTCTCAATCTCTGGATTACGAGGCGGTTCGACTTGCGCAATGGATCTCTTTTCGATCTCGCGGCGCGGCGGCCGAAGGCCCGCACCAGGACGCTGATGAAATCTCTCGACAAGCGCCTGGCGTTTGTGACCGCGGCAAGATTCCTGGCAGTACCGCGCGGCGGGCCGTGGCCACTGGAAGCCGTCGGCAAAGCGTCCGGCGGCGATGAAGCAAAAAACAAGGAGAATATTCACTACCACTACGACCTCTCCAACCGCTTCTACGAGCTCTTTCTCGATCCGGAGATGGTGTACAGCTGCGCCTATTTCACCGACTGGAGCAACGACCTTGCGACCGCGCAAGTCGACAAGCTCGACATGATCTGCCGCAAATTGCGGCTTAAGCCGGGGGAAAGTCTGCTCGACATCGGCTCCGGCTGGGGGGCACTCGTCTGTCACGCCGCCAAGCACTATGGCGTGCGCGCGCATGGCGTGACACTGGCGGAGGAACAATTCGCCTATGCGAAAGAAAAGGTCGTCCGGCTAGGACTCGAGGACAAGGTGACGCTGGAACTGCGCGACTATACGCGTCTCGAAGGCAGCTTCGACAAGATCGCCTCGATCGGCATGTTCGAGCACGTCGGCATCGCCAACCATCCGACATACTTCCGCACCATCCATCGCCTGCTCAAACCGGGCGGATTGTACCTTCATCACTCGATCGCGCTCCGCGCCAACGCCTACGAACGCTTCCGGCGCGGCCGCCGGCGCGACCGTGCCGCCGCCACCGCGATCGGTCGCTACATCTTTCCCGGCGGCGAACTCGATCATGTCGGCATGTCGGTCGCCAACCTGGAGCTTCACGGCTTTGAAGTGCACGACCTCGAAGCCTGGCGCGAACACTACGCGCGCACCACGCGCCTCTGGCACGATCGCCTGTCGGCGAACCGCGACGCCGCAGAGCGCGAGGTCGGCGGCGAGAAGACGAGACTCTGGATCGCCTATCTCGCGGTGGTCTCGATCGCCTTTACGCACGGCACGGTCGGGATTTTTCAGACGCTCGCCTCCAAACGCGTGCGCGGTGCCGCCCACCTGCCGCCGACCCGAGCCGACCTGTATCGCTGAGGCTTGCGCCGAACGGCTTTGTCGAGGCTTGTGCGCATGGCGCGGTTGCCCGCCCTATTGCCCGAAAAGCCGGGCTGAGCTTTCATCGACCACGCTTGCCAGCAGGGAGGGTATGATGGGCGAGAGCTCTGACACGGTCGGGTCGAATTTGGTGCTTGCGAAGGACAATTTGATCGATCGACGTCTTGCGCTGGGAGCGATGGCGGGAGCGGTCGTCACGTCGGCCCAAACCTTAGGTCTCGCCGCAGCGCGTGGCGCATCTGCGAGCAATCTCGCCGAACAACTGGCCGACTATGTCGCCGGAATCCAGTATGCGGCGCTTGATGAAAAAACGATCGATGCCGCAAAATCGCTTTTCATCGACGCGCTCGGATGCGCGATCGCCGCTCACGAGGAGAAGCCCGTGCGCGCCGTCAGGGAAGTTGCGCTTTCCGTGCCCGGCGGCGTCTCGACGGTTGTCGGGACCGCAAAGCGGACGACGCCGGATCTCGCTGCCTTCGCCAACAGCGCGGCGATCCGCTACTACGACTTCAACGATCTCTATTTGGGCCGCGAGCCCGGCCATCCCAGCGATATCAGTGGCGGATGCCTTGCGGTCGCGGAGGCCGAGGGGCGCAGCGGCAAGGATCTACTTCTGGCGATCGTGCTGGCTTACGAGGTCAACTGCCGTCTGCTCGATGCTGCCGAACTGACGCGGCGAGGTTTTGATCACCCGATTGCCAGTCTGCCTGCTGGCGCGCTGGCCGCCGGCAAATTGATGCGGCTTCCGGTGGAACAGCTCACGCAAGCCGTCAATCTCGCGATCAACGGCCACATCGCGCTGAACCAGACGCGCAAACAGGAGCTTTCGGACTGGAAAGGTCTGGCCGATCCCGACGTGGTCCGCAACGCGGTTTTCGCCGCGCTGCTCGCCCGGCACGGGATCACCGGTCCGTCCCCGATTTTTGAGGGAACAGCAGGTTTGTTCAAACAGGTGACCGGTACCTTCGAGATCGACTTCAACCAGTTCGGCGGAAGATCGGGACGCTTCCGCATCAACGATTGCAGCGTGAAATTCTATCCGGCGCAGGGCATGACGCTCACGGCGATTGCCGCGGCCGCCAAGGTCGGAAAGGAAGTCGGCGATCTCGGCAAGATCGCCGCTGTCGAGGTCGCGACGACCAACTTCGCCTATCTCTCCGCCGGCAAGGATGCGGAGAAATGGGCGCCGGAAACCAGGGATACTGCCGACCACAGCCTGCCCTATATCGTCGCGCGCGCGCTGGTCGATGGCGACATCACACATGACAGTTTCTCGGTAAGCGCCGTGCACGATCCAAAAATCCGCGGCCTGATGAAGAAGATCACGGTCAGGCCGGACGAGGCGTTGACGGCGATGGTGCCGAAGAGCCTTCCCAATCGGGTGACCGCCACGCTGAACGATGGGCGCACGATTTCGCATCAGGTCGACGCCATTCCCGGGTTCGCCAGCATGCCGATGCAGCAAGGCGATTTCGAACTGAAGTTCCGCAAGAACGTGGCCAAATACTTGGGAGAACAGCAGCAGCGTCAGGTGCTGGATTATCTCTGGTCGCTTGACCGGCAGGAGAACCTCGGAAAACTGTTCGAGCTTCTCGTGGTGAAGGGTTGAACACATCGCGCCGGGCAGCAAGAAGCGACCATTTCGATTGACCTAGGTCAATCGTTGCCGGCTGAGGGTGCCGCACTCTGGCGGTCGTGACAAAGGCTGAAAAATCCGGCCCTCGCTCCGCGATCCTGCTTCAGGCGCTCTAAATGCCCGAGAGTTTCGACAATCCGTTTGTCGTTTTTGCCATTGCCCTGATCGCGCAATTCATTGCGGCCCTTGTCGGCGATTTCCTGCGCAAGCAGGTGCAATCCTTCAGGCAAGGCGAGCGCCACGACTTCAACACCATCCAGGCGGCAACCCTCACACTGATGGCGCTCATCATCGGCTTTTCGTTTTCGATGGCGGTGACGCGCTACGACCAGCGCAAGACGCTCGAGGAAGCCGAAGCCAATGCCATCGGCACGCAATATCTGCGAGCGGATCTGTTGCCTGAGGACAGCGCCTCCCGAACGCGCGAATTGTTGAGGAAATATCTCGACCTGCGCATCGCCTTTTACGAAGAGGCCAAAGCAGGACCCGTCGCCGAAATCGGACAGCAGACGGCGAGCGTGCAAAACGAGATGTGGAGCGTGGTCAAGTCGGCTGCGATGGGCCAGCCGACGCCGACGATGGCGCTGGTCGTGTCGGGGATGAACGACGTTATCAACGCGCAGGGCTTTACCCAGGCGGCGTGGTGGAACAGGATTCCCACCGGCGCCTGGGCGATGATGGCGCTGATGGCGATTTCCTGTAACCTTCTGGTCGGCTATGGCGAGCGTCGCAAGGGCGAACTGTTTCTGTTCGTGCTGCCGGTTGTGATTTCGCTGGCGTTCTTCCTGATCGCCGATCTCGACAGCCCGCGCGGCGGTGCGATCCGCGTGCATCCGCAGAACCTCCTGGCTGTGGCGCTATCGATAAAGCCGCCGTAGCGGCGCACGATCCGTTTGCCGGTCCGCATTCGACCTCGATCAGCGTCCTGCGCCGCGATCGCATGGCGGCTTGACCCCCGCCAGCCACCGAACGCGCGAACGCGACGCAGGGCAGAGAGCCCTACGACGGAGCGAGCGCGAAAGTCTTGCTAGCATGAGCCAATAAATTGTTTTTTTGCGCCAGCGCAGTGAACTCTGTGCAAGGTGCCATTATGCCATTACGAAACCAGGCCCGCGATTTTTGCCGAGGAACTTTTTTTCTTATCCTGCATATCGACCAGACCGAATTGAAGGTTGATGAAAGAAGCGTCGTGTTGCACCGACACGTACCAATTCCTGGCATTCGAGGTCCGCATGAGACGTCATGGATTTGTACCGGCGCACAAAACCGGATCACATTCGATCCCGCGCAATCCTGTGCGGATGCCATCGGTCTCTTACGCCGCCGCGTTTGCCGGGAAGATGTCAGGGTTGTGGAGCGCGGGCAGAGCAGCGACACTCGCGCCGGCCCGTTAACCTTTTATTAACCATACACAAGCAGCCTCAGATCGCGGCGCTTCGGGCGGGGAATCCCCATTGAAACTCGACATACCCCCGAACCGCCGGTTTCGATCGTTCATCCTTGGGCGGCGGGCGATGCCCGTGGGGGCTTTGAAGGAGTAACGGCATGTCTGGGCGTGCGGTGTGGGCCGGAACAAATCTGCTTTCGGCATTCGTGACGACGATTGGTGCCGCGGTAGGCGTTGGCCTTCCGATGGCGGTGGTGATTATCTGGATTTGTTCCTGACGGATCCGGCAGCAAGGAACACGACGGACCTGCAGGACCGATGTTTCGGCGGCAGAAAAAGCGTTGCGCCTTCCGAAGTGATGATCTGGCGGTAGCGCGCAGATTGCTGGCTCAGGTCATGCTTCCAGGCATGAAGCAGCGAATCGACACACCCTGGTAGGTGTAGAGCGGCCAGACCATGGTGTGCCCTGCCCTGTTCGGCTCGGTAATCACTGCCTCATCCGGGACATCAACCCAGACGGCGTCTTGGGAATCGGCGTTCTTCGGTACGCGCACACGATAGTGGCCGTCCCTGGTTTCCCAATCGGCGTCCCTTACAACATAGCCGTCGGCAAACGAACAGCAGAGTCCCTTGCGACTGGCCAGATGTTCAAACCAGTCGTGGAGCGGCGACTCCCTGTAACGGCCGTCCAAATCACGTCCGAGTGCGGGCAACGTGCCGGCCACCATGATCGCTGCAAGGCTGATCGGCCGCAACCAGTGAGCAATCGGGTCGACGCGATGTTTTCCCATTCTCGCCTCCCTCGCCTCCCGAGCGGATCACGAGATGATGACCTGCACAAGGGGCGAGATAATGACGGCCAGTTCCATCCGCGCCGACCCCGAGCCTTTGACCGGGCAGACATAAACTCTTCTGCCGTGTCGGCAGGCGGTGTACCGTGCACGGGCGCGTAGGCGCCATGAGCAGGTCCTGGAGGTGAACGCGGAAAAGAAACGCCATCAGCGCGCATTTTCATTTGATGGCCTCGATGAGCGGCCGCGTCCGGTAAGAGTTCCGGACAAGCGGAGCCGTATTTTCAGGAGGAGATTTCGATGAAGTGTAGCATCGCCGCCGTCCTTGTTGCTGCAGCCATGTGGGCCGGAATTGGACCGGCCGTTTCAGCGGAGAACCCTCTCGTTGGCACGTGGCAGCTGACGAGCTTCTCATTGATCGCCGTGGACACGAAAGAGACAAGCCGACCCTATGGCGAACATCCGACCGGATATATTCAATATTCTCCCGGCGGGCACATGGTCATGTTTCTTGCTGCGGGCGAGTTGAAACCGCCCGCGTCCGGAAGTTACACGGATGTAGAGCGAGCAGACGTGCACAGGGCGATCGTTGGCGCTTATGCCGGGACCTATGCCGTCGAGGGAAACAAGGTCACCTACCATGTGCTGACTTCCTGGCGGCCGGAGTGGATCGGTCGCGATCAAACTCGCTACTTCGAGATCAATGGGAAAAACCTGACGATCACAACGACTCCAGTTACGTTCTCGCGAACGGGGCAAACTATTGTGGCAACCCTGACATTTGACAGAGTCGAATAAGCTTTGCCCTAACCGAAACGGCCGCCTCGCAATTTCAAATCTGCGCGCCGCCCCCCTAGGGGGTACCATGGCGCAATCGGAAGCACGGCCCCGCCATTGTGTGGGTTGAGCGGGGGATGACGGGGCCGTACATCGGGCCGCCTATGGGGGACAGGTGCGGCCCGAACCGAAAACATCAAGATGGAAATGAACCGCTCAGTCGACCGGCACGAGCGGCCCGGCCCACTGTGCCGCAAGCTTTCTGATCTGGTCGAAATTCAGGATCGCCGGATCGCCATTGCGGACGATGGTCGCGAGCTTGCGTTGCTTGGGCAGCATCATCATCGCTCTCAATACCGCCAAGCGAAGTTTCATCATGCCATGATCTGTCAGGGTGACGAGTTCTTCCGGGTCCAACTCTTCCGGGTTTAAGGCCATTGTCGCACGCCTATGCTTACGGCTGGCCCTCAAGCCAGCACACGCACCCCCGATGCCCAATTCAAGGAATAAACCAACTCTGTTAAGAGCGCGTTTATCGCCGCAGATCTTTTCGTTTCCAACCGGCCGCCGCGAAAACGAAGCTCAGTTAAAGCCGGTCATGCTTCCCCACGCGCCCGCGGCGCTGGAACTCGGTTGCGGGAAAGCGGGTATCTCGCCGGCATTGGAGTTGCGGAAGTGCTGACTGGTGAAGGGTCGCACACCACGGAAGTGATGACGCTCCTTTGCGTAGGCGTCGTGTGTGATTGCGCCGGTCATCAATGCTGCACCCAGAAGCGCGAGAACGAATTTACGCATGATTATGTCCTGCTTGCTTCCCTACGAGGTAGGGTGTGACACTCGGTTTAGTAATTGCGCCATCATCACAAGAACATCAAAGGCGAGTGAACGGTCTGATCCGAGGTCGGGGAGTATTGCTCGATTTGCAAGGCCTGCGATTTCTGCCCGATCGGCAAAGCTCATCGCTGACAAGGCCGCGGCCGGCATGCTTGCGCTCAATGGCCGGCGTGGACGGGTCCTCCGAGCTTGATCTTGCGCAGGGTCAGCGCGAGCGGCACGGCCGCAAGCGAAATCAGCATCAGCACCCAGAACGCATCCATGTAGCCAAGGAACGACGCCTGTGCCTGCACCTGCGCGCCGATCCATTGGATCGCCTGATCGTGCGCCTGCGCCAGTGAACTGCCATGCGCGGTGAAGTAGCTGGTAACCTGTTGCAGCGTTTCCTGGTATTGCGTGCCTGACGGGATTACTTGCTCGACGAGCCGGTTCTGATGGAACTGCTCGCGATGCGTCAAGACGTTGGAGACGATGGAGACGCCGATCGAGCCGCCGGTATTTCGCGCTGCGTTGATCAGGGCCGAGGCCTGGTCGGTCTTGGATGGAGGAATCCCGTCATAGGAAGCGGCCATGATCGGGATGAAGATCAACGGAAGTCCGACGCCCAGCAGCATGCGTGAGCGTGCCATGAACCAGAACCCGAGATCGCCATATACGTTGGTCATGCCGTACATGGAGAGCGCGATGATCACAGCACCGGCGATGATCAGATATTTCGGCTGCACCTTGGCCGCCAAACGGCCGACCACGAACATCATCGCCATGGTGACCACCCCGCCCGGCGAGAGCACAAGGCCGGCCCAGGTTGCGGTGTAGCCAAAATCCTGCTGCACCAGTTGCGGCAGAAACTGGGTGGTCGCAAGCAGGATCGCACCGGTCGCCAGCATCACCAGGAAGCAGGCGCCGAACTGACGCGTCGCCACCATGCGCAGGTCGATCATCGGATTGGAGCGGCTCAGCTCCCAGGGAATCATCAGCACGAACGCGAGGCCGCAGACGACCGAGAACGTGACGATGAAATTCGAGGCAAACCAATCGTCCTCCAGACCGCGGTCCAGCACCACCTCGAGCGCGCCCAGGAAGGTCGCGACCAGCATAAAGCCGACGACATCAAACCTGACGCCTTGCTGCTGGCGTCGTACTTCCGCACGCGCGGTCGGGGACTCCTGCAGGAGCAGCGAGATCAGCGCCGACGCGATCACACCGACCGGCACGTTGATCAGAAAGCACCACTGCCAGGAGACATTGTCGGACAGCCAGCCACCGAGCGTCGGGCCGACTACCGGGGCCACGACCACGGCAACCCCGAACACCGCAAAAGCCTGGCCGCGTTTTGCCGGCGGGAATGAATCCGCCAGGATAGACTGCGCTACCGGCACCATGCCCCCACCGCCGAAGCCCTGCAGGATGCGGAACAAGAGCAGCGCATTCAGATTCGGAGCAAAGCCGCAGAGCAGCGAACTCAAGGTGAACAGGGCGAGACAGATCAGGAAGAAGGTCTTGCGGCCCAGCGTCCTGGCAAGGAAGCTGGAGGCAGTCAGGATGATGGCGTTGGAGACGAGATAGGTGGTGACTACCCAGGATGCTTCGTCCTCGCTCACCCCCATCCCGCCGGCGATGTAGGGCAGCGCCACATTGGCGATCGTGGTGTCAAGCACCTCCATGAAGCTTGCGAGCGCAACCAGGACGGCGATTACCCACGGGTTAACCGCGCCACCGCTCGCGGATGCGGGAGGGGCGGCTTGGATTGAAGCGGTACTCATATGAACCTCCTCAACCGCTCATAAAGGGA
>Ga0306923_10004591_pt1 | contig 13260 bp, 13 predicted proteins | sample sta12Can44000108_FD_203841 | JGI IMG/M metagenome (GOLD analysis project Ga0306923, IMG submission 203841) | Lab enrichment of tropical soil microbial communities from Luquillo Experimental Forest, Puerto Rico - statanox.12C.anox.44.000.108 (v2)... | ecosystem: Environmental > Terrestrial >... | reverse complement strand
CTGGCGGGAGGTGGTGTCCTGGTTTTGGGTGATTGTTGCATTCATGCTCATTGAAGGAACACTGGTGCAGGCGCGGGTGATTCCCAGCGGCTCGATGGAAAACACGGTGCTCGTCGGCGATCATCTGATCGTGAGCCGCATCGGCTACGACGCGGGAATTCCCTTCACCAATATTCACACGCCTCTTTGGCGGAATCCCCAGCGGCAGCAAATCATTGTTTTTCGTGCCCCGTTGGAGGATCAGGGCAATCCGGACTTCATTAAGCGCTGCATTGGGGTTCCCGGCGACCACATCAAGATCGTCGAGGGGCAGGTCTACATCAACGATGTGCCGCTCAAAGAACCGTATGTGCTGCACACGCCAGGCTATGCGGATTCCGCGGTCGAGAATTTTCCCGCCCGATTTGCGGAATTGCCTCTCAACGACCGTCCCGAATGGGCCAACGAATTGCGCGAGAATCTGGCCAATGGCGAGCTCGTGGTTCCGGCCGGCGAGTTTTTCATGATGGGCGACAACCGCGATAATTCAAACGACGGCCGCTTCTGGGGCTTTGTGCCTCGCGACGATATTATCGGCACGCCTGTGCTGATCTACATGTCGATCAATGCGCCCGAATCCGTGTGGGGCCCGGGTTTCGCGATCGAGCGATTTGAGACGTACGCGAACGCCCTCATCCATCCGAGCGAGATACGCTGGCGCCGGCTGTTCCGCACGTTCTAGAATGAACGGGCCAGCCGGGGGCCCCGGCGCGCGTACTTTGGGTGATCGGGTGGCGGGTCCTGCCCCTCCAGAAGCGAGCCACGTCCATGCGCTATTCTGACGCCGGTGTTGACATCTCTGTGGCGGACGAAGCCAAGCGGCGCATTGCTGCCATGGCCGGCAAGACGTTTCGTCGCGGCGTGCTGGCACCGATCGGCGGGTTCGGCTCGGTATTCCAACTCGATCACAGCCGCTGGCGCGATCCCGTGCTGGTGGCGAGCTGTGACGGGGTTGGCACCAAGCTGAAAGTCGCTTTCGCCACCGGCATTCACTCGACCGTGGGGGCCGATATCCTCAATCATTGCGTCGACGACATTCTGACGCAGGGGGCCGAACCGATTTTTTTTCTCGACTACATCGCCATGGGCACGCTCGATCCGCGTGTGATCGAGCAGGTAATTGAGGGCATGAGCCGCGCCGCGAAGCAGGCCGGTTGCTCACTGATAGGTGGGGAAACGGCCGAGATGCCGGACATCTACGCGCCGGGCGAATACGATCTTGCCGGCTTTATCGTGGGCGCCGTTGAGCGCCAGAAGATGCTTGACCCGCACCGCGTGCGCCCCGGCGATGTGCTGCTCGGGCTTCCTTCCAGCGGCCTGCACACCAACGGATACTCACTGGCCCGTAAACTCGTTTTCGGGACCGCCAAGCTGGGGCCCGACAGTTACGTCGCTGAGATCGGCAATAAGATCGGCGCCGAATTGCTAAAGCCGCACCGCCCCTACTGGCCGCTGCTCAAGAATGTTCTCGGGCACGAATGGGTCGCATCCATGGCGCACATCACCGGCGGCGGCATCACCGGGAATTTGCCTCGCGCGCTGCCGCGCAATGTGCGTGCGGTCGTGGAGCTGGGTTCCTGGCCGGTGCTGCCAATTTTCCGCTATCTTGCGCATCTCGGACGTATCGAGCGTGACGAACTGTTGCGGACGTTCAATCTCGGCATCGGGATGATCCTCGTCGTGCCGGCGAAGGATATTTCGCGTGTGGAGTCCGAGCTGAAGCGGCGCCGCGAAAAGTTCTTTCTGATTGGGCGTATCGAGCGCGCCGCGCGCGGCAAGCCCGGTGTTGTGTATTCCGGAGAACTGCCTGTCTGACCGACCTGGTGGACCTTGGCCGCATGCGCAAAGGCTGCGGTGAGGATTCAGACGACCTTATCCTTCATTTGCACTGGTGTCCGCGGCGACTTTCCACGCGCCGTCGGGCTGCTTGTTCCCCACGATCGCGAACCTTCTGCCGGGTCGGCTTCCCTTTGGCGTCGGTCCCGGTGATCTCAAACGACCCCTCGGTCTCGGTGAGATCGCCCGAACGCGGCACATCGATGTGCACATCGGAGAATGTGAAGTGCAGGCTCGGCCCGGACAGCAGGGGCTTGAAATAGTTGGGGATGTTGTCCTTGCCAACCGTGGCCGGAGCGCCCGGGGCAAACAGCACTCGATCGTCGATATAATGCGCGACGGCCCTGTCCAGATCCTTAGCCTCCGCAGCTTTGGCAAGATCTGCGTCACTTGAGCGAATCGTGGACTCCTCCGCAGCACGCGGGTCAGGCGGCGGAGCCGGTGTGCCCGTTCGGTTCGAACACCCTGTACCCAGCAGAGCAGCTAGACAAAACGAGCCACAGGGAACGAGTTCGCCACACGGTCGCCTTCTTGGGATCCCGATTTTCTCGAGACGATGTCTCGGCCAGGACCTGCTGTCTAGGAACTAGAATTCACCGTGCGATTGCTAGCGCAGTGACGAAGATGATGAATGCGGCCCCGCTCAGGAGGCTGCGAACAGCGTGAAGCTGTCCCCATCGCCGCAGAAGGTGCTCGGCCTCGCTGGAGGAGACGTCGATTGTCGAAAGGCCCTTGTTGGTCGGCAGAATAGCGATGACCGTGAACGGTATGAGGAACAAGAGCAGCAGCCCACCGGTCAGCCATCGCAGATCGCGATCAAGCCACCACGTCCACAGCGCCGCGCCAGATCCGGCTAGGGCAAGCGGTGCCTGCATCCGCGCCCCTCGCCTGTAGCTCGGCCGCCACTGCGTTACGGCGAGCTGTGTTCCGCAGGAAAGCCGGGCAGGATGTTCGGCAAGGCTTACATAAAGCGCGGCACCGAAGAAGGTGCCCGCCGAGAGGACGGCAAGGATCTGCAGGATCACGCGCCCAGTATACGCCCTAGTGTTTTGCCGCTCTCTCGATCTGTGCTAATTTCCCTTGCACATGAAAAAACGCATTGGCGTGCTGGTCTCCGGGCGCGGGTCAAATTTCGAGGCGCTCGCTGATAGCACCGCCCAAGGGCGCATTCCCGGGGCAGAAATAGCGATCGTCGTGAGTAATCGTGAAGATGCGCCCGCACTTGAAAAAGCGCGCGCACGCGGCATCGAGGCTTCTGCGATTGCGTCGAAAGGCCTCGAGCGCGAAGCGTATGACCAACTGGTCGTCGCTCGGCTGCGCGAGAAACAGGTGGATCTGGTCTGTCTGGCCGGATATTTGCGGCTGCTTTCGCCCTATTTTGTCAACGCGTTCCGCGGACGTATCCTCAATATCCACCCCTCGCTGCTGCCCGCCTTTCCAGGCCTGGAATCGCAGCTTCAAGCGATTGAACACGGCGTGAAATTCTCCGGCTGCACCGTGCATTTCGTCGATGAGAATCTGGACGCTGGGCCAATCATTTTGCAGGCGGTCGTCCCGGTCGAAGACAACGACACGCCGGAAAGCCTCGCGGCGCGGATTCTCGGCGAAGAACACCGCATCTACAGCGAAGCGGTACGCCTCGTGCTGGAAGGTCGCTTCCGCATCGTCGGCCGCAGGGTCCTGCTCGCAACCAAAAGCGAATCACCTTGCTGACATCGTTGAGCGACAGGAGCACGGCTCGGCGCCCACCAAAACGGCGCGCCCTTTTCTTTTCGCCGAGCAATCGTCAGTCGATTTTCAGATCCGCACGGCTAGCTTAGGCGGCCGCCACGGCAGGTTTCGGCACGCCGTTGATCGTCTTCAGAATGCGCGAAACGATCTGGTAGGGATCGCCCTGCGAATTGGGCCGTCGATCTTCGAGATAGCCCCTATAGCCGTTCTTCACAAAGTTGACCGGCATGCGAATGGAAGCGCCACGATCGGACAGGCCGAAAGTGAACTTATCGATGGCCTGGGTTTCGTGCAGGCCGGTCAAACGCAGGTGGTTGTCCGGACCGTATACGGCGATGTGCTCGAAAATATTCTTCTCGAAAGCCACCATGAGGGCTTCCAAGTATTCCTTTCCGCCCACTTCACGGATGTATTTTGTGGAGAAGTTGGTATGCATGCCCGATCCGTTCCAGTCGCCCTTGATTGGCTTGCAATACAACTCGACGTCCACCTCATACTTCTCGCACAGCCGCATCATCAGGTAGCGAGCCGTCCACAGATCGTCCGCCGCTTTGGCCGAGCCTTTGGCGAAAATCTGAAATTCCCACTGCCCCTTGGCCACTTCCGCGTTGATGCCTTCGTGATTGATGCCGGCAGCGAGACACAGATCCAGGTGTTCCTCCACGATCTGCCTGGCCAAAGAACCCATGTACTTGTAGCCGACGCCGCAATGATAAGGCCCTTGTGGGCTGGGATAGCCGCTTTCAGGAAAGCCAAGCGGACGCCCGCCTTGATAGAGAAAATACTCTTGCTCGAAGCCGATCCATAGATCGGGATCGTTCTCGATGGTGGCGCGCGTGTTGCTCGGATGCGCTGTGCCATCTGGGTGCATGACCTCGCTGAGAACGAGAAAGGCGTCCTTGCGGCTGGCGTCCGGATAGAGCGCCACAGGCCTGAGGATACAGTCGGAGCTGTGTCCTTCCGCCTGCATCGTGGAGCTGCCGTCAAATCCCCAAAGGGGGAGATCGCCAAGCGTGGGAGCTGCCGCAAAAGCCCTGATGGTCGTTTTGCCGCGCAGCTCGGGAATGGGCCTCTTGCCGTCCAGCCACAGATACTCAAGTTTGTATTTCTTCATCTTGTTCGTTCCCTGCTCCCTTCGAATGATTGCGCGCAGAAATCGCGGCTCGATTTATCCCTGGCCTGCCTGATGTAGTGCAGCTAGAAACAGCGCATCGACGAGGCTTCGGCCACCTGCAAATGCTTCTGAATAGTGAAAAACCTCTGAGGAGGCTACGCCCGCTTTACAAACTACGTGGCCATTGACGAGAAGGCCAATGCAACGTTTGAATCGGCTCGATTTGAAATTCACTCGAAATGTCAAAAGAACAGCGTGCCAGCCAGGGAGCGACACACCCAGCCAGGCGCCGGGCGTCTTAGGCTGAGATGCGAACGGCCGATTGGCCTCGAGCGGCTGCCTGGCGGGAGAGCGACATGACCAGGGAGCGAAGAATGATCAGGCCATCGGCGGATCCGAGCAATGATTCGACGGCACGTTCGGGATGCGGCATCATTCCCGCCACGTTGCCTTCGCGATTGCAGATTCCGGCAATCGCTGCGAGCGAGCCATTGGGATTGGCCTCGAAATCATCCGGGCCGGCGTCGCGGCCATCCGCATGAACGTAGCGAAACAGAATCTGCCTATGGCGCTCCAGCTCGGCAAGCGTGGACGAATCGCAAAAGTAGTTCCCTTCCATGTGCGCGATGGGCATCTGGAAGATTTGGCCAGGGCGCGCAGCACAGCTGAAAGGGGTGTCCTGGTGTTCGACGCGGATGTGCACAGTGCGGCAGAGAAAGCGCAGGTGCTTGTTGCGCAGCATGGCCCCGGGGAGCAAGCCCGCTTCGAGGAGAATCTGAAAACCGTTGCAGATGCCCAGGACAAGGCCGCCCGAACGGGCGAACCGCTCGACGGCATTCATGACCGGAGAAAACCGCGCGATTGCCCCGGTGCGCAGGTAGTCGCCGTAAGAGAATCCGCCGGGCAGAATGATTGTGTCGAAGCCGGAAATGTCTTCCGATTGATGCCAGATTATCTCGACCGGCTCGCCGATGACAGAGCCGATCGCATGGCGCGCGTCCTCGTCACAATTCGAACCAGGGAACTGCACAACACCAAACTTCATAAACCGATTCTAGCACACGGTGAGTCGACGAATTTTCTGGCGCGATCCCCCCTCGCGACGCACCTGCGAGAGGGCGGCAAGGGATCTGCTCATGCTCGGAACAGAAAAACGAACGGCCGGAAGCCGTCGCCTCCGGCCGCTCGAACCGCGGGTATGAAGTTTATGTATAAAACCTAGCGGCGCCCGCCGTGAAATCCGCCACCACCATGAAAACCGGCTCCGCCGTGGAACTCACTGCGGCCGTCGAAGCTGACGGCTGGCCCGTGCCGAGCAACGAATCCGTGGACAATCGGACCGCGCCCGTAGGAGCCGGGGTGAGCGTAGAATCCAGGGCGCCCCCAGTAAGGGTGACCCCAGTAGCCGTGATACCACGGCCCGGCGCCAATGAAGACGCCGTTTACAAACCACCCTGGGCCGTAGTAGCCGTATGGAGCGCAGGCGTATGGGTAATACGGGTAGTAGCCATAGACGCATGCAGGCGGAGCCGCCACCACGGCGGAAGGCGCATACGCCGGGCCCAGACCGATGCCTATTCCGACCGAGACATGCTGTGCTTGCGCAGGATGAAGCGGTATCAGGCAAACGCCGCCGAGCAGCGCCAGTAGCCCGAAAACTCTTAGGTATCGCATCTTCCTACTCCTTTTGAGATCCTCAACCAATCTCAGAATCCCTGAAACCGAGAGCCTTTTTCTGCTGCCGAAGCCCTCAAAGGGCACGGGCCATACCAAACGACAGCCATCGCGCTGTCGAGAATAAGTATTTCCCTAGCAATAAGCTACAGCTGGTCACGACCTCGACTGATATGCTACACCTGTAGTTTGAGTGGTGGTTTTCAAGCAGTACCGGTGGAGTTCGGCCAACGCTAGTGGCGAGATCTTGGCTTTGAGCGATGGCGGGCCCTTTGAGCCCTCGGCCTGCGGCGAGACTTTGTTGCTTTTTTTGCGGTGGCTGCAAATTCGGCCCGGCGGGCGCGGGCCCAGCCGGGCTTGTTCACCTGGCGCCCGCGAGCAACGGCGAGCGCATCGGCGGGAACATTGTCGGTGACCACGGATCCTGCCGCGATGTAGGCGCCGTCGCCCACGCGCACAGGGGCGACCAGTGCCGTATCGGTGCCGATGAACACACCCTTGCCGATCTTCGTTTCGTGTTTGGCGAAACCGTCGTAGTTGCACGTGATCGTACCCGCGCCAACGTTCGTGCCTTCTCCAATCGTCGCGTCGCCAAGATAGCTGAGATGGGGCGCCTTGGCGCGTTCATGCAGAGTGGTTCTTTTCATTTCGACGAATGTTCCGACATGCGCGCTAGCGCGAATATCGGTTCCCGGACGTAGGCGCGCAAATGGCCCGACCTGTGCATCCGGGCCGATGCGCGATGCAACGAGATGGCAGTGCGGAAGGATTCGTGCCCCGTCGTCGACGCGCATATCGATCAGCACGCTGCTGCCGCCAATGGAGCATCGCGAACCGACGCGTGTCTTGCCCAAAAGCTGCACACCTGGCTCAATCGCCGAATCCAGGCCAATCGTGACGTCTGGGTCGATCACGACCGTCTCGGGCAAGTAGATGGTCACCCCCGATTTCATCAGCTCGGCCGCTTTGCGCGCCCGAAGCACGCGGTCCGCGTCGGCCAGATGTGCGCGCGTATTGCAGCCGAGGATTTCGTTTGCATCTTCGACAATTTGCGCGAGCACGCGTTCGTTGCGTTCGCGTAAGCTAGCGATGGCGTCCGTGAGGTAGAGCTCGCGGTGCGCGTTATCTGGACGCAACTTGGCAAGACAGGGCCACAGTTTTTCGAGCGTGAAGCTGTAGATGCTGGAGTTGACTTCGTGAATCGAGAGCTGTTCGGGTGAGGCGCTCTTGTCTTCGACGATGGCTTGCACACGCCCTTCGGAGTCGCGAACGATACGGCCGTAGCCGGAGGGGTCAGGCAACTCTGCGCTCAAGATCGTGGCGGCAGCTTCTCCACGGCGGTGCGTTTCACCCAAGGCGACCAGCGTTTCGGTGCTGAGCAGCGGCGCGTCTCCCGGCAGGACGATGGCGACTTTGGCGCTCTTGCGGATCGCCCGGCGGGCGACTTGCATGGCGTGACCTGTGCCGTGCTGGGGCTGTTGCAGAACGGTCTCGGCGCCGAATTGGGTGGCCAACGCCCGAACCTGGTCAGCCTGGTGTCCCACGATGACGAGAATCTGCGCAGCCTTGAGCGGCTGGCAGGCGCGGAGCACGTGCTCGATTAGCGGACGCCCGCCTGCGCGATGAAGAACCTTGGCGCGATCGGACCGCATGCGCGTGCCTTTGCCGGCAGCCAGGATGACGACGGAAGTATCGGGTACGGCCATCAGCGCGGTATTGTCGCCTTGGCCTGGCGCTTTTGGCAATCGCGGAATTGTTGATATTCGATCTGGCAGGCGGTAACCAAGTAGCTAATCCCCTCCCGAGCGGCGGGGTGGGCATGTTTTGCACGAGGTGCGCTGCGAAGATTGCCGAGAAAGGCGCGGTTCTCGGCCGGTTGCGGTGCGCCGCCGCGGGGGCCCGGCCTCGGGCTGTGTCAGGCGGAGCAAGACCAGGAACTTCTGGCTCAGCTCCCGCCCTCCCCGGTCCGAGACTCTGTCAGACCACATCGCTCTACCTCACCCGGTGCGACCGGCTATCGGTTCCACGCCGACCCATCACCCGCGGCACGACCGGGCGGCCGAGCTTTTATACCCACCAGTCGGGCGCAATCAGGGTTGATATGGAATGGGCCGGCGACGGCCGGCAGACCGAGGCTCCGGGGGAGTCTCGAACCTTCTAGTCAGCCTCGGCTTGAAGACCCATAGGGAGCGGAACGGCAGCATCACTCGAGGCTCGCCCGGCCATCGTATCGGCCGTGCTTTCCTCCCACAGCGAGCGATCGGCCAGAAGGCGGTTCACAAGCTGGGTGTGAAGCGCATGCCCCGCTTTGTGTGCCACGATGCGGGCCAACAGCGGTCGGCCCACCAAGGCAAGATCGCCGATCAAATCGAGCGCCTTGTGGCGGCCAAACTCATCTGGAAAGCGCAGCGGACCATTGAGGATGCACTGATCGTCCATCACGATGGCATTCGCTAGCGAGCCGCCACGAATCAGTCCCATTTTCTGCAATGCCAAAAGCTCTTTGACGAAGGTGAACGTGCGTGCGGGCGCCAGTTCGCGGCTGAACGATTCGCTGTTAACTGTGAGCTGAACTTCCTGGGGGCCAGCCGCTGGATGATTGTAATCAACGAAACAGTGAATGCGAAATTCGTCCGCCGGATAAACTCCGATGCGGCGGTCGCCGTCGGTGAATTCGAGCGGCTTGAGGACGCGAATGTATCGCCTCTTGCGTCGCAGGCGACGGGTGCCCGCCTGATTCAGAATTTCGATGAACGGCTGCGCGGAGCCGTCAAGGATCGGCAATTCGAGCGCATCAATTTCGACGAATACGTTGTCGATTCCACAACAATAGAGCGCCGCGAGCAGATGCTCGGTCGTAGAAATCAGCACGCTCTGACGCATGAGGCTCGTGGCGTAACTGACTTTGGCGACGTTTGCCGCGTGCGCGGCGATCTCGAAGTCATCGAGGTCCGTACGTCGGAAGACCACACCTGTATCGGCAGGCGCAGGCACAAGGCGCACGCGCGAGTGTACGGCCGTGTGAAGACCGATGCCGTCGATCTCGACAGGGCGCTGGATCGTAAGCTGATAACTCATTTCGAGGAGTGCCTGTCCTATGAGGCACTTAGCGGGCCAGCACGGTCTCATTTTCATCATTTGTTTTCATCAGGTTACAAGACGCTCGAGGCTGGGGAGCAGCCGCTGTGTTGTAGAAATACAACAGAATATGCCGTTCGCCTGTGGTTCACAATAAACACCCCTTCCTTGCCCTGAAAGAGCCACGCGCAGAAAGCCTTCAGCCGAAAGAGCGGACGAGGGTTGTTCAAGCTGCCGCGGCGGGGGTAACATGGCTTCCAGTGGCGAGTCCTTTCAACATATTGCCGGATCGCCCGGCCCCACCGCCGGCCAGCTATACACGGCCGCCTTGGTTGAAGGTCCGATTCCGCGGCGGACGGAATTTTCAGCAGCTCGATGGCATCATGCGCACGCTGAAACTACACACCGTGTGCGAGAGCGCGCGCTGCCCCAATCTGGGGGAATGTTGGGAACATCGCACGGCCACGTTCATGATTTTGGGAAACATTTGCACGCGCGCGTGTGGATTTTGCGCGGTCCCTAGCGGGAAGCCATTGGGTCCCCCGGAGCGAGACGAGCCTGAGCGGGTTGCCAAGGCCGTCGAGCAAATGGGCTTGCGCTATGCGGTGGTGACCTCGGTGAATCGTGACGATCAGGCCGATGGAGGCGCCGGAATTTTTGCGCGAACCATCGATGAAATTCGCAGGCGCGTGCCCGGTTGCAAAGTCGAAGTGCTCATCCCGGATTTTCGGGGTAACTGGAGCGCGCTCAGCTTGCTCATGGCCGCGCTGCCCGACGTCCTGAATCACAACATGGAAACCGTGCCGCGGCTCTACCGCCGCGTGCGCAAGGGCGCGGTGTACGAGCGGTCGCTCGAGCTGCTGCGTCGTGCGCGAGAGATGTCTCCGGCCACGCCCACAAAAACGGGAATGATGCTAGGACTCGGCGAGACGCGCGAGGAAGTCTTACAAGCCATGCAAGAAATCGCCCTTCAGGGCACTCACATCCTCACCCTTGGCCAGTACATGCAGCCCACGCCTGACCATTTGCCAATCGAGCGCTACGTCCACCCGGATGAGTTTGCCGAATTCAAGCGGCTCGGCGAACAAATGGGATTCAAGCACGTTGAAGCGGGTCCTCTGGTTCGCTCCTCCTATCACGCTTTTGAACAAGAAGAAGCCGCGCGCCAGTAGGGTGTCGATCGGTCTGGAATCGTCGAGCGGCCGGGCGAGAGGCTAACGCACCAGGGTCTTGAATCTCCCCTCAATCACCGGATCGCGGTCATTCTCCTCGCAGTCGGTCTCTTCGATCATGCGCGTAAAGTCAATGACGCGCGCGTAGGTAAAGGTGACGTGCATCGGTTTCGACAGCGCGAGCGGATCTTCGACGGTGTAATCGATCTGCATCTCGTCATGGCTTGCCATGCGGATGCGCTCGCCGAAGTGCAGTTGATCGCTCATGGGCATGAAGAATCCGGTCAGTTCCTGCAGATAGATTCGCGGCTTCGTGGCCACGGTATCGACCACCAGCGTATCGCCTTGCCAATGGCCGATCGAATCGCCCATGAGTGTCGGCCATAGCTCATCTTTGGGCGGATGTGATCGACCGTCTGTGTAAATATGCCGAACAGCGCCCACGGTGCTGATGAAAGTGGTCTCCTCCGGCGTGACGCGCCATTCAAACAGTCCCGGCGAAGCGGTCGCCGGGAACGGTGGCGCGATGCACAATGGCTGATGGGTGACCGGCGGATGTGCTGGATCGGCAGCAACGGCCGTTTCGATCGCTTTCTTGATCTGTTCATACTTCGCCTGGTAGGCCGGGGTGAAAGACGGACGCAGGGCCTCGGCGTACTGCTTCGCTTTGCGCTGCCCCTCCTGACTATATTGCTGTCCGTCCGCCTGGCCCACGAAGGCATCCAGTTCCCAGATTCCCGACCAGTCCGGCAGCTTGGCGAAGGCGGCGATGCGTTGCTGCGAAGAGGTCTGCGGTAAGGCCAGCCACCATGAGCCGGCGGTTAAGGCAATGGCCATCACAGCAATCGCTCGACACATTCTCTTAATGTCTCCTGCGGCTCGCGGTTATTTTGCCGTGGCGGGCCTGCCGATCATCTGGCCGTCCGGTCCGCTGACCGAAACCACCAGTCCGCCGTGTTGTCCGTCGCGCAGCGGATTGATTACCACCGCGACCCTATCGCCGGGTTTCAGGCTTCCCGGTTTCCATCCATGTCGCATCAGTTCAAGGGGGGCGCCCATTTCGAGGCCCCACTCGACGGGCTCGGCCTGCGGGTTAGTGGCATCGGCGACCAGCACTTGGATCCAGCAGTGCGGATTGGTCCACTGAAATTCCTTGACCGTCCCGCTGAGGGTAACCTGCTTGGTCTGATCGAACATGGCGCGCGTGTGGTGGGCAAACAGGGTTCTCGCGCCCAGCCAAGCGGTGATGAGGACTAGGACAGCGCCCGCTTTCTTCACGCTCATCCGCCGCTGCCCTTTTGCGCCATTTGGCGCAGAAGCGTAGCTTTCCCCAAAGGTTGTGTCAATTCAGTGTAAAGCCGCGAGCGAAATATCGGCGAGCTCGCGGCTTCGTGTGGCGCAAGCCAGATCGGAGACCGCTGCGCTTTGCGCCGAGCGAAAATATTCCGCTGCTTTTCGATCGCGTCCCAGCTCAACATCCAAATTGCCGAGCAGAAGCAGAAACACGGGATTTTCTGGGTAGCGCGCAACCAGCGGTTCGGCAACCTCTACCGCCTGGTCATAGCGCTGGTCGTAAGTGCGCAGATTCTTCGCGAGATAGAAGCGAGTATCGACCGCCAGGAATTGGCCGCTCTCCATGGCGGTTCGCATCTGACGAATTCCGTCTTCTTTCTTGCCCCCTGGAATGCCCATAAAGAACCGCAGCATCTTGGCGATCGAGGAAAGCGTATCGATATAGTAGTTATACAGGCCGAGCATGGCAGTGGCGTCGGCCGTATCGGGATCAAGCTCGAGCGCGCGCAAGCATGCGGCGCGAGCGGCGACGCCGGCATGCGCCACGGCGCGTTTCTCATCGCGCAGGCTGTAAAGCCGCGCTTTCAGCGCGAACCCGAGCGCCACGTACACCTGCTGCTCGGCGGTGTCGGACCGGGCGATTTGAGCACGCGCAAGGCTAATGGCTTTGTCCGCGAGGGCGAAATAGGTATCGTCCTGTGCTTGCTTCGGGCGCTTCCAGGCATCCAACATCCCCCATTTGATTTCGCAGGAGACGCAATACATCTTCCACCAGCGTGCTTCCGCTTCGAGCAAATAGCCGACGGGGCTGGCGGGCTGGGAGTGCTCGATCGATTGCGCGGTGGCGATCGCCGCGTCAGGATCGCCGCTGTAGGTTTGGTCGAGCGCGCGAGCCGCCTCGGGCGAAAGGGGGAGGTTGCCCGCGCGAGCAGGCGCTTGCGCAAGCACTTGGACAAGGACGAGCACAACGGCGGCAGTCCCCGGCAGTCGCGTCTTGGGGGAAATCATTTCACCCCTTTGATCCAGCCGATCAACCACGCGGCCGTGACGTACATGGTAAAGCATTCAAGCGCAAAGGGCAGGAAACCGAGATATCCGGGGGCCGGCATCTCGAAGATTTTGAGGTCCTGAAACATGGGGAACGTGTAGTGCCATTTCGCAACGGCCCAATAATTCCAGAACTCCCACAGCCAGCCGCAAATCCAGCCAGCCAGAAGAAAGCTCCAAAAGCGGCGAACGAAGCCTTCTGAAAAATCGTCGAGAAACGAAGGCAAAGCGAGCCTTCGATTCAGCGGATCGAGCAGCAGCAGGAATCCAATCCAG
>Ga0306923_10004590_pt1 | contig 13268 bp, 13 predicted proteins | sample sta12Can44000108_FD_203841 | JGI IMG/M metagenome (GOLD analysis project Ga0306923, IMG submission 203841) | Lab enrichment of tropical soil microbial communities from Luquillo Experimental Forest, Puerto Rico - statanox.12C.anox.44.000.108 (v2)... | ecosystem: Environmental > Terrestrial >... | reverse complement strand
CTGCGTCGGTCTTTTTCTTCACGCCGTCGGGCAACTTGGCGCAGACCGGCGGTGAATTGGGCGCTCTGACGCTGCCTGCCTCGGGCGTCGCTTTTCTGGCAGGCTATGGAGCGGAAGGATTTTTCCGAACGCACGATGCGCTCGTCGCCCATTTATTTAATCTGGACAGGGCGCAGCCCCAGCGGTCGCCTGGATGATGGACCTTACGCCTGATCGAAAGCGTCGCCTGATAGCAACGGGAAGAGGACAGCTCCCGCGCGCCTCCGCTGCCCGCTACCGGCGCGAGTGCGTTTGGCGAGCTCGTGCAGGTCGACGGCTGCGAGCACTGGTGGTTCGAGGATCGCGGTCCGCAATGCACGCTGCTCGTGTTCATCGACAGATCGCTATGCGTCGTCCGGCCGGCGTGTGCCGCGGCAATGAAGCCGTGCGGTTGCGCCAGTCGCTGATCGTCTCGGCCCACTGATCTGGGCGTCGCTTGAAGCGATGACGAATTGCGCGACGCGCATATGCACGAGCGAGCACGGTCACGACAGGGGCTAATCCCAGCTCGGCCAAACTGTCCGCGTGCGCGGGATTGTCGGCCGACAGATTGATCGTGAACTCGGCTTTAACAGCGATGGCAATCAATTAGAACCAGTCCCATCCTGCCGCTGATTGGTGGAGGCACCACGAAGTTCCAGCCGGTCTTCGTCGATGACATGACCGCCGGGCTGTCGGAACTTCTTAAGCGCTCCGATACGGCCGGCCAGACCTACGAATTTGGGGGGCCTCAGGTTTACAGCTTCAAGGCGCTCCAGAAACTCTTGATGAGTGCTTTGAGCATGCAGCGCCTTTTCATTCCGATCCCGTTCACATTGGCCGAGATGCAAGCACGATTTCTTGAGTTGTTGCCCAATCCACCATTGACCCGTGATCAAGTCAGGCTGCTGAAAACTGACAAGGTGGTTAGCGGGGCGGAACCGACACTAGGCGATTTGGGTGTGCGCTCGCGGTCTCTTGATGAGTTTCTTGCAGCATTCACCGAGGCGTACCGCTAATTGGTCTAAGAGGCCAAATTTTGACGACAGACCGGCTAAAGCAGCAATCGACGCGCTGATCGAGGATCCACGTCTTCCGGGCCCAGCCACCCCGCGGCGAAGCGGCATGCTTTGTGGAACAGAGCAGCGTCGTCGGCCATGTCTTCTCCCCTGTGCAAGCCGCCGCACCCATGATCTGGCCGACTTCACAATAACCCGGCTCTAAGTACTTCCGATAGGATTGCTGGGGTGATCAGCGACGACAGCTGGCCCGGCTGTACCACCCGTTTCCGCGCCGAGAGCAATGACACACTGACGCAATGCATTGGCGACCCGCTCTTCGTCGGTGCGGCCGATGCCCCTTGCACGCAGGGTCGCGACCTGCTCCGGACAGCCAAAGGTCACGGTGATGCGATGAAATTTCGGGATGCGGCGACTCCGCGGCAGCGCGTCGAATGCGCCCGCGATATACGCCGGCACAACTGGCGCTCCGCTACGCAGCAGCAGCTGGCCGATACCGGGCAGAAAGCGCTGGAGGCTTCCGTCGGGAGAACGCCAGCCCTCCGGGAACCAGACTTGCACATTGCCCGCCTTTAGCACCTGCGCGGCGGCGTCAAGACCGGCGGCGGGATGCATTGCATCCACCGGGAATAGATGTGTGGCCCGAGAGACCACACGAGCGAATGGGTTAAAGAACAGTCCCAACACGCCGACTGACCAAAAGACATGCCTAAGCCGGCGCAGAGGCAGAGCCGCGGCAATCGCCATACCGTCGAGGTAACTGAGGTGGTTGGGCGTGATCAGGAATGGCCCCGCTGCGGGCAGTCTTTCGGCGCCCGTAACATGCAGGCGGAACACCCCTCGCATGACCACCCAGTTCAATGCGTAGAGGAAGAAGCCGAACGCCATCAGGAATGCGCCCGTCGGGGCGAGCCATCGCTCGATATCCGTTGTGATAGTCCGCTCTTCGAGAGCAATCGGGCGACCCGCCGCACGTTCAATCGATAGATTCAGCAGGTCGCGAATGGTCTCGATCCGGCCGATGTCTGCGTCGGACAAGTGGATGCCCAAGCGGTGCTCCAGCAGGATCGTCAGCTCCATCCAGGCGAATGAGTCCAGGCTCAAATCGAGGCTGAGATTGAGGTCGAGATCGAGCGCCTGATCCGGATAGCGTTGCTGCAGCAACCTCCAAACCGCAGCGGCGGTCGGCTCGCGCAATAGCACGATGTCTTCTGGTGCCAGGGCGTGGACGGTGCGCCTTCCGCTTCCCGCGGCCGCCTGCGCATAGAGCGAGGGCAACAGGAAGCGGCGGTATTTCCCGAGACGGGTCCGTGGCAATGGCTGATCGGTCAGTGCAAAGCCCGCCAGTCGCTCATAGGAAGGCAGATGCTGAGCCTCTTCCCCGAGGATCACACGCACGCCGTCGCGCAGGTTCGTCGCCCCACGCTGGCGCAGCTTGACCGGATCCGGCCGCACCAGGGCGACGAGCGCGCCCTTGTCCTCCAGTACTGCGATCTCCGAGATCTCGGGCGCACTGCCGTAGACCCGCTCGAGATCCTCGGGCATCACCTTTTTCCCGCCACCGAGCACGAGGACTTCCTTGGTCCGCCCGGTGACGAACAGGAAACCGTCGCGATCGTTGAAGCCGAGATCGCCGGTCCGAAACCATCCGTCCGCAGTGAACGCCTCCCGGTTGGCGGCGGGATTGTCTAGATAGCCCTTGGTGATAGAGCTACCGCGCAGCTCGATCTCGCCGATGCCCTGCTCGTCAGGGTGCGCAATACGAACCTCGCCATCGGCGAGCGGGCGTCCGGCGCTGCCCGAGCGACGGGCGTTCGGGCGGTTGCCGGTGAACAGTGAGGCGGTCTCCGCTAGCCCATATCCGGACAGCACCATCCAGCCGACGGCCTCCAGCCGTTCCTCGGTCTCCCGCTCCAGCCGTGCCCCGCCCGAAACCAACAGCCGCAGGCGCAGTGCCACTGAATGCCGAAGCAGTGCAAACAGAAAACGCCCTGCACGAAGACCGCTCAAGCGCTGAACCAACAGCGTCGATTTCAGTACGGCGCGGAAGGCAACGCGAAGAAGGTGGCGGCCCTCGAGGTGCGCGTCGATCGCCGCCAAGAGTGCTTCATAAAGGCGCGGCACGCCGACGATCACCGTGACATTTCCTTCGCGCAGCGCCAGCATCAGTGCCGGCCCCGTTGTGCCGGCCGGCAATACGATCGCGGTTCCGATCGTCAATGTGGTCAGCATCCCGACGACAAAGGGATAGGCGTGATGCAGCGGTAATGGCAGCAGTGCGCGGTCGCGCGGGCCGGCGACAGCCAATTGCTGCAAGGCCTCGACATTGGTCGCGATGTTGCGATGCGTCAGCACGAATGCCTTCGGCGAGCCGGTCGTGCCGGAAGTCCAGGACAACATTGCCGGCGCGTCATCCACCGAGACCGGCACATTCTCTTGCTTGTTCGCCAAAGCGTGCCTGGCGCGCACATCGTCATCGACAAGAAGGGCGGTGACATTGTGGGCGCGCAAGATGGCGCCCGTCGCGTCGAGATGACGTGCCGTCGTGAGGATCAGCCGGGCGCCGCTGGAATTGAGCGCGGCTTCGAACTGCTCCGCGTCGGCCAGATCATCGATCGGCACCAGCATCCCGCCCGCTGCCAGGACGCCCAGAGCTGCCGCGATCCAGAGCGGCGAGTTTGGCGCCCAGAGCGCGACCGCTCTGCCGCAGATGACCCCGTCTTCACGCAGATCCCGAGCCAGGCTCAGGGCCCGCTCGGCGAGAACCTTGCTGCTCCAGGTCACAGCGCCATCGCCGGCGAACGAGATGACGGCCGGGTGCTCGCCCCGTGCAGTGAGCTCGCGCAACAGACCCCCAATGGTCCAGGGAACGATCACAAAGGCTGCCTCCTGTTGTGCCTCTAATCAGCAACATAGATCGTGCCGAGAATCTTGCCGTTGATCCAAGTCAATGAGGCTGGCGCGGGCGCGGCTAGCTTTACGTGGCGCAGTATAGGAGGAAGTGATGAGGGCAAGGGATGTAATGGTCAGGGCCGTGGTGACCACATCGCCGGATAGCACCGTCGAACAGCTTGCGAGGCTGATGATCAATCTTCGCATCAGCGGCGTTCCTGTCATGGACAAGGAGGGGCGGCTCGTCGGGATGGTCACCGAAGGCGACTTGCTGCGCCGAGTCGAGATCGGAACGGGGCGTCATCGCCCGCGCTGGAGCGAGCCGTTTTCGTCGAATTCGCGGCTGGCCGCCGATTACGTCAAATCGCACGCCAAACGGGTCGCGGACATCATGACGCGCGAGGTCGTCAGCGTCGACGAAACGGCGACGCTCGGCGAGATCGCCGATCTGCTGGAGACAAAGAGGATCAAGCGCGTGCCGGTCGTGCATGACAGCAAGATTGTCGGCATTGTCAGCCGCGCCGACCTTTTACAAGTGCTGGCCAGCGGTGGAATCAAGACGGCCGACGAAGAGCGGGACCGCGCTATCCGCGACCGTTTGCTCGCCGAGCTACGCGAGCAGAAATGGGCGGACACCAGTGAAGGCCGCGTCGTCGTCACGGATGGGGTCGTCCATTTCTGGGGTATCGTCGGGTCGGAGGATGAGCGGCGGGCCTTGCGTGTCGCGGCCGAGAACATCCCGGGCGTCCGCGGCGTCGAGGACCACACGGAATCTGCGCCCGCTCAACCGTCTGTGTGAGGCCACTCTGCGATCCGGCGCCCGCTCAGCGATGATCGACGACCAGCGAGCCGTTACTGGCTTTCTGAGCGAGCCGTCCTCCTATGGACCGGCGATAGAACGGGTCGATGTCATTGAAACGCATATCTCGCTGGTGTTTCTCGCCGGCGATCGCGCCTACAAGCTGAAGCGCGCCGTAAAATATCCCTACCTCGACTTCTCTACCCCGGAGCACCGCCGGCGGGCTTGCGAAGCCGAGCTCGCTCTGAACCGGCGGACGGCGCCGACCCTTTATCTCGAGGTCCAAGCCGTCGCCCAAATGACGGACGGAAGAATCGGCTTTGCAGAGGCCGGGCCGGCGCTCGATTGGGTTGTCGTGATGCGGCGCTTCGAGCAGTCATCATTGTTCGATGCTCTCGCTCAAACTGGTGGGTTGAACGCGCCTTTGATGCACGAGCTCGCCGGCCATATTGCCGATTTCCACACAATGGCCGAACGGCGGTTTGATTACGGCGGTGCGGCAGCGCTGACCGCAATCGCGGAGACGAACCATCGATGCCTGATGGAAGCGCTGCACGCCGGCTTTGCTCGGGACCGCATCGACGAAGTCCGCGAGAATTCATTGCAGCGGCTCGCGGCCGTCGGCAGCTTACTCGACCGGCGGCGCGCAGAGGGGAAAGTGCGGCGGTGCCACGGCGATCTCCACCTCCGCAATATCTGTCTTCTTGACGGCAACCCAACCCTATTCGATTGCATCGAATTCTCGGAGGCGCTCGCTTCTATCGACGTCCTCTATGATCTTGCGTTTCTACTGATGGATCTCAAGCATCGCGGGCTGGCCGAGTTTGCCAATCTCGTCTTGAACCGCTACCTCGATCTGACCAATGAGGATGATGGGCTCCCGGCGATGCCGCTGTTTTTATCGCTGCGCGCTGCGATCCGCGCGCATGTCACGGCAACGGCAATGGACCAGACGGCGCAGGCGGAGCGAAAGCCGGAAATGGCCGCTGAAGCGCTTACTTACCTAGACCTCGCAGCTCGATTGCTGCGCCCGCGACCTCGCCGTCTCATTGCGATCGGCGGTCTCAGCGGGTCGGGCAAATCGACCCTCGCCGCTGCGCTGGCTCCAAAGATTGGGGCACGGGTTCTGCGCAGCGATGTGATCCGCAAGCGTCTCTTCGGGGCGGCCCCGGAAACGCGGCTCCCTGGGAGTGCCTATGGGCCGGAAGTATCGCGCCGCGTCTACGAAGCGCTCCGGCAAAAGGCGACAGCGGCGCTCGCCGCAGGGTATTCGGTGATCATCGATGCCGTCTCCCTGAAGCCCGAGGAACGCCAATCCTTCGTGGCGGCAGCCAAGGCAGCCGCCGTCCCGTTTTCTGGTCTCTGGCTCACGGCTCCAGCGTCGGCGATGGAACGTCGCCTTCGCGCGCGACGCCGCGACGCCTCCGATGCGTCGCCCGAGGTCCTCGCGCAACAGCTCCGGCAGGATGCCGGACCGATCGACTGGGTGATGATTGATGCCGGCAGCGGACCGGAAGCCTGCCTGGCCGCTGCTCGACGTGCCCTCGGGCTGGGCTGAACGGTTCCCCCGCCTTTCAGATCGACGGCGGTTTTCCGCGCCACTCCTTTGCCTCGATCTGCTGCGCGAGCTCGACCCGCTGCGCCGGGCTGAGCTCTTCTGCCCGCGCTCTCTTGCTCCTTTTGCCTGTCGAGCGAGGCGTCTGCGTAGGCTTCTCGTCTTTCGATCGACCTTGCTTCAATCGAGGATTACTGGACATTCGTATCTCCTGCGGCAGCTGCTCAATTTGAGTCTGCTCTGCGTCAGCGCGACTTGATCCAGGTCAATGAAGAAAGATTCAATTTGCAGCCACACCGCGGTGAGCTTGAATTTCTCAGTGGCAGATCCAATCTTTAGGTATCCGCTATATACCTCGTCTTGAACGAGATTTTCTGGTGTCACTTGCCGCAAGGCGCCCGGCATCGTCAGCGGCTCAAGCTAAATCGTATGCGGATTTGAGTTAACCCGGGGACGCCCTGTCGGCGGCCCCTACCTGTGCATACATAGGAGTCATAGACAAAGATGGCCAAAATCCCGCAAGGCGAATGGAGCGCCATTGCGGAACGCTATTCGCAAGGCGAATCTATTTCGAGTATTGCTCGGTATTACGGCTGTACCGCGCCCGCCATTCACTACATTCTTAAACGCCACAAGGAGCGAACTGCTGCGCCCAATCAGCAGCCAGCACTCATGCCAACCCCGATCAAACCTGAAATCGCTCGACCAGCCAGGATTGGTCGCGCTGTAAACGGCCGATCCACTTTGCCACTCGCACGGAGAAAGGCGCTCGCGGTTCAAGTAACAGCACCGTCGCCCAAGGAACGATACGAGCAACAGAGCGATCGCGACTTCGCTCCGCTTATGGGACCCGTACGGACCGAGCGAAGCCCGACAGCAGCGGTTCAGCCGCAACGCAGTAGGCCCCAAGGCGTGAGCCGTGCTCCTGCCCTCACAGCCGGGTTGGATGCCGCGCTTCGTGCCGATGCCGAAGCTGCAATAGAGGCGTTTCGCTCGAGCTTTGACGCGGCGCTCGCCGAGAACGTTCCGGCAGTGCGCGAGCGGCTGCGGCAGGCGGCCTCCGATCTGATGCGAGTGGCAGCGCGCGCGACAATCGTGCTCGATCGGTCGAGCACCGGTGCGAGGCCTGTCGCCCCGCGAGACTAGCGGTTCGGCCCGTGCTTCCGCTAACTGTGGCGCAGGGGGCTCCGCGCCTATCCGCGGGTTACGGCCAGGGACGGATCATCCTCGATCATGCTCACTTCAATAATCTTTGCATGATCGCGCCAATCGCGAATGCCCTCGAGCCGGGCAAACCTCTTTTTGGCAGCCTCGATTGCCCGCTCGCGGCTGCGGGCGGAACGGATAAGGATCGCCCGCTGACAGGCTCTCACGACTGTATTGAATCTGGCGAATTCGTTCAGAAAGCATACCCGGTAAACGGGTCTGGCGTTAATCCCGGTCGGCTCCAGTAGTTTTCGAAACCGCTTTATTTCCTCGCTTCCCAGGCTGACCTGCCCGAGCGCCTTCTTTAGAATTTCAGTGTGAGGTGGCGGCATCGCCGCGGATACCGCTTGGGTTTCAGCGAGCCGGAGAGCGGCTGCGAGATAATTGCTAATCGCCGTCAAACCGCTCACTGAGGTCGTGACAGACAGCCAGGTCCGCCTAGTGCAAATCTTTTTGTGGCCTCTGTGCGGGCGGCGTTGGTTTTGTCGAACTGGCGCGGGTGCGGCAAAGTTCGGCGGGCGTGCCAGTGGATGCCGTCATTTGGGCAATTCCGTATTAAAGCCGCTGTGAGACGGGGCCTCGGGCGAATATTGATCTGACGGCAGTTTCGCCTCCGTTTCCTCGATCAGCTTTAAGATCATCTGCCGCTTGGCTGGGTCAGCCTCGGTCTCCAGCAATCGCCGAAAGCGATCGAGGTTCATCTTGAGGATACTCAAATCTTCCATCGGAGCACCCCTTATTCCAGTGCATGCTGCGCCGCTAACCGGCCGGCGATCGCGCTGGCGCCTGCATGAGCGGTGGCCGCTGTGGTACAATCTCGTACAAATCCTAGGCTGAACCCCGGAGGGCAACCTTAAACAATGTTAACCGGTGACCGACCCAGCCCCTCTCCTCGCGCAGCGCCTGACTTACATCTGCCTGCGTCAGATTGACGCACAAATCGAGCCCAGAGACTACGGCATGAAACGTTGTGCGGAAACGGCATCCCGTACCGCCTGTGGCGCGCCGTCCAGATGTAGGTAGCGCGGGTCGAATGCGGCCGCCGACTTTAGCGCGTCCAGGTCAGGTATTCTCAGAACCCGCTGGTCGTACAGGATCAGCCGCTCACCTTGCAGGCGCCGCAGCATGCGGTTGGCATATACCTCCGACATACCGAGCGCATCGCCGAGCTCTGCCTGCGTGACCGGCAGCATGTAGTTATGGTCCACGGTCTCGCCCGCGAGTCTCAAACGCTCATACATCTCGCAAAGAAGGTGGGCTATGCGCGCATAGGCACCGCGCCGACCGATCGAGGTAATGCGCTCGCGTAGAATAGCCGCTCGCTGAAGCGCATTCCACCACAAGGCGACTACCACATGGGGATGCTCTATTATTTCGACAATGAGCCGATCGCGATTGATCCATGCAACCGCGGTAGGGCTGAGGGTAAAGATTCCGTGGTCGGTTGCTTTGAGCAGCAGGCTGTGAAGCTTCGTCTTGTCGCCGGCAAACATAAAAATCCGAGATCTGCCGACTGCCATCTGGCACCTGCGTCTGCCCTGCCCGATACCGTCGTCATTGCGTGGAAGCCGACACCCGAAGCCGCCCGCGCCGTTACTGCTGCGATGCCGTTTCTGTCGATGGCAAGAGAGATCGTCATCATGACAGTTGCGGAAAATGAAACGACAATCCAGGAAGAAGGAGCTGATCGACTGATGGCCAATCTTCGTTGGGATGGGTTTGCAGCATCGGTGCGGCGCCTGAAGCCGGGCCCGCCGGGTGCTGCCGAGACATCGCTCGCGGCAGCTCGTGAGCAAGCTGCCCTACTCGTGATGGGCGGCTACGGCCATAGCCGGCTGCGCGAGTGGATCTTCGGCGGCTTTACCCAGCGGGTTCTGCGCTCGGCAGAAGTACCCGTTCTGATAGCGCATTGAGCATAACTCGTCACAGCAAACCAGCATGAAAGATATACTGGTATTGGCTTGGAGGGCAGCGACCACGCCGTCTTCGCCGCGGCGCTTGGCATCACCCAGCCTGCGCACCTCGAATTTTCCATGTGCAAGTTGATCCCGGCGAAGCGGTATTACGGCAACCCCATGCCGAGGTTCGCGCCAGGCTAGGCTATGCGGGAGATGATGCCGCGGCTTGAGACCGAGTGCGTGACACGGACTGCGGTCGTCAGGGCAATTTCGCCCATTCTGCGAACTTCTCGGAATTAGCATCACCGACAAGCTGCGATCCAGGACGGGTTACCACAACTTGACGCGAAGAGATGGGGGAAGCCGACCGTCCGGGGCATTACGACCCGGTCGTCCTTGGCTGCCCGGCGGGCTAAACGATTCACGACCCGATTTGTTTGAAACGCTGCTGCTTGGCTGCGGCAAGCGCTTGCTGATCGCAATTCGGCGTGAAGATCCCAAAAAGCGGCGTTTGGTATCTCGCAATCGGAACTTATTCCTTCATTAGCTGACGCCTTGCCTGTTCCGCGAAGTGCTCTAGCTCGAAGCGGACCCGAGCCGCAGTGAACGTCAGATCCTTGGCGCTTAGATCGGCAACCAGTTTGTCGACGACGTTCCGGTCACCGCCCGGTTGCAATTGGGTCTCGACGACCCTCTGCGCATATGCTTCGGCGGCGTCGCCGAGAAGGCCCAGATGCTGCGCCCCCCATAGCCCCAACAGTAGATTACGTCGAGCGGTAATCTTGAACCCAAGCTCCTGATCGTACTTGAACCGGGCCTCGAATTCTTTCTCGCGCGTGTCGAAGGTAGTCATTGTTCATCATCCCGAGTTGTTGCGGCACCGCAGCCATGGGCGGAAGTTCCGTTGTTACGGTTACGCCTACTTGACAAGCACGGTCGCCGCCTTGAGCTAAATCAATTTGTTTCGATGGCAGCCCGGCACTTTTTTCGACTTGGCTGAGATCCTGGACTGCAGCGGGCATCTCTGATCACCGGCAAGTTCGTTGGGATGGCATCATCAGCCCGGGGATCGAAATCGGGCGGCTGCTAGGATGGCCAGCGAGGCACCGATGAGAATGACCCGCCCTCATTGATGCCAATCCGAACATGATTGGGCCGTTACAAACGTCCAGAGCAGAAGGAGCTCGCTCTGTAGGCGGCGCGCGCTCAGATATCGTTACTGGGGCTTTGGCTGCACGCCGGCAGCGAGGGCGAGACGGATCAGTTCGGAGAGGCTGCGCGCGCCCATTTTGTCCATGACGCGCGCGCGATGGATCTCGACGGTGCGCGGGCTGATTGCGAGATCGTAGCCGATTGTTTTGTTTGGCAGCCCGGCGAGAAGACCCTCCAATACCTGGAGCTCGCGCGGCGAGAGCAGCGTAAGCTTAGCAATCGCTGCGACTTTCGCTCGGTCCTCCTCGTCTGAGGTCGTGAGCCGCGAGAGCGCTACTTCGAGGCTCTCGAGAATTGCATTCGAGGCGAACGGCTTCTCGATGAAATCCACAGCACCCGCTTTCATCGCCCGCACCGCCAGTGGGACATCGCCGTGGCCGGTGATGACGATCAATGGAAACTGAAGTGAGCGATCGATCAAATGCTGTTGCAGTTCCAGTCCGTCCATTTCCGGCATACGAATGTCAGCAACCAGGCATCCGACAGGAAGCGACAGAGCAGCCGCTAAGAATTCCGGTGCCGATCCAAAGCTTCTTACTGCATAGGCTTTGGACTCGAGCAGCACCGAAAGCGAATCGCGCACGGCCTCGTCGTCATCGACGATATAGACACGGCGCTCAGGAGGCATCGGCCGCCCCGTAACGGCCCGCGATCGGCAAGGTCACCCGGAACACTGCGCCACCCGAGGACGCGGGAGCTGTCGTCAACCCGCCATGATGCGCTTCGACGATTTCCCTGCAGATTGATAAGCCGAGGCCCATACCGGTTGCCTTGTTTGTCACGAACGGCTGAAACAAGCGATCCGCCAACTCCGGCGCGATGCCCGGGCCGGTATCGGCAACGATAACCTCTGCCATGCCCTGCGGCGGGATCGCTCGGGTGCCGATCGTGAGTTCGCGGCGCTCGACTTGCTCCATCGCCTCGATGGCGTTGCGCACCAGGTTCAGCACGACTTGCTGAATTTGCACATGGTCGACGAGTACGGGCGGCAGCGTATGATCGAGTTCGAGTGACGCGCGCACGCCCCGCTGTCTCGCTCCGACAAGGGCGAGCGCCAGAGCTTCTTCGACTAATTGGTTTAGGTTCTGAATGCGCCGCTCGGTCTCACCCTTACCGACAAACCTGCGCAAGCGGCGGATGACGTCGCCCGCGCGCTGCGCCTGCGCGACAGCCTTCTCCATCATCTCATTGAGGCGTTCGGGGCCGCCCACACCAGCAGCGAGCAGTTGCCGGCCCGCCTCTAGATAATTCGTCACGGCGGTCAGCGGTTGGTTGAGCTCGTGCGCCATCGTCGAGGCCATCTGACCCATGACGCTGAGTCGCGAGGCATGCAGCAGCTCGGCCTGAAGATCCTGGATGCGCCGTTCGGCTTCCTGACGTTCGGTCAGATCGCGCACGAAACCGGTGAAGTACCGGTCGCCGGCAGAGGCAAACTCACCGACCTGCAACTCCATCGGAAAGGTCTCGCCATCTTTGCGGCGCCCCGTGACGACACGCCCGATGCCGATGATCCGACGCTCGCTGGTCCGCAGATAGCGATCGATATAGCCGTCATGTGCTTCTCGGTAGGGTGACGGCATCAGGATATTGACGTTTTGGCCGATCAACTCGGCGCTGTCGTACCCGAAGAGGTGCTCCGCCGCAGGGCTGAAGGACTGGATTGCCGCTTGCTCGTCGATGACGACAATCGCATCGGGGACGGTATCGAGGATCGAGCGCAGCCGCAGCTCACTCTCGCGTTGTGCCAGCTCGGCAGCCTTGCGGTCGGTGATGTCGCGGATGATCCCGACAAAGATCGGTTTACCGCCGTCGCGCGCCTCGCCGACGGAGAGATCCATCGGAAATACCGACCCGTCCTTGCGCCGCCCGACGACCTCGCGGCCGATCCCTATGATCTATCTCTGGCCGGTGCGCAAATAATTCGCGAGATAGGTATCATGCTCGGCGGCATAGGGCTCCGGCATCAGGATCTTGACGTTGCGTCCGATCAGCTCTTCCGCCGAAGAGCTGCTCAGTTGCTTGATTGACCGAGCGGATCGCGCCGTTCCGGTCGATAACGATGATAGCATCGACCGCGGTGTCGACGATCGCGCGGTACAGGGTATCGGCGAGGCCCCAGCCATGCTGGCGCTGCAGGCTCGAATCTGTCGAACTCAGTTGCCGGATCCTGAAATGCTTTCCCGAGGTGGGAGTACGAGGCCATGACCTCGTCGAGCCTCCCGCTAAAGCTTCAAATATCACAGATAAGCCGTTCGGCGGAACCACCGACCGAGAGGCGTCACCGCCCGCAAAGACGTTTGATCTCGTCTGTCTCGATCGTTTCGCCTGATGTCGATTCAAGCCTTACAATATCATGGCCATCGCGGATCAGAATGCAGGCTATGGCGACGGCTGTGCTTCGGTCCAGCGCCGGAGCTCGAAACTGTTGATAGCCGCGCTGATAATGCACCTGCCAATCCATCGAGCCGTAGAGTGGCGATCTTGGCAGAACCAGCACTGATTCAGGTCAATGCGTGGTTTTGCAACGTCGCATTACTTCATCCGAAATGCCGTCACCCGGCCGCGCCAGTGCTCGAACGGGCCATCCTCCAACATCCAGGTCGCCACCGCCCGGGTCGGAATGCGGCAGCCATCCATCTCGCGGTAATCGCAGCAGCGTCCCTGCCAGC
>Ga0306923_10004588_pt1 | contig 13269 bp, 11 predicted proteins | sample sta12Can44000108_FD_203841 | JGI IMG/M metagenome (GOLD analysis project Ga0306923, IMG submission 203841) | Lab enrichment of tropical soil microbial communities from Luquillo Experimental Forest, Puerto Rico - statanox.12C.anox.44.000.108 (v2)... | ecosystem: Environmental > Terrestrial >... | reverse complement strand
CATCAGCCGCGAGGTGCCGATCAAGGCCTGCCTCTCCTCGATGGTCACGGTGATGAACAGATCATCCGACGTCACGTTGACGACGTTGGTGTCCTTCATCAGATCGATGCGGTCGGACAGAAGATAGCGCAGCGGCGTCTGCGATAGGGGATAGATGTCCTGGGTAGCCAGATTGCGGTCGCGCACCACCAGCGACGATCCGTCGGCGATGACGTCGATCGGCGTTGGCGGATCATATTCGAAGCGAACCTTGCCGGGCTTCTGAATGTAGAAGTCGCCCCTGGTCTTGGTGCCGTCGGGTCCCACTTGCACGAAGTTGCCGACCAGTGTCTGCAGCGACGAAAGATAGTTGCTGATCCTGGCGGCCTGCGCCTTCTGATTGGCATCGAAGTTGGTGAAGAGAGTGGCCGGCAGATTGCGACGCGGGTCGGGGATCACTGGCTCCGGCGGAGTTTCCGCCGCGGTAGACCCCGTCGTCGCTGGTGACCGCTTTTGCGATTCCGACGTGCTCATGGGCAAGCCGTCGCGGCCCTTGGGAGCGGGCCTTGGAACAGGGACGGTCTGCGCCGAGGACAACGTCGCAGTGCCGAACACGGATGCCGCAACTATCAACGCCAGTGCGGTTCGCGTGCCGGCAACCGGAAGCGATTCGGTCCTTGGGGATGTTGCAATCTTGTTCAACGCGCAATCCTGGTTTGATGTTCGGCAGCCTATCGCGACTTCAGTGCAATGCGATATCGTTTTTCCGTGAAAAAATCATCTCGCTTATGTCATCTACGCGATTCACGCAGTCTTCAGTAGCCGCCTTCCTCCTCGGGGACAAGAATCTCACGTTTTCCCGCGTGATTGGCCTGACCGACGATGCCTTCCTGTTCCATGCGTTCCATCAGCGAGGCCGCGCGGTTGTAGCCGATTTGCAGCCGACGCTGAATGTAACTGGTGGACGCCTTGCGGTCGCGCTTGACGATAGCAACCGCCTGAGAGAACAGGTCGCCGCCGCCGTCTGAGCCCATGCCTGTCGCGTCGAACACCGCGCCGTCTTCATCGCTCGGATCTTCGGCCGTTACCGCTTCGAGATATTCGGGCGAGCCCTGTGTCTTCAGGTGGCGCACCACCTTCTCGACCTCCTCATCCGAGACGAAGGGGCCGTGCACGCGACTGATCCGCCCGCCACCGGCCATGTAGAGCATGTCGCCCTGCCCGAGCAGCTGCTCGGCGCCCATTTCGCCGAGGATCGTGCGGCTGTCGATCTTGGAGGTGACCTGGAACGATATGCGGGTGGGAAAATTCGCCTTGATGGTGCCGGTGATGACGTCGACCGACGGCCGCTGGGTGGCGAGGATCACATGCAAGCCGGCGGCGCGCGCCATCTGCGCCAGCCGCTGCACGGCGCCCTCGATATCCTTGCCGGCCACCATCATCAGGTCGGCCATCTCGTCGACGATGATGACAATATAAGGCAAGGGTTCGAGATCGAGTTTCTCTTCTTCGTAAATAGCCTTGCCGGTTTCCTTGTCGAAACCGGTATGCACGGTGCGCGTCAGCTCCTCGCCCTTTGCGCTGGCCTCGGCAAGCCGCGCATTGTAGCCGTCGACATTGCGCACGCCGAGCTTGGCCATTCTCTTGTAGCGCTCCTCCATTTCGCGCACCGCCCATTTCAGCGCGACGACGGCTTTCTTCGGATCGGTCACGACCGGCGTCAAAAGATGCGGAATGCCGTCATAGACGGAGAGCTCCAGCATCTTCGGGTCGACCATGATCAGGCGGCATTGGTCCGGACGCAGACGGTAGACGAGGCTCAGGATCATGGTGTTGATCGCCACCGATTTGCCCGAGCCCGTGGTGCCCGCGATCAACAGATGCGGCATGCGCGCCAGATCGACGACGATGGCTTCGCCGCCGATATTCTTGCCGAGGCAGAGCGGCAGTTTTGCCACCGTCTCATAGGCCTCCCTCGCGGCAAGAATTTCGCGCAAATAGACCTTCTCGCGATGGGCGTTCGGCAATTCGATGCCGATGGCGTTGCGGCCCGGAACGACGGCGACCCGCGCCGACAGCGCGCTCATGGAGCGCGCGATGTCGTCGGCAAGACCGATCACGCGCGAGGACTTGATACCGGGTGCGGGCTCGAGTTCGTACAGCGTCACTACCGGTCCCGGATGGGCTTTGACGATTTCGCCGCGGACGCCAAAATCCTGCAACACGCCTTCCAGCGCGCGCGAGTTGGTTTCGAGCTCGCTCTTGCTGAGCGGCTGCCGATCGGAAGCCTTCGGCATGGCCAGCATCGAAACCGCCGGCATTTCGAATTTGTCGGAAGATTTTCGTGCAGCTGTACGCGGTGGGGCCCTCTTGCGCGGCGCGCGGGCGGCTGGAAGGTCGTCCTCGTCCTCGTCGTCAAAATCGTCGACCTGCGGTGCCAGTGTCGGCCTGGTCCCGCCAGCGAGACTCGGCTCCTGACGGTCAAAGGCGGGGCGCGATCGCACGTTGCTTGCGACCAGCGATCGGTAGGCCGCGCTCAACAGCCAGCCGAGCCTTGCCTTGGCGCTCATCAGCGCATGAACCGCCCATCCGAGCGAGATCGAGGCGTCGTCCTCCCCGTCTTCGACAAAGGGCGTATCATCGTCCTCGATCGGCGTCAGTTCTTCCTCGATCGCGCGCGAGCCGGCTCCGCTTGCGACCAGGAAAGTTGCGACCATCGCCGCAAGCAGCAGGATGCCGAGCACTGCTCGATAGACAATTCCGGGCGGGCCGAACACGACCGCCGGCGCACGCACCAGAGCATCGCCGACGACCCCACCGAGCCCAGTCGGCAGCGGCCATGCGGCGATGCGCGGCCAGCAGCTGGCAAAGCCGGCCGCGATCACCGTGCAGAGCAGAAAGCTGGAGAACCGCAACGCCTGGCGGTCAAAGCCGCGGTGGGTCAGCCTACGCCAACCCCATACCGCGATCGGCAGCACCACCGTGATCGCGCCGAGCCCGAGGATCTGCATCAGAAGGTCGGCCATGATCGCGCCGGGATAACCGACAATGTTGTGGATGGGGCGCGAGGTCGCATGGCTAAGGCTCGGGTCTTGTACCGACCACGTCGCCAATGCCGCGATTGCCACGCCTGCAATCGCGATCAGGCCCAATCCGGTCAGCTCGCGAAGCCGCCGCTCCAGCGCCTCGCGGATCGAAACCGGCAATTGGCCGACCAGGGGAACCACACGTTCGATCGCCGGCATAAGCATGGTGTGTGCGCGCCCCGCGATTATCCCAAAACCTCGACCAGCCGGTGCAACGCCTCGGCGGTCGATTCACTGTCGGAAACTAGCGCCAGGCGAATATAGCCCGCGCCGGGATTGAAGCCGTCGGCCTGCCGACGCGCCAGATAGCTGCCGGGAATCACCCTCACGCCGGCATCGCGATAGAGCAGGACCGTCACCGCCTCGTCGCCACCAAGGCTGGAAACGTCAAGCCAGACGCAAAAGCCGCCGGCAGGGCGCCAGTAGCCATAGCGATGGCCGAGGATCTGGTCGGCGAGGTCGAACTTGATGCGATAGAGCCTGCGGTTTTCCTCGACATGCGCCTCGTCGCCATAGGCAGCCACCGCGACCTGCTGCAGCGGTACCGGCACCTGCGGGGCGGCGACGTTGCGCAGTTCGTGAAAGGCGGCCAGAAAACGCCTGTCGCCTGCGGCAAAGCCGACCCGCATTCCCGGCAGGTTCGAGCGTTTCGACAGCGACTGAAAGACGACGACATTGCCAAAGTCCGGCCCGGCGCATTCCAGCATGCTGCCCGGCGCTTGCTGGGTATAGATTTCCGAGTAGCACTCGTCGCTCAGAATGACGAAGCCGAAGCGGTCGGCGAGCTTTTTCAGGCGGCTGAAATAGTCGCGCGAGGCGACCGACCCTTGCGGATTGGCCGGCGAGGCGATGTAGAAAGCAACCGTTCTTGCAAGCGTCTGCTCGTCGAGCGCGTCGAGGTCGGGCAGAAAACCATTGGCCTGTGTGGTTGGCAGATAAATCTGCTCGCAGCCGGCGGCGCGGGCGCCCGCGCCATAGGCCGGATAGAACGGATTGGGCATCAGGATCGCCGGCCGTCCCCGGCGTTCGCCGACATAGCTTGCAGCAGTCAGAGCCGCGAAAAACAGGCCTTCACGGCTGCCGTTTAACACCAGAATCTCGCTCTCGGGATCGACCGCTCGTGGCAGGGTGAAGCGGGTCGAAAGCCAGGCTGCGGCTGCCTTGCGGAACGGCTCGATACCCCTGGCCAGCGGGTAGCGGCCGAAGTCGGCGATATAGCGGGCCAGCACCGGACCGACGAAGCCGGGCATGGCGTGCTGAGGCTCGCCCAAGGATAGCGCAATCAAGGGCTTGGCTGGCGTATAGGGCGCCAGCAGCTCCGCCGTTCGCGCAAATGGCGAGCGTTCGCTTTCCTGATGGCCGGTGCCTTGCGGGGCACGGGATGAAGCGGTCATTGCCATAATCTGGGACGCCAGCATTTTTTGAGCCGCCGATTGTGCGAACAGACCGGCCGGGAAGCGGAGCAGATCACCATAGATACGGCGAGGTTAAGGCTCGCTTAACCATCGACCAATCGTTCGTCCAGACCGCTATTTCCAGCCAAAACACGGCGGCACCTGAAGCACGGTGGCCCTGGACCTGAAAGCGTCGCGATTCGAGGGATTTGACATCAGATGCTGCAAATAATAGCATCAAACATCATGAGGACGACGCTGGATATCGACGACCCCATTCTGAGGGAGGTCAAGGCGCTCCACGAGCGGGAAGGGCGTTCAATGGGGGCGGTTGTCTCCGAATTGCTTGCTGAAGCGCTCGCCCGGCGTCGCCGCTCGCCAGCCGCCCGCCCCGCGTTCCGCTGGATCTCTCGCGACATGAAGCCCTTGGTTGACGTCTCCGACAAGGAGGCCGTCTACGCAGCCCTCGATGCGGACCGGCGGTGAGCTACTCGCTCGACGTGAACCTGCTCCTCTACGCGTCGGACCGCTCGAGCAATCGCCATGCCCGCGCCCGCCGCTTTGTCGAGTCGTGCGCGGCGGGACCCGAGATCCTCTGTCTGACCTGGCCGACACTGATGTCGTATCTGCGCATCGCCACGCACCCACGCATCTTCTCGGCGCCACTTTCGCCAGATGAGGCGCTCGGCAACATCACAGCGCTGATCGACTTGCCCCATGTGCGCGCCCTTTCTGAACTGGACGGCTTTCTCGACGCCTACAAGCATATGACCGGCGAGATTCCTGTTCGCGGCAACCTCGTCCCCGACGCCCATCTCGCGACGATCCTGTTCCAGCATGGCATCAGGACGCTGTACACGAACGATCGTGATTTCCGTAAATTTCAGTCGCTTGATGTGCGAGACCCTTTCGGCTGAGGCGCGGCGAACCCTTGGGACAGCACGAGTGCCGCCTGCCGACAGTCATTTCGGTCGATGCTCGATTTGCCGCTTTCAAAAGGTCAGCCTCAGTGACACATGCGAGGCTTCGAAAACGCTCTAGATCGACATTCCCTGAGAAAGAGTGTTCACTAGCAGTGACCCGAAAAGAGGTCTCGATAACACCAGACACATTCATTTTTTATTGATAGGGAGAAGCGAAATGTCCTTCGTCGGGCGACGAGTGACGGCGTTCTCGACCATTATTTTGCTTGCTGCCGGCGGAAGCAGCGCATTTGCCCAGAAGAAATACGATCCCGGCGTCACCGACACGGAGATCAAGATCGGCAACATCATGCCCTATAGCGGGCCGGCGTCGGCCTACGGCGTGATCGGCAGGACTGAGGCGGCCTATTTCCGAAAGGTCAACGCCGAAGGCGGTGTCAACGGCCGCAAGATCAACTTCATCTCCTACGACGATGCCTACAGTCCGCCGAAAGCTGTGGAGCAGGCGCGCAAACTGGTCGAGAGCGACGAAGTTCTCCTGATCTTCGACCCGCTCGGCACGCCGTCGAATACTGCTATTCAAAAATATATGAATGCGAAGAAGGTGCCGCAGCTGTTTGTCTCGTCCGGCGCGACCAAATGGAATGATCCGCAGAACTTCCCGTGGACCATAGGCTGGCAGCCCAACTACCAAAGCGAGGCGCGGATTTACGCGAGATATATCTTGAAGGAAAGGCCGAACGCGAGGATCGCTGTCCTCTACCAGGACGACGACTACGGCAAGGACTATCTCAGGGGCCTGAAGGATGGCCTCGGCGACAAGGCCTCCTCGATGATCGTTGTGGAGGACGCCTATGAGGTGAGCGAAACAACTATCGACTCGCACGTCGTCAAGATGAAATCGCTCAATGCCGACGTGTTCGTCGATGTCGCCACGCCGAAATTCGCGGCACAGGCCATCAGAAAAACCGGCGAGATCGGCTGGAAGCCAATGCACATCCTCAACAGCGTCGCCACCTCCATCGGCGCCGTGATCAAGCCGGCTGGCGTCGATAACGCGCGAGGCATTATCTCGGTCGCGTATCTGATGGACCCGCTCGACCCGACCTGGAAGGACGATCCAGGCATGAAGGCGTTTAACGAATTCCTGGACAAGTATTTTCCCGAAGGCAATCGGGCCGACAGTTTGCTGGTGACGGGTTATAATATGGCCCAGACGCTGGTTCAGGTGCTAAGCCAGTGCGGGGACAATCTCACGCGCGAGAATGTGATGAAGGAGGCGGCAAACCTCAAGGGTTTCCGAACCACAAATCTTCTGCCCGGTATCACGATCAACACCAGCCCAATCGACTTCGCACCGATCAAGCAGATCCAGCTCAGGAGGTTCAACGGCGAGACATGGGAGCTGTTCGGGCCGATGCTCAGCAGCGAAATCGGGGGCTGAGCCGCGCTTAGCAGGGGCTCGCCCCCAACCTCGCCACGAGAACCGAATGAGGGCCGCATGGGACTTAACCAGCAGGCTTTGCGGGCAAGCCTTGGTTCGTTGCTGCTCGCCGGGCTTTCGCGAACACAGGTCGACACCTGGATAGAGACCTGGCCCCCCATCCGCAACGACTTCGCCGCCGACCGTGAGGCTTGCTCTTCGTTTTGGTCCCTGGCCGTGGCTCTACGAGCGCGGCTTCCGACCAGGCCGGCGCGAAACACGGACCAGTCCACCGCCGCCGCTCTGATCCATCACGCGGAGCGGGATTTGCGTGACCTGTTCCTCAACGCGCACGTTGAGGTGCTCTATGACAATCTGACCGCCTCGAGGACGAAATTTCTTCGCGTCGATGAGCTTGTCGCGCAGGCGGCCGTTGCCGTTCCCGGACTCGTCCCCGACGCGAACGCCATGGCCGGCGAACGGGCGCTCCCGCTCAAGGACAAAGAGGGCCTGGAGATAGATTACGGGCTGCTGCTGTCACACATACTCGCACGGCCAAGGTGCGGACGACACTTGTGTCACGCCATGCTGCTGCCGCGGGCCGAGACCAGCGAGCTGCTTCCGCGGCTGCTGAAAGAGGGATCCGTTGATCTCGGCACTGTGGTCATAAGCATCGCGGGCAAGGCTTCTGTTGTCGAGCTGCGAAATCCCAAGGTTCTCAACGCGCATGACGAAACCACAATCGTCCCCCTCGAAATAGCGACCGATCTTGCGATCCTGGCCGATAGGACTGAAATCGCGGTCCTGCGCGGCGGCCGCGTCGAGCATCCCAAGTATCCAGGCCGCCGCATTTTCTCGGCCGGTATTAACCTCACTCATCTGTATCAGGGCAAAATCCCGTTTTTGTTCTATTTCCACCACGCGATGGGGTACGAGCACAAAATGATCCGTGGCCTGGCGCGCGAGGACGCATCGCCCCTCGATATCGCGGGCTCCACGGTCGAGAAGCCGTGGATCGGTGTCGTCGAAACCTTTGCGATTGGCGGTGGTTGTCAACTCTTGCTCGCTATGGATTTTGTGCTTGCTCAGTCCAGCGCTTACCTGTCGCTGCCGGCGCGCAAGGAAGGGATTATTCCGGCAATGGCCAATTTGCGCCTGCCACACTTTTTGGGCGACCGTCTGGCGCGGAAGGCGATCATGCTCGGTGAGGCGATCGACTGCGATAGTCCGACCGGCCGGATGATCTGTGGTGAGGTTGTTGCAGACGATGAGATCGATGAAGCACTCGCGGCACTCATTGATGATCTTACCGGCTCGGGGATCGTGAGCGCGGTCGGCAATCGCCGTCAATTCAGAATCGGCCGGGAGCCCCTCGATCTTTTTCGGGAATATCTCGCGCTTTTTGCGAAAGAGCAGGCCGAGTGTCACTTCAGCAGCGGTCTGATTTCAAATCTCGAGCGCTACTGGAATGCGCAATCCCGGTAGAATCGCTTTGATTCGAAAGCGACCGTAGCCCCTTAGGCTAGCGCTGCGGCAGTCGCTCGAAGGCGGGCAGGCCTTCCGGCACATGGTGGAACGCCTGCTTGTCGCAGGTGTAGATCGCCATCTGCGGGGCGCCGAACAAGGACGGATCGTCGAGCGTGCCGACCTTGACGACCACGGTCGACGCCGCCGGCCGGGTAGTCAGATGCGTTCCGCACTCGCCGCAGAATTCCCGCGTCACCGGCCTTTCCAGGTCGCTGCGGGAAAATTGCCTGGCCATGCCCTTGGTGTATTTGAAGCCGTCGGGCCTCACCACCATGAAAAAGTTGGGCGCGCCTCCGGTGATGTATTGGCACTCGCGGCAATGACACTGCCCCTTCATGATCGGATCGCTCTCAACCGCATAGCGCACGGCGCCGCAATAGCATCCGCCTTCCAGCTTCATGTCGTCCTCCTCTAACCGAACAGGCTCCACTGTCCCGAATTCGAAGTTCGGCTCGATTTGCTGCTCACCGCACTGGTGCGATCGCAGTGTCGATCCGCATGCGTCTCCTTGGCAATCCCTTTTCCGCAAAAAAAGAAAGGGGCTCCAACTTGCGCTGGAGCCCCTCGACGGTCGGGGCATTGCCGGGTATTTGCCCGAACCGTAGTTCGGGGCGCGGTCTTTCAAAACCGCGCCACGGGAGGAACTACATGTTGTAGGCGCGCTCCGTGTGCTCGGTGAGGTCGAGACCTTCGCGTTCGGAATCGGTATTGGGGCGCAACCCGATGAGAATGTCGACGACCCAGTACAGGATCGCTGAGCCCACACCCGACCACACCAGCGTCGTGCACACACCCCAGGTCTGGGACACCATTTGCGCGCCGAAATCGTAATCGGCGATCTTGCCGATGGTGTAGTCCATGATGCCCGTGCCGCCGAGGAACGGGTTCACCAGGATGCCGGTCCCGAGCGCGCCGACGATACCGCCGATGCAGTGGACGCCGAACACGTCGAGCGCGTCGTCATAGCCCAGTGCATTCTTCACCACCGTGCAGAAGAACAGGCAGACCACGCCGACCACGAGGCCGAGCACGATCGCGCCCATCGGTCCCGAGTAACCGGCCGCAGGCGTCACCGCCACCAGGCCAGCAACCGCGCCGGAAAGCGCGCCGAGCACGGACGGATGACCCTTTATCATCCATTCCGCGAACATCCACGACAGCGCCGCCGCGGCGGTCGCGACGAAGGAGTTGGTCATGGCGAGCGCGGCGCCGCCGTTGGCCTCGAGGTTCGATCCGGCGTTGAAGCCGAACCAGCCGCACCACAGCAGCGAAGCGCCGATCATGGTCATGGTCAGCGAGTGCGGCGCCATCAGCTCCTTGCCGTAGCCAATGCGCTTGCCCACGATGAGGCAGCCGACCAGGCCTGCGATACCTGAGTTGATGTGCACAACGGTGCCGCCGGCGAAGTCGATCGCGCCCTTCTTGTAGATCCAGCCCGCATCGGCCATGACCTCGTCGAGCTTGGCTTGGGCTGCGGTCTTGGCGGCGGCGTCGCCAGCGGCGGCCAGCGCCTTGACGGCGTCCGAGATCGCATCCGGACCCGCCCAATACCAGACCATGTGCGCGATCGGGAAATAGATGAACGTCACCCAGAGCGGGATGAACAGCGCCACGGCCGAGAACTTGGTGCGTTCGGCAAACCCGCCGACGATCAGGCATGGCGTGATCGCAGCGAAGGTCATCTGGAAGCAGACGTAGACGAGCTCGGAAATGTTGGCATCGACACTGAAGGTCGCCGCCTTGGAGTCCGGCGTGACGCCCGACAGCAAAGCCTTGGAGAAGCCGCCAAAGAAATCCGACCCGCCGGTAAAGGCAAGGCTGTAGCCGTACAGCGCCCAGATCACGACGACGACGCAGACGATGTAGAAGACCTGCATCAGCACCGACAGCATGTTCTTGGAACGGACCAGACCCCCGTAGAACAGTGCGAGACCGGGAATGGTCATCAACAGCACCAGCACCGTCGACGTCAGCATCCAGGCGTTGTCGCCCTTGTTGACGGTGGGCTCCGCGTAGGCGGCCGTGGTGGCGAAGAGGCCGACTGCGAGGGCCGCCAATCCCGCGCTGTAGAGGCGCTTGAACGTCATTTTTCTTACTCCTGAGTGATGTGTTGGCGCGAGGTCAGAGAGCCGCGACGTCGGCCTCGCCGGTGCGGATTCGCACGGCGTGCTCGAGGCTCATGATGAAGATCTTGCCGTCGCCGATCTGCCCGGTCTTGGCGGCGGCGGTGATGGCTTCGATGGTCTTGTCGACCTGATCGGAGGCGACAGCGACCTCGATCTTGATCTTGGGCAGGAAGCTCACGGCATATTCGGCGCCGCGATAGATTTCCGTGTGGCCCTTCTGCCGGCCATATCCCTTGACTTCCGTCACCGTGAGACCGTGAACGCCGATGGCGGTCAGAGCGTCGCGGACTTCTTCGAGTTTGAATGGCTTGATGATCGCCATGACAATTTTCATCGGTCCTATCCCCGCATTCGACCCGGCACGGACTTGACCGGGCACTTTCTCGACTGAGGTTCACCACGCAGAGAGCTTCACGACGCGGGCGCAGCCGGAACCCAGAGAATCAAATGCCGTGCCAGATCGCGGAAATCCCTAACGAATAGTGAAAAAGGGACTTTTCCGGCTTTCAGGGGCGCATTTTGTGTCTTGGGAAGCGATATCGCCTAAGGATTAGGCGACCGTGTCTAAATCGTGGGCGGACTCCCTTTCCGGGACGCGATCTTGCCCACAACATCGGCGGGATAGCCGGGCCGGCTAATTGCAGGAAGGATTAGAGCGCGTCGCTGTCGGTTTCGCCGGTGCGAATTCGCAACGCATGGTCGATCGGCGTCACGAAGATCTTGCCATCGCCGATCTGACCTGTTCGCGCATTGGAGGTAATGACCTCGACCACGCGGTCGGCAAGGCCGGAATCGACCGCGACCTCGATGCGCAGCTTGGGCAGGAAGTTCACGACATATTCTGCGCCACGGTAGATTTCGGTATGGCCTTTCTGGCGACCATAACCTTTGACCTCCGTCACGGTCATGCCGTGCACGCCGATTGTGGTCAGGGCCTGGCGCACCTCGTCAAGTTTGAAAGGCTTGATGATCGCAACGACGAGTTTCATGGCCGGGCGGTTTCCTTGGGAGGTTTTGGCGCTTTGAGTATTCAGGGATCGCGGGCGGGCGAGCCCGACTCTGGCATTTTTCTGGGCAGTTGGCACAAAAAATTTGCATGCCGTAGCTAAAAGCGTGCGGGGTCGTTCGCGGCCCCTGTACAGGGGCGAGGATCGTCCAGCACAATGCGCGCACAAGTCGGTGATACAAGCCGGTGAAAATGGGGGGAACGAGATGGCCAACCGATCCTGGTTCTTTGCGGCCGACGGCCAACAAAAGGGACCCTATGGCGATCCGCAATTTCGCGACTTGATCGCGCGGCGGATAGTCACCGCGGAAACGCTGGTTTGGACGGAAGGAATGTCCGGCTGGCAAAAGGCCGGCGACGTGCCCGGGCTCGTCTCCCCTCCACCGCCGCCGGTACGGGAGGGGTCCGCCGTCTCGGTTGCGGGCTCCGGTTACGGCGGCAATTCGCTGTCGATCGATTTCGGCATTTGGGAGTACACGTGGCGGACCATCGTGCTGCTCCTCGCGCTCCTTGTCGTCATTCCCGCGCCCTGGGCGATCGTCTGGTGGGTGAAGTGGTCCGTGGGAACAGTGCATGTTCCGGGCCGCCTGAATCTCTCGTTCACCGGCCGGGCGCTCACCGTCATGTGGTGGTGGTACGGCTTGATCGTGCTTGCGATTTGCATTGGCATAGCCGGGAGCATCATCGGGACCAGGGCGCTTGACAATCTGGCCAACCTTGCCCAGTTCGTTCTGTACTGGCTTTTCCTCAGATGGTCCGTCGCAAACCTCGCCTCGAATGGACAGAAACTCGGGCTCAGCTTTTCCGGCTCGTTGTTGGCCTATATTGGATGGACCTTGCTGGCGCTCGTCTCCATCCTCACCATCATTGGTTGGGCGTGGGTTTATGCCGCGCAGACGCGCTGGGTTTGCCGGAATATCCTGGGCACGCGCCGGCAAGTCGTGTTCAACGGCACGGGTCTGCAAATTCTTTGGCGCATGATCGTGGCGACAATCGCCAGCATCTTCATCATTCCAATTCCCTGGATGTGGCGTTGGCTTTGGCGCTGGGTTCTGTCGCAAATCGAGTTGGTGGAGCGCGACGCTGGCGCGGCGGCGTGAAGTGCGCTCACCTTCGCTCGCGCACCGAGCCTTCCTGGGCGACGGAGGCGACCAGCGTGCCGTCCGGCTTGAAAATCAAGCCTCGCGTCAGCCCCCTGCCGCCCTGTGCGCTCGGCGAATCCTGGACATAGAGCAGCCATTCGTCGGCGCGAAACGGACGATGAAACCACATCGCGTGATCAAGGCTCGCGGTCATCATCCGCCTGTCGAACAGCGTGCGGCCGTAGCGCGCCATGATGGCATCGAGCAGGGAGAAGTCCGACGCATAGGCCAGCGCGCACATATGCAGCGCTGGATCGTCGGGCAGTTTGGCGGCAGTCCTGATCCAGACGTGAATGCGGCCATCCTCTATCTTCTGGCCGAAATAGCGGCCGAGCTCGACCGGGCGCAGCTCGATCGGACGATCCGATTCATAGTAGCGGCGGATGAAATCCGGCATTTCGCGGAACATCGGCTGCTTGGCGATTTCCTCCGCGGTGAGTTTTTCCGGCGGCGGCACGTCGGGCATCTTGTCCTGATGGTCGAATGAGCCCTGCTCCTCGGCGTGAAACGACACCATGATCGAGAAGATCGCATTGCCGTGCTGGATCGCGGTGACGCGGCGGGTGGTGTAGCTCCTGCCGTCGCGCAGGCGCTCGACCTGATAGATGATCGGAACCTGCGGATCGCCGGGCAGGATGAAATAACAATGCAGCGAATGCGGCA
>Ga0306923_10004586_pt1 | contig 13270 bp, 18 predicted proteins | sample sta12Can44000108_FD_203841 | JGI IMG/M metagenome (GOLD analysis project Ga0306923, IMG submission 203841) | Lab enrichment of tropical soil microbial communities from Luquillo Experimental Forest, Puerto Rico - statanox.12C.anox.44.000.108 (v2)... | ecosystem: Environmental > Terrestrial >... | reverse complement strand
CAAAGCCGCCGATCTGGCGGCGTTCACCGGCCGGCACAGCCCGTCGCGACCGCTAACACCGAACGAAGCGCAGCGGGCCTTTGATTTTCAATGAGAAAGGAGACGCGTAGTATGAAGCCCACTCGTATGGGAATACCAAGGTGCACCGACCAGTGACAAAAAGGTGCTGTAGCAAAGGTAAACACCTCCTCCTGACCATCTACCGACCCACGATACATTCCCTCCTGCTTCGGTATCTCCGTTCGCAAGGCTTCTGGTGCCAATTCGGCAAACTGCCCTGGTGAACGAGCGGCGATACATTCCACAATAAGGCTCGCAATTGGTCTGGCGACATGGACGCACTCAGCACATAGTGCATCTCGTCTCCCCGCAATACCGGAACCCGCAAAGGGACAAACGCAGGATGCATCCGGTTAGTACCCGGAACAAACCCCGGTCCTGTCGGAGCGCCGATTACAGCATTATGCTGTTCGAAACCTCTCTGACGGTCTCAGGATCTTGCACTGGCTGGTATGGCGATCCGATAGGGAAAAGGGTGTTCAAGAGGATTTCGTTGGTATTGGGATCGATGACAATGACAGAACGCCAAAGTTCGTTCTCGAAATGGGCGCGCCGCGCGAGATCGTAAAAACCGCCAAGATTATCGGTATCCAGTTTATGAGACAGAGACAACATGCGCAGTCCATTGAGTTCTGCCATCAACTCGTTATCGACAAGAAGGGCCAGCCTTTGGGCCTCCTCTAAATTGGTTGCATCGAGTGCACGACGCTCCGCATTAGCACGCAGCCAACCCTGCACCGAACCATAGACCATCATCGGCACCACTGCAGCCGCCGCCAGCGATATCAATAGGCGTCGATAGCGTCGCCCCGGCGAGCTTCGCCTTCCAGGATTTCCGTTGAGGCCATGTTGACTCATTCGGCCGTCAGCGCGAGAGCCCCAAAGCTATCTTCTAGTTCTGGGCTCATTGGTAAATTCGAGCTAGACCGGAGGGCAGTGGCTTCAGGAACCATTTATCATAGAGCCGAACGATCGCGCCAGTCTTAGCAAGTTCTTGGAATGCGCGTTCGACGAGATCGGCAAACCGGAAATCGTCTTTGCGAAAAGTCAGACCATAGGGTTCATACGACAGCGAACCCCCGATGACACGGTAATCGCCGCTCATCTTGGTGTTGGCGATCCAACCGTGGAGTAACACATCATCATTGGCAAACGCGTCCGCCTTGCCAGAAGCAAGAATGTCAAATGATTTGTCGTGGTCTTCACCAAAAACGAACGTGATTCCGAGCCGTTGTTTTTGCGAGAGACGTTCTATGGCATCCGCATTGCTGGTGTCCCGAGTCAGCACTACTGTCTTGTTCCGCAAGTCGCGCAGGTTGGTGACCGGGCTGTCCCGCTTGACCAGTAGTTTGGTGCCAGTCACGAAAATGACGGGCGAAAACGCAGACTGCTTTTTCCGCTCTGAGGTAATACTACTGGAGCCGCATTCGAGATCGATGCCACCAGAGACAAGTAGCAAAAAGCGGTTGTGTGCCGTCACTGGACGATAATCGACACGAACCTCTATTCCAAGTTCGACACTGATCTCCTTGACAATAGCGTTGCACAAATCAATAGAGTAACCGATTGGGCGGTTATCTGCACGGAAAGAAAACGGTACAGAGTTTTCACGATATCCAAGGCGTATGACGCCTCGTTTTTTGATTTTGTGCAGAGTGTCGATAAGCTCGGGGGTCTGGGTCTGAGCCCACATTGGGGTGGCGAGCAAGAGTATGAAGCAGAGTAGGATTGCTTGACCAATAAATAACGGCATCGGCAATCCCCTCAGTCTAGGGCGCACCAATGAGTCGTTCAACACACCTGTAAAACTCGCTCGCGCGCCACGGTTTTTGTAACAACGGTCCATGCGGCGCGCTACCGGGAGCTTCTTGCCCCAACCAACCGGTAATATACATGACTTTGATCGGACGGATCTCTACGGCCTGACGCGCAAGTTCCCACCCAGAAATTCCCGGCATACGGATGTCTGTTAGTAAAAACGATATGCGGGGGTTGCGCTGTATTGCTGTGATGGCTTCGGCACCGTCTCTGACGCCAGTAACACAATACCCCCGAAGCTCAAGCATTTGCTCTATCATGATGCGAATCTCGGCATCGTCTTCCACCACGAGAATCAAGGGCGTTCTCCCACCAGGATGACCGCTGGTGGAAACAGCGGAGTGGTACGATGATCGCACTCTATTGTCGTTCATGGGTCCGGTCCTGTCCGCTCTTCTCTGGGCAAACGAGTGCCGCAGACCCGGCTGCCGAAATGGTCCGTCAACCATGTTACATCCGCGAATCGAGCCGGATAAACCGTCAAAAAGTCGTCCTACATTGAGCCCGAGCGACGTTGACAAGATCGCATAGCGTCGTCGATCTCGCGCCCCGAACACATTCAGAAGTTTTGGGATTCCGAAACCGAACGTGCGCGGGAGCTTGGCGTCTTCGGTTCACCCACCTTTGTGGCAGTGGGAATTGCGAAGGGCGTTTTTGGGAGGGGGGACCGAGCCCTAACACCTATAGGATCACGGTGGGCAACTTCGGCGATCCTGATTTTCGCCGCCAAGTAGTCGATCATTCACCTATGGACGTGGCCCGGAGTGAACGATCGCCGCTAGGGATCGTTTTCGCTGAAAACGAACCCGAAGGGGGGCACGGACAGAAGGCTCAGGAGACGCGAGATGAAATATCGGCGAGCGACGATCGCACCAGATGATTGGCAAGGAGAGTTTGGAAGTTACGACGAATGGGCGACGTTCGGACCACAACCCCCTTACAGGACTGCTACCTTTTTCGATGCCCGTGGGCGACGTTGCATTACTCAGCATGATTTTGCTCGGGCGCGGGACGATAGGGCATTTCCATTGAGGTATCGCTGGGAAAGGACCGAGCCACGAAAGCGCTGCTAGGCACAGGCCGGTCTGCCCCTTCAAGTTGAAAGGGTTGCGCTCCGGTGGGTAGTTAGCAGCGCTGCGCCAAGGGTATAGAAACCTGCTGATCCAACTATGCCGTAAGTTGCCCGACCCTAATCTCGGTACGCTGGCCCACTGATCTTCGTAGACAACATCAGCCAGCGCGATGCGGCGGAGGGTCCAACCCATCGGGTAGCGGTCGGCAGCAAGGCGTGGGAGTGAAAACCGGGCGAAGGCCGAGAGCGGCTTGCGCTTCCTTCTCGAACCGGAAAAGTCGTCGATCTCGCGTTGATTTCTGAACCACGGGGTAGGCGGTTCAGCGGGCTCGACTGTCATTGTGGGCCTCGTCGACAATAGCGGCATAGATCATGTCGCGAAGGAGCGGGCGATAGCGCATACGCTGCGATGGTGATTGCATCATGAACACCACAAACATCTGCTCCCTCGGATCTACCCAAAAAGCTGTTCCACCAGCACCACCCCAATTGTAGTCGCCCGGAGAGCCGTTGACCGGGGAGACACCCGTGTCGAGGCGCACGGCAAAACCGATCCCGAAGCCATACCCTGGTCCCGGCAGATAATAAGGCCCCGGAACCACCGCACTGCCGAGATGGTCGGTGGTCATGTAGTCGATGGTCTCCGGGCCAAGAATCCGCTTACCATCGAGGGTGCCACCGTTCAAAAGCATTTGTAAGAAACGCGCGTAATCGATCGCGGTCGATACCATGCCGCCACCACCCGACTCCCATGCTCCGCCAACTCGTGGGTCGCCAATAGTAGAGTCATTGCCGATCTTGCGATCATTTTCGAATGGCTCGGCGATCCGCGGCTGCTTGGTTTGGTCCGTGACGTAGAAGCTAGTATCACTCATCCGCAGCGGTTCGAGAATGCGTTCTCGTTCGAACTCATAGAGTGACTTGCCCGAAATTACCTCCACGAGCCGCCCGAGAACATCCGTCGAATGGCTGTAGTCCCAGGTTGTGCCGGGTTGGTACGAGAGTGGCAGCTTGGCAATACGATCGACGAATTGGGCATTGGTTTCAGCCGCATTGCCCAGCTTTGCCTCCGCGTAGAGCTTCTACACGGGGGTGTCGCCGAAGAAGCCATAGGTCAGCCCTGACGTATGACGCATCAGATCTTGAATCGAGATCGGGCGATTTGCTGGGATTGTGGTGATCTTATGTGGATCGGCTTCGGGATCTGGCTTGTTGTCGGTAGCGACCTGCATTTTGGTCAGCGCGGGGAGGTACTTCCCGACCGGCTCGCTGAGGGCAAGCCTAGCATCTTCAAACAACATCATCGCCGCCACGGTAGTAATCGGCTTACTCATCGAGTAAATGCGAAAAATCGCATCTTTGCTCATCGGTATTTTTGCCTGTGGGTCGAGCAGGCCCAGGCTCTCGAAGTAGGCTATCTTGCCGTGTCGCGCGATCAGCAGCACAGCGCCGGGGATCTCACCCTCAGCGATGTTGGTCCGCAGCATTTCCGTCACGCGCCCTAGCCGCTCAGAGGAAAAGCCGACTTCCTCAGGTTTCGCATACGGCAGAGTGTCGGCGACAGCTACGGAAGCAAGTGCCAGCCATGCCAAAGCAACGAAAACGATGCCAGCGCAAATCCTTCTCTTCATGGCGTACATTCTCCCTGATGCCGAGGTCTCCCCGGTCTCTACCCTCAGACTTTACCATTCCTTATGAGCAACAGGGAGAGGCGGGAATCGCGCACCAAAGCTCTCTCGCCATTGACGAGCCTCTGGATCGGCCTCGTCGGGCCTAGCCTTTAGCGGATTGGCTCGGTTCCGCACCGATTCCGAAGCCGCCCACCATCAGCAATCGCCATGACGACCAGGATCTCGTCGGGCCGAGGGGCATCGGCCACAGAGATCGAGATCGTATCGAAATGCGGAAATGACCAGGAATCGTCCTTATGGCCGAGAGGTACGTCGAGAAGGGCACCCGCAGCCGCCACTTTGACATTCGCCCCGATCACCGCCTTGCCACCGCCGATCGCCGCCCGCATTGGTTTGCCCAACATCGGGTGCACGCAGGCACCGCCGTGCTCCATTTCGCCCGCGACGCCAACGATCGCACCTTTGCCATATGAGACTGCGGGTCCGTCGAGCAATTTCACCAAGTCCGGCATCAGGCGCTCTCCCAACATTGCACCGGCCTCGAACAACGCTCTCAAATCCTCGACGAACTGACCGGCGAACGGGTTTCGGATCACGGCCATGCCCACGGCCCGCGTGGTTGGCCGCGCTGCCTCGACGCCGAGTTCCGAGAACACCGTTTCACGGAGGATGATGGTCTTGCGGATCTCGATCATGATTGCCTCCCCTTGAAGCTGCGTCGTCCGAGATAGATTCAGTTCTGCGAACGCAAGCGGAATTTATCACTCCTGGATCTCAATCGGGCCGTTTCGCGAAGCGCGGAATTTCGCCGTGTACCGCGACCCAAGGCAACGCATCGTCACGAAAAATCTCCCGCCCGGCTTTTGCAACGGTCGGATCATCAAATGTGCCGATATTTAGAATAATCATACCGGGGCGCGTTCCTGGCTCCTCGGCGATCGACGAGCCGCATTCGGGGCAGAAGTGCCTGAGGATCGGATTGCCGCTGCCGCCAAGGCTACTGAACGTTTTGAGCGTGCCCTCGATAGTCATCGCCTCCTTGGGCACTCGAACCAGCGCAGCAAAGGCGCTGCCTGTGAATGTTTGGCAATCTCGGCAATGGCACACCGTTGCACTCGTCGGATCGGCCACGGCGGTGTAGCGCACAGCGCCGCAGAGGCAGCCGCCTTTGATATCCATCTTGACCCCCTTGCTCTCTTACCCTCTCGGCTCAAGACCGATGAGTGTTGCCTATACATGGTGCCCGCCCTATGGCCAAGACCAACTTACCCCCGGTTGGTTGGGGCAGGATAGGCAGGTCAAAGCGAGACCCAATCCGATCCCCTGGATATGTGTGCCGCTGAGAGGCCAATGTTCGAGCATCGGATTTGCCTTTGTGAAATGATCTTCCCGCTGGTGAGGGACGTTATCGATAAAAGGGTGCAAGTCAGACGGAAACAGGGGCCGCGAATGGGCATTTACTCGCGATACATTCTTCCCCGGCTGACGGACCTAACGATGGCCCGAAAGCTGCTGCTGCCGTACAGGCAACGCGTCATCGGTGGTGCCGCTGGCCGGGTCTTGGAAATCGGCATCGGCTCGGGCCTGAACCTGCCGCTTTACGGTGATGCCGTCGAGGGGGTGATGGGATCGACATTTCACCCGAATTGCTCGCCATGGCGGACGGTGCGGCCATGCTCCAGTCCCAGCGCCGCCGTCTACGAGTGCGGTTGCTAGAAGGCTCTGCCGAGAGTCTCCCATCCACCGTCGCCGATGGCAGCGTCGACACGGTGGTCGTCACCTGGGCGCTGTGCAGTATCCCGGATACCGCAGCGGCTCTCGCCGAGGCGCGTCGTGTGCTCCGCTCCAATGGCTCGCTTCGCTTCGTCGAACATGGGCGATCTCCCGATACCTCAGTGGCATGGTGGCAGGACCATCTCACCCCGCTGTGGAGGCGCTGTTCGGGTGGTTGTCATCTGAATCGGAAGACGGATGACCTCCTACAATCGGCGGGGTTCAGGCTCACCCACCTAGCCACCGGCTATGCACCGGGGCCACGTCCCATGGCGTTCATGTATGAGGGACAGGCGGAACCCTGAACAGGCGATGCCGACCCGACTTGTTTTGAGTGACCCATCGAAATGATCGTCAGACCGCGATGTGGAACGCTCCGAGGGCGAAGCTAATCGGGTTGAGGAGAGTCAGACTCAAGCTCGACCTGTGATGTCCTGCCGCCCTTTGGAATACTCGGGACTTTGAACTTGCCGCCGCGAGAGGTGCTACCGCTAACCCAAATGGAAAGAAGGGGACAATTCGGTAATTTGATGGGCTTTTCGATTCCTGGTGCTGATTTCGGACTTGGTGCGTTAGAGCCGAGTCAGAGACGGTCGGTCGCGTGCTGCTTCGTCTAATGCCCGCCATCTATTTGGCTCGGCCTGCCACGATCAGAAAATCACGCCGCTCCTTAATGACGAAATCCCGCCCTTCGATATAAACATCGAATTTCACAAAAAATGATCTAATAGTGGTGCTTTCCGGTACAGACGACGCTCGAAAACTATCCAGCCGCGTACCCCCGTCAGGATTCGGGAGGTCTGACGAAGCAGCGCACGATTGGATGCCCGTCAAAGTGCCGGAAGCAAGCAACGGCGCGTCCAGTCGGATTATCGATGCGGTGCAAGATCTTATCGGGTGGTACCTGGATGCGCTCGCCCTCGGCGTTGATCCAGTAGCGACCGGTAGCATCCGCCTCGTAATCGGTGGTTTGACAATCTCTCTCAGGCGAGCAACAGAGCGCGTCGGCGGGATTCAATGGTTTTTCGATCCCAGGCACCTTAAGGCTTCGGAACCAATCGGCAAACTCGTCCCATGGCTGATGAGCCGTGGAGCCAGAAGACAACATAAGCACTATGGTGGTCAAGACGGAACCCATCACGCAACGCGAACTAATCACGCCGCGCCCGCAAACTCTGACGATGGAGCCCGTGTAGATAATCTCATCGGGCAGCCCACTGGCATAGATGTGACTTCTCCTCTGATCTGAAAGCCGAGCGAATGAAACTTCAGTTTGCTTCCTGACAGAGTTCAGAGCCTCTAAGGCGACCAATAAGCCCGATCCGTTCAAGGCAATCGCCTCCCTTTACTCCGCTGAACCCTTTCGGATCTCAACGACAATGCTCTTTCGGTATCCAAAGAGCGCTATTCGCGCGCTGGAACAATACGTGTGACTACGTATGCAAAGGCCGAGGAGGTGCTCGTTTATCAGGGCAATCCTGGCTGAATCTACGGTCAGAAGGGCGGGGATTGGTGATCAAGCACAGTTTTTCTGCGGAGGGGAGCTATGGACCTCGGTAAAAAGGGCGTTTTTTGGTTTACAGATGCGCTGACCCCAGCGCAATTGGTCGAGTTGGCGCAATGCACTGAAGAACTCGGTTACACGGCATTTTGGTATCCCGAGGTGTTCAGTTATGAGTCCTTTGGTCTGGGCGGCTTTCTGCTGGCCCATACGAAGAAATTGATCATCGCCAGCGGCATTTCAAACATTTATTCCCGCGATGCCACCGCGACAAAACAGGGTCAACACACCCTGGCGAAATTATACGGCGGGCGGTTCCTCTTGGGGCTAGGGGTCTCCCATGTTCCGCTGGTCGAGGATGCTCGTGGTCATCAGTATCGCCCGCCCATTGCAACGATGCGGGCTTATCTCGACGCCACGGAGAAAGCGAAAGAGATAGCGCCACCGCTCGACGAGCCGCCGCCAACAGTACTAGCTGCCTTAGGCCCCCAGATGACAGCCCTAGCGGGGCGGCGGACTGCTGGTCCCTTTCCTTATAATGTTACGCCCGAGCACACGGCTCGGGCGCGGGCCATCATCGGTCCAAATAAGTGGCTCTGCGTTGAGCAGAAAGTGCTTCTCGTCAATGAACCTGCCAGGGCGCGGGGGATCGCACGACAGGTCATGGCGTTCTACCTGCCGCTGACCAACTATCGTAATAACTGGAAACGCCTAGGTTTTGGCGACGAAGATCTAGAAGGCGGTGGCAGTGATCGATTTCTGGACGGCATGATCGCTTGGGGCAGCGAGGCAGCAATCCGTCAACGTATCCAAGCCCATTTCGACGCCGGGGCCAGTCACGTCTGCATTCAACCTTTGCACCCGGACGGGCAACCGCTGCCGGACTACAACGCGTTGAGAGTGCTTGCCTCATAGCTCAGCGCGGGCGAATTTACGGTCAGAGTTGCCATCTTCGGGGATTGGACCATGGAAATGAGCTAGGCTAGGCGAACCCTTGTCGCCTCTGGACCCTTCCGGCCCTCGACGACATCGACAACCACTGGCTGCCCTTCACTGAGCCCCTCGATGCCAGATCGCTCAAGAGCCGAGACGTGGACAAACACATCCCTCCCGCCGCCGATCGGAGCAATGAAACCGTAGCCCTTATCGGCATTAAACCACTTCACAGTGCCGGTCTCCTCGACCGATGGTCCGTTCAATGTCGTAGCCTGGGCACTCGACCGACTTGATGCCATTGGAACAGCGGTGCTGCTGTCGATGCTCAGTACCTCGGTGACATGTGGTCCTTTGTGACCGGGGCCGACCCGCACTTCGAGGATTTCGCCCGGTTGAACAGCGCTGATGCCGCTTTGGGCCAGCACGCTTCCATGCAGAAACGCATCGCCAGACCCATCGGAGAGTTCAACGAAGCCAAATCCCTTTTCGGGGCTGAACCATTTGACGACCCCGCTGACCGGTGGCCCAGACGGGGCCTCGAACCGGGGCTGGGTGAACCGGGGTCGGGTGCCGAATGTACTAGGTTGCGAGTAGGGGGTATCAGCGTCGAACTCGCGATGCCGCAGGTTACGGAAGTCTTGATTTCTCTTTGGTTACCTAATTTGAGGGTGGTGCTGGGCAGTTCGGGAGAGAGACAACGATGCCCTCTGGTGTGGCTTACCGAAGTTGAGTCTTATCGATCGTTCAGTCGAGGGCAGCAGATCTTACGCCCCTCTTTTGGGTCATTTGCGGACGCCAACAGCACCATTCGGTCCAACGCAACCGGCGCGGTAGACGCCGTTGGCACAAGTAACATGTCTGTGGACTGGGGTGGCTTGCGGACTACCGCAGTGCCATTGGGTCCAGTGCATCCCGCCCGATAGACGCCATTGACGCAAGCCGCGGCGTGCGCGTAGTTGGTGGTCGAGAGTACAGCCAGACCGATAACGACAACAATTGCTAAGTGCCTCATCATAATCCTCAAGCTGTTAGGCGTAAACTATGCCGTTGGCTGGGAATCAGTCAATTACACTTTTGGAAGGGTAATTGGCCCGCAATAGAGGATCGTTTGCACGGGTCCGCAAATAGGGTGGGCGTCACATCAGGGTCGGCTGAACCCCCGCTATCAAGCGCTCGCGCTGTAGCTGGTGGTCACTAAACATGCTTTCCTTTCATCTTTTCGGCCTTCCTGAGTACGAGGTCGTCAAACCTGGCCTCGGCAGGTCCGATAATCTCCTTGTCTAGCGCCCCTACGAGCGCGTCGAGCGAAGAATAATGTAAGGGCTCGAAAACCCAGTCGCGGTGCTTGATCCACAAGTCCTCTAGCATGGCGAAAGGTTTCTCTCCCTCCTCAATGATTGGTAGGAACGGGATCATGATCTCAGGCACCGTTGCCTGAAGCTCAAGCGGCGCGGATTTCGGGTTAGTAACGTCCGCGATCACGAAGCGAGACAGCCCCGCCAGCAGTCTGACGGTTTCAGTGAAGTCCTTCGTCTCCGGCTTGTCGAAGTTGAAGACGATCGGCAGGTAGCCGCGCTCGCGAAGTTCCGCCCGCAGTTGCTCCAGCACGGCGATGCGACCCTCAGTGAACCGCCCGAGGAACAACACGCCCTTCTTGCCAATTGTGTCGATGACATCGCGGATTTTCTCATTGTGAAGCAGTAGATAGACGAACTGTGCGACCTCGATGTTATCGACGGTGATCTCCGGTTCGTCTTCTCTTGTGATAATCAAATTTCGTTGCTTGGTTCCATCGCTCAGCTTTAGTCCCCATGCGGATACGCCATAGATTCGGCAGCCAGTGAGGTCCGCATTCCTAATGTCCGCCTCAACCAAGCTGGCATAGGGAGCTTCGCCCCGCCGAGGTGCGCCCCGCTGAGGTTCGCCCCATAGAGGTGCGCCCCGCTGAGGTTCGCCCTTCTGAGGTCGGCCCCGTAGAGGGTCACCCCGAATAGATTCGCCCCGACGAGGTTCGCCTCGAAGAGGTGCGCCCCGCTGAGGTTCGCTGCGCTGAGTCTCACCACGTTGGGGTCCGCCTCGCCGACTCTCACAAGGTCGGATCTGCTCGTGAGTCCCTCGCTGAGGTTCGCCCTGCTAAGATTCGCCCCACTAAGATTCGCCCCACTAAGGTTCGCCCCGCTGAGGTTCACCCCACTGAGGTTCACCTCGCTGAAGTCCGCCTCGAAGAGGTTCGCCCCACTGAAGTCCGCCCCGCTGAGAGTAACCCTGCTAAATCTCACCCTCGTGAGTTTCGCCTCTCTGAGGTTCGCCTTGCTGAGGTTTACCCCGCTGAGGCCCGACCCGCTGAGGTTCACCCCACTGAGGTCCGCCTCGCTGAGGTCCGTCGCGCTGAGGTTCGCTCCGCTGAAGTTCGTCCCACTGAGGTCGGCTCCGCTGAGGTCTGGAGTGGTTTCGGACTTCCTCCAAGCGTTCCAGGCATCGACACCTTGCCGGAGCTTTTTCAGGTGGTCTGGATTGGCCATCATGCGGCTTCCTATAGGTCGCCGTCTTAGTGCCAAGGTCGGGGTAATTTTGTAAAGTCTTACTCGTAACCGCAAATTCAATCTTGTACGGTCGACACCGATATCCTCCCAATTGTTCCTATGGTGAATCGGTAGGAACAATCGGCCGCGACAACGGTTGTAGATAGTAATGGGTGTGCCGGTTCTCGCCTAGATTCTGCTCAACCAGGAACCGACGATGCTCTTGTTCGCATTTACACGGCTATGGCGAGAGTGAGACCAACTAGCAATCCTTGTTAGAAGTGGTTTTTAGGAAGTTCAGGAAATCCTGCTGCGATTTGAGCACTTGCTGCATCGATTCCATTAGTCTTTGTGATATTGAGATCCACGCCCGCAAGAATGTAGCCTGAAAGTTGTTTAGCACTTTTCCAGTGGCCGACAGATAATTCCCATTATCGTCCTTTTTGACTGTATTTTCGTCGGAAAGATGTTTGAATTTTAAAATAAGTTTATCGATATCTGGTGTGTCAAAAGTTAAGTGATATAAAGCGGAGTGAGCGAATAAATTTCTAATTCGTCTTAATACATGAAGATCGTAACGCAGATCACTGGTTATAAGGTTGATCGCATAAGCTAAATCGATATTTCCGTTGAAAGATGACAATGCGCCATCGCTCTTAAATAATAGCTCGTCGCGCGACGTTATTACCCCTATCCTATAAATGATGCACATTTCTATCATGCGTTCAATCATTGATGACATGATTATGCATTCTGCTCTATCTGAGTGTTCTTCCACGTGTTTGAATAAATTATTTGCCTCGTCTTGAAACCCCCCAAGTTGCCTAAAGCGGCTCGGAAGATTGTTCGGCCATGCTGTGTCTCTTTTGCCTTTGTACCTTGGGTTTGGAGATATGTTCTCGGGTTTGGGTGGTTTCGACGATCGAGCCATGATATCTTCCCCCCCATGAGTGTAGACGCCAGAGCGCGTACTTTTCTCCTGTGACTTCGTAATCTGGATCGCCTGTTACGCCGCACCGGGCGCAATGTGGGCCAAGCGGCCAGAGTAGCTTTTCAAGATGCCGCCGCGACGCGTTGTCGTCATGGAAGATCGGATTGCGAAGATCGACTTTTTTGTTTGTCATAGCCGTTCCGTATCATTCTCCACACGGTAGAACGTTGGTACGTAACCGGATAATTCCCGCTGCCTCGACGGCATTTGCTCAAGACGATCGGAATCAAATTGACCAGGATCATCGCTGCGTATCACGAGAACTGGAACAACCACAACGCAGCGGGGATTACTAGTCTTTACACAAAAGACGCTTTTCTGGTCACATGCTCACCGACACAGATGGTCAAGAACGGAACACAAGAAATTGAGCAGAACTATCAAAGGCTGTTTGCCGTGGTGCCCATCATGATTCGGCAACAGCCGACCAGATTATACCGCTTGGAACCAACGTAGTTATGTCAGTTGGCCAATACCACCTGACCGGGTCAGGGTCAAAGCGGCCCCACTAAGATCGATGGGCATTGGACTGCGGTGTATGTGCCCGAAGGAGGCAAATTGGAAATCCGACTTTTAACCGCTGTCGACGATCCACCGAAAGCGGAATAGCCCGGTTCGATCAAGATATCAGCATGGCTCACAGGCAATGCCGCCAGAAAGCTCGATCCAAGCGATGACAATCGCGGCGCTCCCGATCATCGTGTAGAGCGGCTTGAGGGCCTGCTCTTGACGCGTCGGGAGCCGGGTGACCCGTTCGATCAAAAACTCCAGGTCGCCCTTGATCGCCCCAAGATCGATGTCCTCGGGGTTACGTCGTGGCATCGGCGGGTGGTAATCGTCTGGCATGAGATTGATCCTGCCAGATCATGGTTGACGGTCGGTTACGATGAGGGCCGATGTGATGCTCTGCCGATGAACGGGAGACAGTCTCTCGATGGAAACGCTCAAGGACTTTCTATGGCCCAT
>Ga0306923_10004585_pt1 | contig 13274 bp, 10 predicted proteins | sample sta12Can44000108_FD_203841 | JGI IMG/M metagenome (GOLD analysis project Ga0306923, IMG submission 203841) | Lab enrichment of tropical soil microbial communities from Luquillo Experimental Forest, Puerto Rico - statanox.12C.anox.44.000.108 (v2)... | ecosystem: Environmental > Terrestrial >... | reverse complement strand
TGCACAGTCTCCCAGTCCACCGGGGCGCCCGTTGCATACAGTGCGCCCAAGGAACGGTAGATGACCTGCGAATCGAGCGCATTCAGCTGCAGGCTGGGCAACCAGTTTGCCGCTTCGGTGCCGTCTTTCGCCGCCAAACAATGACGTCCCATTCCCAGCAGTGTTGATTGCGGGCCGAGCTCGACGAATACCTGAACGCCCTCTTGCCGGAGCGTCTTCATGCCAGCGGCGAAGGCGACAGGCCGGCGAATATGACTAACCCAGTACTGCGGAGAAGCGATGTCCGCACCGATTGTTGCTCCGGTGATGTTAGAGACCAGCTTGATTCGCGGAGGGGAGAAGGTAACTTGGCGAGCAACACGTTCAAACGCGGCCAGCATGGGTTCCATCAGGTGAGAATGAAAGGCGTGGGAAACCGCCAGAGCTGTGGTCCTGATACCTGCGCCCTCCAGAACAGCGCTGACCGCCCGAACGCCCTCCTCCTCGCCTGAGATCACAACATGTTGGGGACCATTAAAAGCGGCGATACCAACTCGACCGTCATGGGGCGCAAGCGCCGCAGCCACAAGGTCCGGTGAGGCGAAGACCGCTGCCATGGTCCCGCCGGAAGGCAGCGCCTGCATGAGTCGGCCCCGTTCAGCAATCAGTCGGATTCCGTCCTCCAGGGTGAAGACCCCAGCCACACACGCTGCTACATACTCACCGACGCTGTGGCCCATCAACGCACACGGCCTGATCCCCCATGAGGCCCACAGCTCCGATAACGCGTATTCCAGTGCAAACAGAGCAGTCTGGGTATAGACCGTTTGGTTCAGGGTCTCAGCTTCCCCAGTGAACAGTAGGTCGACTAGGGAAATATCGAGTAAGGGCCGTAACAAGGCGTCGCATCGGTCGATAGCTTCCTTGAAGACCTTCCGGCTCTGGTACAGCCCGCGGCCCATGCCCGCGTACTGCGACCCTTGACCCGCAAACAAAAACGCAACGGCTGGAACCTTGCCTCCTTCAAAACACCCTGCCGCAAGGCCCTCTTCCTCTCGACCCTGCAAAAAAGACGCTAGCTTCCGACGAATGCTCGCTGTGTAACTCCCCTCGATGGCAATCCGCTGAGACCAATGGTGGCGCCCGACGCTCGCCGAAAAGCACATATCGCCAATTTCCACTGGCCCGGCCGAGTCACCAGATAGAATGGTCAGATAGTCAGTCGCGAGAGCCCGTAGAGCGTGTTCATCGCGCGCCGACAGGCACAACAGGTGGGGCTGAGGTTCTGTTGTCGCAGCGCCAGGTTCGGAAGGAGCTTCCTCTACAATGATATGGGCGTTAGTCCCACTGAATCCGAAGGAGCTCACGCCGGCAAGCCGCGCGCGGGCGGACCGCCTCCAGGCAGAGCGCTCGGAAATGACTTGAAGAGGCAGTCTATCCCAGGCAATATATGGATTGGGATGCCGAAAATGCAGGTTCGGCGGCAGCTCTTCGTGCAGCAAGGACAGGATTATCTTGATGAGACCGGCTATTCCCGCGGCAGGCTCTAAATGGCCGATATTGGTTTTAACTGTCCCCAGCCGTAACGGTTCTCGCCGCTCTGGACCAAACACGGCTCCGAGAGCCTCGACTTCGATTGGATCACCTAGAACCGTCCCGGTCCCGTGCGCTTCGACATAATCAACCTGATCGGGCTGCAACCCTGCGTCTTCCAGCGCTTGGCGGATAACGGCCCGCTGGGCATTCCCGTTGGGAGCCGCCAACCCATTGGTTTTCCCATCCTGGTTTATGGCGGACCCTCTCACCACAGCGAGAATGCGGTTGCCGTCGGCGCGGGCCTCCCGCAGGCGTTTGAGCACAACCATGCCGCAGCCTTCGGCGCGCACATAGCCGTCGGCGGACGCGTCGAATGACTTACATTTTCCCTCCCGCGAGATCGTCTGGAGCTTGGAAAAGCAGATATGTGATTGGGGAGACAGAATGAGATTCACCCCGCCAGCCAGCGCCAGGTCTGACTCCTTTGCCCTCAGGCTCTGACAGGCCAGATGAAGCGCCACCAGCGAGGAGGAACAGGCTGTGTCCAGGGCCATAGAGGGTCCCTGTAGCCCTAACGTGTAAGATAGGCGTCCCACAGCCGTGCTGAACGTGGTGCCCATCGCGGAGTATGCGTCGATGCGTTCGGGCTGCCCCGAATGGCGGTGGGCTTGGGCATAGTCATCGCTGGACATGCCCACGAACACTCCCGTTTTACTGTCTTTCAGTCGAGTGTGGTCCAGACAGGCATGCTCCAATGCTTCCCAACTGATTTCCAGAAGGAGCCGATGTTGCGGGTCCAGGGCGCGGGCCTCTCGGGGCGAAATCCCGAAGAAGCTCGCATCAAAGTCCCCGACAGGGGTGTCCAGGAAACCGCCCCGGACTGTGTACATCTTGCCTGGTGCATCGTGATCCGAGGCATAGTAGGTCTCGGCTGTCCAACGCGACGGCGGCACGTCGGTGATCGCATCGATACCGTCGCGCAAGAGTGTCCAAAACTGTTCTGGGCTGTTTGCCCCGCTGGGAAAGCGGCACGCCATCCCCACCACGGCGATGGGTTCCTTTTTTCGCAGCGCGGCATTTTCCTCTAACAATTCTCGGATCGTCGTCCTGGCCTTGAGCAACGCTTGCTTGTAGGTTTCCTCTCGCACTGCTTGAGCTTTCGCCATCGTATCTGTCATCCGATTGTGGCCCATGCACGATCGATCAGTATCCGCGAGCAAAGCTTGAGACTTATTCTCGAGGAATCTGCCCAGGGGATCAGGCGATCAGTTCACCCCCAATCCGGCATCTCGTTAGCCGTTCTGTTATTTCCGGCCTCACGGCGTGCTGATGGCTCGGGTGGTGGGTTATATGTCGTAGAACATCCGGCGAGTCCATGTGCCAGTCCCAGGATTGTCTGCCGCGCAGCGACAAATCCGCGCCTTCTGCTGCAGGAGCGCCCCGCGTATTCCGACAGAGCAGACGCGCTGACGCCCTCAATAGGGGCGTGACTGTGTCTGGTGCGCCACGCAACCGCGGCGCGCTATTCAGTCGATCCCGTGGCGGTCGTGGACGACGTGCCGCGCGCCGCGGTGGTCGATCCCGTGGCGGTCGTGGACGGCGTACTGCGCTCCGCCTGGAGCCGGTCGCCGGCGTTATTGAGCGCGTCGGCGGTAATGTTCAAAAGGCTGCGGCCCGTGGTGGCGGAGGAGTAGGAGTTCAGCTTGATGCCAAGAACAGCGAGTGTGCCGACGACCGGCATGCTGCTGCCGACCATCAGCGCACCGACGGCTCCGGCCAGCACGCTATGGACGAGGCCCGACCCAATGTTCCCGTGAACGTATTGGGTGGTGCCGGGCAAGAGCAGCTCGCCGATCAGGCACGCGGCGTTACTTACAGGGCTTTGTTCCACTTTCTGGCTCTCCTGGATAAGATATCAATGTGTCGCCTCAGCTTCTGCTGCACCCGGAACGTGCAAGCAACCGCCCATTGACTCATCCGGCTGGCGCCATATTAACCCTCTACCCAACCCCGTCAAGCTAAAAAACCCCGCTCCGTGGGCGACTCTGCTCCGAGTATCATCCTGTTCTTCTTTCGCTGGCGGCGTGTCGCGAATGCTATTCAGATTACTCAATGAATTAAAACCGCATTCCCCAGCAGTTCACCGGCTACGAAAATCTGAAGGTGCTGCGAGGCTATGCTGCGAAGGTGGTGAGTCATGCCCGCTACGTCACCTTTCCATTTGGCCAAGGTCACAATGTCGCGACAGATGTTAGTGGAAATCCTGTGGCTCATCGCCCGGCTGCGGCGGCTGCCGTGGCGCGTGCGGCAGGTGACCACAGCAACGATGCGGCCTTGATCCGGTCAACAACTGACGTTCCGCGTCGTGAAGTACCTGTATGCTTCCTTTCGGTGTTCTGGTGCGGAGATCAGACGGCATTTTAACGTTCGTTGTGTAGCTCTCCAGAGTGTAGCGCCCTTAGGTACTCGTATGCAGAGGGCAGTTTCTGACTGAGCTCCAGCGATTGTTTCTTCATCGCAGCGAACTGCTCACTCGCTCTCCTGACCATATCCGGACGATAACGCAGTTTGGGGAGCGGATTATCTGGCAATAATCCCATGCCGGAGAAAATGCAATAATAACTACTGTTGGTCCAGAAATTGCGGAACTCGGTCTCGAAATTCGTGTAATAGGTTTGTTCGTCTGCGAACGGCATGTTTATGACGAGGCCCGCTCTATAAGTCTCTAATTTGTATTTTATCGCATCTGATAAGTGGAGGTCATGTTTATTCGCTCGCCAAAACGGGGTGTCATCGCGGTCGGTTGTCAAATAGTGGGCTTGAATAAAATCACGGCAGTCGTCGTACATTCCTTCTATCTCATCGTTAAATCTCGCGATGAGTGTTGGATCGAATTTCTTATCTGGGAAATGCTTTACCATCTGGTAGATTGCCGCGTAAATAAAATAGATCCCGGTAGACTCTAGCGGCTCAAGAAAGCACGAAGATAGTCCAATTGAAACGCAGTTTTTGACCCAGGCACGGCGATTTCGGCCGACGCGAAATTTGATGTGATTAATCCGAACCGCATTGGGCTGAAGGTCCCAAAGCCGGATGAATTCATCCGCCGCCTCATCGCACGAGGCGAACTTGCTTGAGTAAACGTAGCCTGAACCGAAGCGGCCGAGCATGGGTATCTTCCAGGTCCAACCATGATTCATAGCAATGGCAGATGTATAGGGCTCGATGCCATTGGCGATGTCGTCGTGTGGAACGGCGGCAGCAACCGCGCTGTCGCAAAAAAGGTGATCACTCATATCAATAAACGGCTCCCCCAGCGCTTTATTGATCAGCAAGCCCCGGAAGCCCGAGCAGTCGACAAACAGGTCTCCCGCATAGCGCCTCCCGCTCCGCGTAACGAGCGCCGCTATGCATCCGTCTTGTTGCAAATCGACCCGCTCTATTTCATCTACCACATGATGGACGCCCCAGCCGATCGCGAGCTTCCGTAGATACGCCGCCACCAGGTGAGCGTCGAAATGCCACGCATAATACATCGCGCGAGAGCCATCGAAGGCTCGGGGAGAAAGCTTCGCATCAAGTAGCGGTGCTGCGCTGTAGCACGCATATTCCACGGGTTCGGCGACGCCCTCCTCGTGGCGGCGGAGCGCCCAGTAATGAGATAGCGGCACGTTGTCGCAATTGGGAATTAATCCAAACAGGTGGTAGAAGTGACCAGAGTGGCGCGGATCCGACTTGCGCCAGTTCAAGAACTTTACCGCTCCTTTGAAAGCTGCGTTACATTCCCGCATCCACTCTTCTTCGGGCAATCCCAGGAAATCAAAGAAAACGCGCTGGAGATTCGGAACTGTCGCCTCTCCAACGCCAATTTTTGGGATCGTATCCGCCTCAATGAGAGTGATGCGGATCTGGCTCCCGAAAGCCTTGACGAGATAGGAAGCGGTCATCCAGCCAGCGGTACCACCCCCAAGAATTACCACCTCTCTTATGAGGTCATCCATCGATCCCCTCCCATCTCCTAAGGACGATCACGGTGGTCGGTTTCGCCGATATGCTCCCCAATCAACGGGCCGTGAGAAGAGGCAATGCCTCCTCAATCGAGGTGCTCACAAAAAGAACAATAGGCAGGAGCCAATGGCCCTCTACTCTAGCTGCAGTGTAGGTTCCGCAAGCCAAACTTACTGCCAGTTCTAATCTTCTTGGCGAAGATACGCCACGAGTCCTGGCGGCGTGGTAATCAGATACAATACATCAAGATCTCGAGTGGAGCTAACTTCAACAAGCAATTCCTGGATATCTGGGCGCGGTTTTAGGTCACCAACATGTACATCAAGGTCTACTACGCCCGGACAGTATACCATAGCCACCTCCCGGTTGGCAGCTCGCAGTAGATCCAACACCGGCATGTCAGGTTAACCAAAGCTGATCCCGGGCGGGAGAGTTGTCAAACGGTTTTTGATGTTTAGACGCTAATAGGAAATGAACTGAGTGGTTTCAGTGAGCTAGGCGGCGTTATGCAAGCGACCTTACGGATGCGAAGTGGCGGCTGATCGACCCCTCGAGGAAGGCGGTCAAGCGTGTGGGCCGACCGCAGGAAACCGGCTTGGGCACCGCTGTCTATGCGATCTTGCTATGCGATCTTGCATAAGTACGTTGACATTTCCCAGATTTCCAGGATCAGAAGGCCAGGGCCGATCCTCTGGAACGTCCTCCAAGTTCAAAACGACCACAGCTTGTCCGACGAGCAAAACTGATCGAGAGTGCCACGCGTTCGCTTGCCAGCGTACCGGGCCGGTTTTAAGGATGACCGTCAGCCGGTCCTGTGCCAAGGATCTGTCGCAAATAACCGTCAACGCCGCGCATCAAATCCCATTGGCCCGAATAGCCGAGCGACACCTCTTCGAACCGAGTACCGTCGCGCCAATCGGTGGCCCGCACATGAAGATGTCCGCTGACTGCGGCGACGGCGCGATAGCGGATGTGCCACTCGGCGGTGCGTCGCGTACCACACCACGGTGTGAAACGCGGAATGCGCGGTATTCGCACCAGATCCTCGCGCAACGGGTAGTGGCCGGCGAGCACCGTGCATGCCCCGTCCGGCAGCTCGGATGCCAGTCGCGCCTCGGTAGTGGCGCAGCGCATCGCACACCACTCAGCGATGCCGCCGAGCGGCGCCGGGTCGATCAGATCTTCGTCGGCGCCCACATTCGAGAGTTCGGCGGCCCAGCGGACTACGTCGCTGAGCGCCACCTCGTCGGGGCGAAAGCTGTAGTCATAGAGCGTGAACAGCGGCACGATGACCTCGCCGGTCGGCGGCCATACCGGGAACGCATCCTCGGGGGTCACGACACCGAGCCGTCGCGCGACATCAACGAGTACCGCGTATTTTCGCACGCTGCTCGACGCGACGGCATCGCGGTCGATCAGCCATAGCTCGTGATTGCCCGGGACCCAGATGACCCGGGCAAACCGAGAGGCAAGCCAGGCGAGTGCTTCGCCGAACAGCTTTGCGTCCTCACACACATCGCCCGCGATTATGAGCCAATCCGCAGGGTGGGCCGGAAGCGCGCGAAGGGCGTGGCGGTTGCGCGGTATTGCCAGATGCAGATCGGCGATCGCCAATAGTCTCATACACATCGGCATAGCGCGAGCATCGCGCAGTCGGCAAGCGCTTTCGGCTCTCGGTGTCTTCACCTTGACGCGCGCCACGGCAGCGATCATATGGGCAGTCTTTCCGGCTGGGCTGAGTCAGCGCTATCGCTCGCAACCCTGGGCGGCCGGGGTCTCTGGTCCGTCAACCCCAGACCTGTAGCCGATCGGCTATTCTGCGTCCATCGCGATCCCTGCGGTCGTCGATGTCTCCGCCCGGAAGATCAAGCGCACGCCCGTCTTGGTTTCCGAAGCGCGCTGATGCATCCTATCCGTGGTGCGTGGAAGGGAGCGATGGAGCACGCGGCCGAACTCTTTCCGGGCGAAGTCCGACTCTGGACCGTAAGCTGCGACGAGGTCAATCCGGACGCGCTCGCCAGCCTCTACGCGGCCCTGGCGCAAGAGGAGCAGGCGAAGGCCGACCGCTTCCATTTTGCACGCGACCGCATCGTCTATATCGTGGCGCATGCCATGTTGCGCCGCCTGCTCACCGCGCATACGGCGGCGCCGATCCGCTTCTGCCGCAACCCATGGGGCAAGCCGGAACTCGACGCGCCCGGCAACCGGCTGCGTTTCAGCCTGACGCACACGCGTGGGCTCGCCGCCTGCGCAGTCGCGCGCGATCACGACGTCGGCGTCGACGCCGAAGCGCTCAATGCGGCGGTTGATACCTACGCCATCGCTGAATCCAATTTCGCGCCGGCGGAAATCGCCCAGTTGCGCGCGATGTCGGACGCGGAGCGAACCATTGGCTTCTATCGCCTCTGGACACTTAAGGAGGCGTTCATCAAAGCCGTCGGCGGCGGCCTCTCGATGCCGCTTGTTCAGTTCGCCTTCACGCTCGATCCGCTGCGTTTCGCCTGCGCACCTGGCCTCGCCATCGACCCGGGCACATGGCGTTTTCATGAACAGTCGGTGGGCCGATCGCACCGGCTCGCCGTCGCGCTATGCGTCGCCGGCGGCGCAGGGCTTACGCTGCGCCACGAAAGCCGCGACATCCCCGGCCTCTGCCGGATCTTCAGGGCGCCGGCCGCCTCCGAGGTGTGACGGTGGCAGCCGCCGCTCGCGACCTTCGCCGAGCCGACGGCCGGCCGAGCGCTGGATCCGCGGGCGGTGAGGTCGGTCCGGATGAAGCGCAACGCCAGCCGGGGGCGCCGGCGTCACAGTGCTCATCCTGCTGCCTCGGCGCACCGCGAACTTGACCAGGCTGAACCGGAAAAAAAGGGTTGACGGGGCTATCCCGGGAGGTAGAGGCTAAGGAGCTTCTTCCATCGAATCGACAAAGGAAGGTTTGATGATGCAGAACGAATTGAACGACGTCCTAGTGCGATTGACCGAGGCCCTACCCTCGGGTGAGTGGGATGAGCAGAGGCCGGCCGTGGCATCCGATAGTGAACTCGAACAGTTGGCTGTGCGCGCGGAGCAGCTGGGGACAGCGACGGGGGGTTGTTGCGGAATGACGGCTTGGCCAACTTGTCAATAGCGCTCGAAAATAATCTACTTCGGCACGACACGGTATTCGAAGCAAGGACTTGCAGCTCGGATCTCAAAGCCGAGCCGAGCGGCTAATGCGCGTGCATGGATGTCTGAGTGCGCCTTCTGCCCGCGAACATGCGGCGGGAGGTCTGTTTCCAATGAAGTAAATCCGTGTCGTACCGAGGCCTCCGCGACAGCAATCGTCAAGGCGTCCCCCAGCCCACGTCCCCGCCACTCTGGGGCTACTACTAGACAGACTAGGAGGGCTCGGCCGGCCTCGCCGGTGAACCACATCGCGAAGCCTTGGAGTTCATCCCCGCGATGGCATAGGTGACAGTGGTAGCTACCGGCACTGAGCCCGGCTCTGAGGCCTGCCGGAACCAACGGTGCAACCCCTACCATCTCACAGTAGGCCATATTGAACATGTCGGCAAGCCGTTGACTCGTCGGCAAATCTTCACCATCGAACTCGGTGATTATCTCCCACCACGCAATCGCGGAGGAAACGGGTGCCGGCAGTTTCATGGGGAGTCGCAACGAGAAGTGAACGATCTCGGGCAGTTCGACGAAACCGTGTGTCCGCAGGAATCCGCAGGAGGCGTTGTCTGCTGCCTTGGGCGACGCCAGGACGCGCACCTTGCCGCGCATGCTGAGTTGATCTTCCAGCTTCTCTAGGAGTCTTCCGGCGATCCCCTGACGCCGCAGCGCTGGATCGACATGGATCTGCAGACGAAACCAGGTGCCGTTCCCGTCGATCGTCGGGTACCCGAAGCCAATGGCCACTCCGACCACCCTCTTTCCAGCCAACGCGACCCACCCTTCGCTGCGCTCGAGAGGTACGGTCGGCTCGACTCGGTGGCGCGCGAGGTATTGCGCAGTAAGCGATTGATGTTCCGGACCCAAGGGCAGGAGGTCGAAGAAGCGCACGAGATTATTCCTTACTAATGCCAGAGCAGAACCGACGGCAACTCATCCGGCTGCGCAAGGCGCAACAGCTCATAGCCGATTCCCGAGATGCCTTGAAAGAACCCTGGATTGTCCGCATCCGTCCCTAACGCCCAGGCGAACGCGCCACGGGTGGCGTCCAGACGAGTCGCTGCCCGCTTCCGGGCAAGAGCAACAAGATCAGGGCGTTGAAGTTTGTCGCCTGCAGTGAGGAGGAAGTCGAGCCGGCCGAAGTTGCCGCAACATAGATGGTCACAAATCCCCATCGGGTGCTCGAGGGTCGTCCTCAGAGCTACGTCGATCTCGTGGGCCACAGCCGCGTCTACGGTCCCACCGTCGAGCCGAGCGAACCCGACGCCCGCTGCACCGTGGCACCAGTTGCACGAGAATCGACCCGCGCCGGAATCCGGAAACCGCAGGTCGGCCCAGTTTCCGATTTCGGCATCGAATAGTCGGCGTTCGACGGCGATCCATTCTGCAGCTGCACGCTCATACTGCCCTTCACCTGCAGCCCGAGCCAACCGCTGCAGGGAATAGGCGATCCCGCTTGCGCCGTGGGCGAATCCGCCGAGGCAGGGCATGGAACGCGACGGCTGCAGCAGGTCGGCACGGCCCACGGTCAGCAGGTGCCGCCCACATTCGATAGCCTTGTCCAGAGCAGGCGCTTCGCCGGCTGCAGCGAGTGCCAACAAGCCGAGAATGGCGCCAGCGGCACCCCCGACTACGTCGAAGGTCGTATCCGCGCCGATCAGATCATGGGTGATCAGCTCGGCGACCGTGCGCGCGCAATCCCGAGCTAAGGGGAAATCCGCTAGTTCGGCGACACGTACCAGCGAGTAGATCGTGGAACCCAGACCTACCGCCCCTCCGACCCCAACTGCCCGGGCCCACCGTGAAGCACGCCGATGCTGATTCACCAGCTCGAGCAACGGGACCAGCGACTGCCTACTCAGCTCTCGGAACGCGACGCGATCAGTCGCACGGAAGAGCGCAGCGAGAAACAAGGCGATCCCGCCAGAGCCCGCGTAAAGATCGAATCCCACGGTGTCGTACTGGAGCCGTTCTTCCCGTCCAACAGCGACGATGCCCAACCACGCGGCACCCCCACCGCGCACGATCGCTTTACGGCAGATCAGCTCACCAAGTTCCACGGCGCGCTCGACTGCTTCTATGGCGGACCAGACACCACCCGCGGATGGCCAGGGCAAGGAACGCCGGCCTTCCGATGAGCCGCGATTGAAGCTCAGCTGGATCAAGCGGCATTGGCGATCAATCTCCGCCTGGTCCAGGTGTTCCAGGCGCTGCACGAGCCTCTCCCAGGGGTTTCTCAGCTCCTCGCCTTCAAGCAGCTCGAACCTACCCCCACCGGCCTCATGGATCACCGTCGTGTCAGCACGAACACGAAAACAGGGAATGTCGAGTCGCTCCAGGGCATGACGCTCCAATTCGACCTGCTGGAAGTGCGCACGATCGAGCTCTTCGTCTAGCCGGAAGAGGAACTCGAGCTCCAACCCGAAGTCGACACCATCACATAGCTTTTCGGGCTGAAGTGCCCGCTGCCGCAGGAGCGCATAGACGTGTGTGTCACGGCGAACCGTACGCACGGTCGTGCGGCAAAATGCCTGGAGTGGCCCGCCGAGCAGAGCCTCCCGGTTGGCAGCGAGAAACCGCCCCATGGCGCGGAATCCCTGTTCGATTTCGTGCGAGTACTGCTCCGGTTGCTCGATAGTCTCGGCCAGCTCGGGCAAATGTTTCGCAGGTGGGATGGGCACCGATACCGCACCGTATCGCATCGCATCCGTATTGATGCACTGGAAGCCAGTGTCAGTAGTCTGGTACGGCGCAGGACTCCGCGCCAGTCCACTCCGCCCCAGTGCCTCGCCGCGGTACTGACTCCAACGCGGCAGATAGCCGGTCGCTAACGCCGAACGGCTAATTCGCTCGGCCGCTGCAGTCAAGGCCGGGTGCTGGCCTGAAGCGGGCCGTACCGCGTCTGCCGGTCCGAGCACCGTCTCGAGATCGACGAGGACGGGTTCGCTGCCTGCAGAGATGACATTTTCGTCATGCAGATCCGAGCCGCCGAGGGCATGCACCAAACACAGCATAGCGCCCGCTCTCCGATAGAACAGGGCCACATCGGTGCGATCGCGACACGGGGATGCGGGGATGAACTCGCTCCAGCCATAACCAGACCCACACCACGCCTTTGGCGTCCGCAGGTCGGCGGGGGACCCGTGCTCGCGCAACCACCGGAGCAGCTCCCCGAACGCACCGTCAATGGCCAGATCCCTGGGCTTGTAAAGCAATTGGTCGCCACTCGCAAAACGTATCACAATGACCTGACGCCCGTGATCATGCGGGTCGGCAATGTTGGACACGAGACCCACGACTTGACCAGGATCGCGGCCGAGAAAGAAACAGTTGACCAGCAACGGATAGTCCGACTCGAGGCGCTGCAACAGCTCGGCAGCGAAAGTCTGCCACTGTTCGCTGACTACCACGAAGAGCCGACCCAGCACCGGCAATTTTCTCACCAGCCGCTGCAGGTGGCCACTCCTCAGCCAAGCAAGATACGCCTCGTAGATCTCGGTAGTGGGGAGTCGCGCGGGATCGGTTATAGCCCCAGGGAACGCGGGCTCTTGAACCTTGCGAAAGATCCGAAACCACTCGTAGAGACTGTCAGCAAAGAGCGGTACGAGACGCTGGAGCAAACTCCATCCCAGATCCCGGCGCGCAGCCTCACTCCAGCGGGAGAAATCATGGCGCCGCGCCAAGTCGTCCACGAGGTCGCGGCCCAAGGGCAGGAAAAGATCCACGAACGGCCCGCCTTCCGCCGGCACCGGTGCCACGGTCGCCGCAGCGCTCAGCGATGAAAGCAACCGAGGCAGGCGCTGCGCCCACGGCGGCAAGGCAGCGTCCTCCGCCAACTCGACGGGGCCAATGAAGCGGGCAACTTGAGCCTCTCGCCACCCGGCAAGCGCGAGTCGTTCACGGAAACGCTCCGGTCCGCCGGGTGAGATCTGGGAACTCCAGCGCTCTAGACGCCGACGACCGTCCTGCGTCGGCGTTGCCGTCGGCACAAATCCACCCGCCATGCGCTCGTCGAGAGTGCTCGCTCGCGCGGCCAAGTGGCGCAGCTCGGTGACATCGGAGAACAAGTCGGAAATTCCCGTCATGGCCTTTCGCGATCTGCGTCCGAAGCTAAGGGCCCGTCACGAGATAAACGCGCGATTTGGGCGATATGGTGTAGTTCCACTCGCCGTGGAACTCGGCGCGTTGAATGTTGATCGCGGCCATCTCGGCATCCGATACGACAATACCGCTGGGATATTGGCCGGTGTCGAGTTGGCAGCGCACAGTCAGGCCGGTCTTGGTGGTGGTCGCTGAGATCAGCTCGACGATCACCCGATAGCTGACGAGTGGCTTGGCGCGCCAGTTCTGGCTGATGAAGGAGAAGAGGCGGTGCTCGATCTTGTTCCACTTGCTGGTGCCGGGCGGCAGGTGGCTGACCGTGATGTCGAGGTCGAGTTCGTTGGCCAGCTTCTGCAATTCGCGTTTCCACAGGCGCACCCGCGAGCCGTTGCTGCCGCCGCCATCGGCGGTGATCAGCGATCGGGTGGCGTTGGGGTAACGCGCCCGACCGACGACCTGCCACCACTGGCGGATGCTGTTCACCGCGAAGGCGCCCG
>Ga0306923_10004584_pt1 | contig 13276 bp, 8 predicted proteins | sample sta12Can44000108_FD_203841 | JGI IMG/M metagenome (GOLD analysis project Ga0306923, IMG submission 203841) | Lab enrichment of tropical soil microbial communities from Luquillo Experimental Forest, Puerto Rico - statanox.12C.anox.44.000.108 (v2)... | ecosystem: Environmental > Terrestrial > Soil... | reverse complement strand
GTTGCCGGTCGATTTTGCAGCCAAACTCTACTCGGTCACCAGCGATCGGAATGACTGTCATAATCGCCGACAATAATTCCGCTCCTAAGGAGACGGTCAAGCCAGGTCTCTTGTTCTCCGGCAAAACCGCCACAGCAGCCGGGGGATTCAAATGGACGGCGGAAAAGGCACCGAAAGGGCCCGTGTCGATCATCATCAGTGGAACGGATCGCGCCGCTTATGTGTACCGGAATGGCGTCGAAATCGGCATAACACCGGTTAGCGGCGTCGAACGATTGTCCGGCTCGTATGTCTTCACCGGGTTGGAGTCGTTTGAATCAAGCGGGCGACGCGAGTGGATTTCGACGGCGAGCAGTGGCCGCCGGGTGCCGAATTTGAAGGACCTCGCGAATCGCGTACGCTTCCCATCCGACTTCGACGACGATATCCGCTCTCTCATCACTGCAGGCACAACGCTCGTAATCACCAACTTGCCAGTCAACAGTGGCACTCACAGCGCACCAGGCTTTAATATTCTAACAGATTAAATGGAGTGACAAAAACAACTATGCGAACCCTCACCAACGACTATAACGACTGCGAGCTTGTAAATCTCGGTTACAACAGAGATGGTCGGGGACCATATATTCTCCGTCAGGACGGCGTCCCACCGGACAGCTTAAACTCCCCAGGAAGACCGCTTTTGGCTCCGGAAGGACCTCACATGGGTTATCAATCTAACCGTGTCTACGCTGCCGGAGAAAGAGCAAGAGCAGTTTCTTTTTAAAGATGCTGCCGAATTGTCCGCTGCTATGGAAAAACTGGCTGGAAAGCCTGTCGTGGAGAATGCCTTGCCCCCGGGGAAAAGTCGCGCGGAACTTCTCGCGGCTGTCGAGACAACAGGTTCCAGGCTTTGGACCAGAATCCGCGACGCACACGCCACAAGGGCGACTAAATTATAAAATCATTCCGGCTGAACAGCACTAGTGTGCCGTCTCCTAAATCCCTTGGGTTTCGTCCGGCCGAGGCCGGATCAGTTGGCTGTTTTTCAAGGCCGTCCGAGCCGGACTGGCGGTGCCGACGAGTATCCCGCACCATTTTTAGGCTGGCAGAGAGACAACCAAGCAGCAGGGGTATAAAATGGTGCGGGACGGCCATTCTCTCCCCAAAGGGAGAGCAGGACTCGGCTCGGAAGCAGTCCAGGGCCATTGCTGGCCGATCTCCTGGGGTTGGAGGGCGTCCGCTCCGTCGGCCGCCGGATCGGTTACGTCCCGCACCACTTTTATGCTGTAGATCCAGTTCGTGATTTTGGCCGGTTTAGGATCCTTTCGTCTCCGCGGCGGCTGTCTGCGGCGCAGTTGGCATTTCCGGTTGCTTTTGGCGCACTAACAACCAGGTCTGCGTCCTGTCCGGACCAAAGTGCACAAGGCAGCTGGCAACGTCTTGAGTCAGGTTCTGCAGACCAGTCTCGATGACGGTATTATTGGAACCGATTTTCCAAGCCACCCTTTGTGTCTTTTTATCGACTTGCCCGGAGATAGGAGATTTTTCGCCGCTCAGAACATTCTGGTAAGCTCCGCTAACCACACCATCTTTATCAATCGAAAGCTGAAAGAACATGTAGGCGTCTCCCTTTTCTTCCTGCGCCAGGGCCCAGACTCCCAGCGGCAGCCACTCTGGCTGCTGACCCTGCTGTTGGGGAGGCGTCGGCGCAGGAGGCTGCGTGGCGGGCTCATTGGCAAGGGTTATTGCCTGTTGCGAATACTCCTGTGCCGTCGCCGTCTTCTGCCCATCGACGTAAACTTCGTCCCCCTGGTAAACTACGTTTACACCATAGTCATAAACCGGAGGTTGATAAGCGGCGTCGTTATACGCATCGATGGCGAGAAAAGTGCCGGCGGTTGCTAACGTTGCGGCACCCCACCACCACCAGGGATTGCCACCCCAATAGCCTCCCCCATGGTACCAACCGCAGTTTCCCCACCAGTTATCATCGAAATTGCCATCGAAATGATTCTGAATGTTGTTGTTTATTTCAACTGCCCGATTATTACGAAAATTATTGACGTTGTTCCTGTGGTTCTTCCAGTCCGAGCTGTTAAATCGGTTGCCTAGGTTTTCGTTATTCCGGAAATTGTTGATATTGCTCCAGTCTTTGCCCCGGTTTGCGCGGAAGTCGTTAAGCCTTCCTTGATTGGCGCCAGACCATTTATTCCAATATTGTTGACGATTGGCGATTGCCTGATTTCGCTCGGGCGAAAAATTGCCTCTGCCGCCCAGATCGCCTACGCCGCCTGCGCCGCCGATGCCGCCCGCGCCGCCGATGCCGCCCGCACCGCCGATGCCGCCCGCACCGCCGATACCACCCGCACCGCCGATACCGCCCGCACCGCCGATACCGCCCGCACCGCCGATACCGCCCGCACCGCCGATATCGCCTCTGCCGCCCAAGTTACCTCCACCAATATTGCCGAGACCGCCGCCGAGCGCGCCCCCCGCCAAACCACCCGCCAGCGCGCCTCCCGCCACCGCGCCCAGTTGACTTCCCTGGAGCCGGCCGCCCTGACCGCCTTGGACTTTGCCCGCCAGCTGGCCGCCCTGACCACCCTGGACCTTGCCTGCAAGCTGGCCGCCCTGACCACCCTGGACCTTGCCTGCAAGCTGGCCGCCCTGACCACCCTGGACCTTGCCTGCAAGCTGGCCGCCCCTAGCTCCCTGACCTTTCCCAGCGAGTTGGCCGCCGCCAGCTTTGTCCGCTACATTGGGAAACCCTTTGTTGCCGCCCGCTCCGGCCCCAGCCCTATTTCCGGCCCCAGGCCTGTTTCCTTGAGCAACCGAAGGAAGACCTGACCCAGAGCCTTTCGGACGGGATTGAATCTTGGAGGAAGCTTGGGATCTGTTGATGTTTCCTCCGGCGACATTCCTGTTCGGAGCCATGCCACCGGCGCGGTTGCTGGGTCGCGACACGTTCCTGGATCCGCCGCCACCACTATAGCCACCACGAGACGCCGAGGGCCGGCTGTATCCACCCCCGCGCCCGCCTCCTCCCATTCCACCCGCCCGACTGTAGCCTCCGCCGCCACCACCGCGGCCTCCTCCCCCTCCGCGGCTTCCCCCTCCGCCTCGTCCGCCGCGCGCCGCGAGAGACTCAGTTTGTGCGATCAGGAAAAGGGCGCCGAGCCCCAGAACCAAGATTCGAAATAGCACTCGCTTCATGAGGAACTCCCTCCTTAGTGGCTTCCCGCCACTCGTTGCACTTCAATCTTATCCAACGAAGGCTGTGGTTCGCCATTGAGTGTTCGATTCTGCGATTCCCAGGTGAACTTGTTGTCGTCCACTTTCGTCAGCACATTTTCAGCCGTTGAGCGACTGCCATCCGGCAATACATTGGAAGCCCGAATCAGCCAGTCTTCCCCGTTATTGGCCCAGGTCGCTTCCCCAAAGCCCCCGTTACTATCAAAGATCCAGGAGTGAATTTGCTGCCGCACGGGATCCCAACCGATTATTTCCCACCCGTCGGTGACGGATTGGTCTCCCCCCTGCACATTGATCGTGCGTACAAGAAAATTTTTGTCTCCCGCCCAGTTGATTTTGGCTTGGACGGTTTGGTTTTCGGTCTTGTCCTGCCAGGTCCCTACCAACCACTCAAGGGCCGCGAGTTTCGAGTAAGCACTCAAAGGCGGTGCCTCCCTTTCGTTCAATTGGGAAATCTCCCAATGGTCGCCTTTCTTGACCTTTACAAGGGTGTACCGCGTCGTCGTTGCCGCGCCATTTGCCGGCGTCACGGTAGCGAACCCTCGACTTAGCTCCACGTCCGGAGTGAGCTGCTTGACCTCTTCGGTCGTGATTGCCAGTTTTGCGCCGGGATTTTGCTGAAAATCATCAGCCAGAAGCTTTTGCATGGCATCCCGTCCTTTAACCTCCGCGCCGTCCTGATCAATGTAGTCAATATCGTCGGCATAGAACCCGGCGAGCGTTTTTGCGTCCCCCTTGTTGTAAGCCTCTTCGTATTTTCGGGCATCGTTATCAGTTGTTTGATCTGGTGGGGACGATTGATTCTTTCCCTCGCCAGCGGGCTGCTGAGCCGGTGCGCCGGCGTCAGCCGCGGCGCTTGCCAGAGCCAGCGAGAACGCTAACAGGATGGTTATCAGGGCTAATTTTGCGGGTTTCATTCGCTTTTGTTCAGTTTGGTGTTGATTCCATTCAAGGGGGGATCATTTTCGCGTTAACGCTCCGAGGAGGTACATCCCCGGCTGAGCTAGAGAACTCCCCATCCTGTAAGTGGGAAAACCAGGCACGGCCGTGGGTTCCCTCGACATATTTTTTCAGGAAACCTGCGAAAATTTACTTGCTTTGCTATGGTACCTTGGTCGCATAGCGGTGGGGGACAAACCTCAGAATAAGCCAGAGTTCTAAAAAAACAACAAAAGGCCGGTGAGGCCGGCCAGCCCATCAACAATGCGCGGGTCGACATATTTGCGGGCTAGGATGGCGGGAAGTTCTCCATCATTCGGTGAACCGCGTCCACTATGTTCTGTCGGTTGGCTTGACTTCTATCTCTATGAGCCAAAACTTCGATCTGGAAATTGAGTCCATTATCTCACGACTCCGACCCATTCGGCTCGAGGTGTTGCAAGCGGAGCAGCATTTTCGCGAGGAACTCGATCAAGTGTATTCGGGCAACCGTCAAAGCGCGCGAAATCTCGTCCATTATTTGAGCCTGCGCCGGCACGACATTCGCGAATTGCAGGAGGACCTCGGCCGGCTCGCGCTCAGTTCGCTTGGTCGGCTGGAATCCCATGTGATAGCCACGCTGGACGCTCTCATGGCCCTGCTTTATAAAATTGCAGGCAAAAATTGGCCCGGACGTCCGATCGAGGAGACCTTCGCCGAATTCGATTCGGGCTTAGCTCTGCTCGAGAAAAACACGGTTGAATCGCTCGGCGAGGCACCCGCCAATCGCACTGTTCGCATTATGGTTACTATGCCGGGTGAGGCCGCTGACGATCCGATCCTTGTTCGCGACTTCCTGAATCGCGGAATGAATATCATGCGCATAAACTGTGCTCACGACAACGCCGCAGAGTGGCTTCGCATGGTCGAGAACTTGCGAGCAGCCCAAAAGGAAACAGGCAAAGCGTGCAAAATTGCCTTCGACCTCGCTGGTCCGAAATTGCGAACCGGCCCCGTTTCTCCAAGTTCCGGCATTATTCGCTGGAAACCGGTGCGAAACGAGCTCGGGCAAGTCGCACGCTCGGCCTATATTACCTTTTGTAGCGAGAACTACTCTTCTGGGGAAGAGGCGATAGCCATTCCGGTCAAGGGCTCACTTTTTCGGCATGCCCAAGCGGGGTATACCGTTGAACTCACCGATACGCGCGGACGAGCGCGCACCCTGCTTGTCGTCGAAGTCGACCGGTCATCGTGTGTTTGCACGAATGACCGGACGGGCTATGTCATCCAGGGGACGAAACTTCAGCTTTTCCGGGGAGAGGAACTCCTTTACGAAGACGAGGTGGGTACTCTGCCGGAAGTTGAACACTCCCTTTCTCTTAGTGTAGGTGACGATCTCCTTTTGACGCCGTTGGAGGTGCCCGGCAAATCCGCCGACTACGAAGAGGACGAGGTGGCTTATCAGCCCGCACAGATTGGCTGCTCACTTTCGGCAGTCTTCAGGGACGCTAAGGCCGGTGAGCGTATTTTCTTCGACGACGGCAAGATTGAAGGTGTCATTCGTGCGGTCCACAACGAAAGCGTCGACCCCCGACTGGTAGTAAAAATCACCAATGCCGCCAATGGCACGGCCAAGCTTCGTGCGGAGAAGGGCATTAACCTGCCCGATACCAAACTCAGTATTTCGGCCCTGACGCCTAAAGACCGTGAGGACCTCGAATTTGCGACGAAATGTGGAGATTTGGTCTCTCTATCTTTTGTCCGGCGTCCCGAAGACGTGGCGGAATTAATCCGAGAGCTCGACTGCCTTGGAGCGACGCAAACTGAAATCATCCTAAAAATCGAGAACCGTGCCGCGGTTGAGGCTCTTCCACGGATTCTGCTCACGGCAATGCGGCGACCCGTAACGGCCGTGATGGTGGCCCGAGGCGATCTTGGGGTCGAGATTGGTTTCGAGAGAATGGCGGAGATCCAGGAGGAGATACTTTGGATCTGCGAGGCGGCCCATGTGCCGGTTATCTGGGCCACACAAGTGCTCGAGTCCCTGGTCAAGCGCGGTCTGCCGTCTCGAGCCGAGGTGACTGATGCGGCAATGTCCGGAAGAGCGGAGTGCGTGATGCTCAATAAAGGCCCACATATACTATTGGCCCTTGATTTTCTTTGCGACGTGCTCTGCCGTATGGAGGGCCATCAGGCAAAGAAATCCGCTCTGATGCGCAGGCTTAGGCTGGCGGAATTGGCTTGGAAATAGCGTTGATGTAGCCGGCTTTCTCGGCCTCCGTGCCGTCCCATTTTTCTCCTGGCTACTCGAATTGAGAATAATTAATCGGACGGCACGGAGGCCGCCCAATCGATAGAGCAGACTCCAGGGGGGCTTTTCGTCCTCCTGGAATTAAGAGAAAGCGTTTACTTTTTCCGGTTGACCTGATCTGGTTTCTCAGGAGGAGCGTTCAAGTTCAGATCGAGTGCTGCCGCGATCGCCGGAGCGCGTTGACCGGCAACAACGTGCCAGACGTTCTCCGACGCTTTCATCACGCCTGTGGTGCCGGCGTGCCTCAACGCTTCCTGATCGGCTCTGGAGGCGTCGCGAAGCACAAACCGTAACCGAGTCACCGCCACATGCTCCGCCGCCTGCACGTTCGAAGACCCGCCGAAAGCGTTCACGAGACGCTGAGCGACCGCTGTGTCTTCAGCGCTCGCATGACCCGGCATCTCAGGAATCGGTTCATGAGCGCTCTCTCCGCTGAGGGCTGGTTTCTCAACCGCCGGCCCAGTAGCAGCGTATTCCCCGCTGGCCATCGCTTCCCGGATCTCGCCGGCGACGATCTCAGCCTGAGGGCCGATTACCACCTGCAACACATTGCGACTGGGACGAACAATACCGCGCGCGCCCAGGGTCCGGAGGGCCGGCTCGTTGACCAGGGAATCGTCCACTACCTCGAGGCGCAGCCGCGTCGTGCAGGCGTCTACCAGTTTTAGATTTTTGTTACCACCTAAGGCTCTCACAAATCCGACCGCCCCGGCAAGAGCAGCCGGTGCACCCGCGGCTTCTGCGGCCCCGCCTGTGACCGGGACCCGCTCAGCAGAAGGTTCCAGAGCAGCTTCAGCGCGGCCGGGCGTTGCCAGATTAAACTTTCGAATCGCGAAACTGAAGAGGAAGTAATAAATGAGGAAGTAGACCAGGCCGACCGGTAGTAACATCCAACCGTTCGTTCCTAGCCTGTAACTGATGATGTAGTCGAAGGCCCCGGCAGAGAATGTGAATCCGAGCCTGACGCCCAAAAAGTTCATCAACGCCATCGAAATGCCAGTGAGGATTGCATGGATTACGTACAGGATCGGCGCGAGAAACATAAAGGTGAATTCAACGGGCTCGGTCACCCCGGTCAAAAATGCAGTAAGCGCCATGGACAATAACATTCCGCCGACCAGCTTCCGGTTTTCCGGACGGGCGGCGTAATACATCGCGAGGCACGCTGCCGGGAGACCGAACATCATGATCGGAAAGAAGCCAGTCATAAAGGCGCCAGCCGTGTGATCGCCCGCGAAAAAGCGATGGAGATCCCCGGTTACCACTTTGCCGTCGGCGCCAGTATAGCTGCCGAAGACGAACCAGACGAGACTGTTAAGGATGTGATGCAAACCAGTAACCAGGAGGAGCCGGTTAAGGACACCGTAAATGAAAAGACCCAGGCCACCGGCCCCGATGAGGAAATGCCCGACCCAGTCGATGCCTGTCTGCACCGCCGGCCAGATATAGCCGCACAGTAAACCGAGAAACACGCAAACAAGACCGGTAATGATCGGGACAAACCGTTTCCCTCCGAAGAAAGCGAGGTACTCGGGAAGCTTGATGTCCTTGAAGCGATTGTACAAATTGCCGGCCACGATGCCGCAGAGGATGCCGGCGAGTACCCCCATATCGAGCTTATCGTTAATCGACTTCAAGACAGCAGTCAGGATGAGATAACCGATACCCCCGGCCAGAGCGGCCGCGCCGTGGTTCTCCTTCGCAAAGCCTACGGCGACGCCGATCGAGAAAATCAGCGGGAGGTTAGTAAAGATTGCTCCTCCGGCGTCTGCGATCCATTTGACGTTCAGCAGGTCGGGCTGTCCCAAACGGAGCAGAAGCCCGGCAACAGGAAGCACCGCGATCGGCAACATTAATGCTCGACCGAGTTTCTGAAATTTAGCAAACGAAGCTGCACTCATAGTCGTTGAGAATCCTTCTACTGTTTTAGCGCGAAAATCTCGCGAGCCAAAGCGCTCGCGAGATTTTCGCGCTATGGATCCGCCCGGGAGGCGGCTCTGGAGGAAAAATGAATTTAAACCGACTGAAACGGGGTGTTGGACTGCTTCCCATGTTTGTGAGCGATGCGGCTTAGTAGTTGTCTTCAGATGTCACGGCGAAGACCTTGGTTACTTGGCAACTGGGAAGGCTTCTTTGACCAGCGCCCGGACTTCGGCAGCAGTGTCTAACTCAACTGCCTTTTCGGCCAGTTTCCGGCAGCTTGCCAGGTCCAAGGACCGGACCTGGGCTTTGATCTCCGGCACCATCGGAATGCTGACGGAGAGTTCCGACACACCGAGGCCAACGAGCAGTGGGACCGCGGCCGCCTCGGAGGCCATCGCGCCGCAAACGCCAACCCATCGCTTATGGAGTGAAGCTCCCTCGACGGTGACTGAGATGGCCCGCAGAACCGCCGGATGCAAGCTGTCGAGCTTGCGGCCCAACATCGGATGCCCACGATCGATCGCTAGAATATATTGGGTGAGATCATTACTGCCGATCGAAAAAAAGTCTGCTACAGCCGCAAAGCGATCCGCCAGCATCGCTGCCGCCGGTGTTTCCACCATAATCCCCATTTCCGGCAAAGCCGAAACCCCGAGTTCTTGAGCCAACGAGCTAAGTACGCCGCGAAGCTCTCGAACTTCTTCAACTCCGCCGACCAGCGGTAACATGATGCGATATCGGCCCCGCGAGCCGATCCGGAGAATTGCGCGCAACTGATCCCGATAAAGGTCCGCTCGTTCCAGGGCGAGCCTGACTCCGCGTATCCCAAGGCTCGGATTGTCTTCGTGGATTTGAGGAAAATAGGAAGGCAACTTGTCGCCGCCCAGATCGAGGGTTCGAATGATTAGCGGTCGGTCTCCGAGTGCCGCGGTGATGGCAAGATACTCGGCCAAATGCTCTTCTTCAGTAGGAGGTTCAGCCCGATCCAGGAACAGGAACTCGGTCCGGAGCAGACCGATACCGTCGGCTCCCACCTTCACCGCATCTTGCGCCTCGGCTGCGCCTCCAATGTTGGCGGCTATCTCAATCCGCGTTCCGTCTCGGGTCACCGCCTGCTCGTGCGCCGTTTTCTGGCTTTCGGCGCGAAGAGCTTCCCGTTGACGTCTAATAGCACGTATCTTCTCAAGCCGCTCGTTGGTCGGCTTCGTCTCGAGCAAGCCGTCATCACCGTTCAGCACGAGTTCCGCGTGTTCTGGCAACGCAAGCGTAGCAACCGGTAGGCCGGCAACCGCGGGCATTCCCATTGAACGAGCAAGGATCGCAACATGGGAAGTTGGCCCACCGCGAACCGTAGCGAAACCGGCAAGCCTGGCGCGATCCAACGAGATCAGGACCGAGGGCGGCAGATCGTCGGCCACCAGAATCGATTCGTCAGTCAGTTCCGGGAGTTGCGCTTCGACGCCCATGAGGCGCCAGAGTACCCGCAGAGCCACGTCCTCGATATCGGCGGCTCGACCAGCAAGAAGGCCGCTCTTGAGCGATCGAATACGTTCTTCGCAGGAGCGGGCAGCCGCTTGCCACGCCCAACCAGCACTTTTGCCAAGCCCAATCCACTTTTCCGCCTCAGTGACGAGCAACGGGTCTTCCAGAATGATTCGGTGAGCGAGGAGGACTTCACCCTGGCTTTCGCCAGCCTCCGCGCTTTCCGCTTCGAGATCGCTTCGCGTCGCGGTAATGGCTTCGTGCAGTTGCTGTCTTTCCAGCGCACTGTTCGCAGCGTACTCCTCAACCTGAACCACCGGCCGGACCAGTTTCACGACCTGGCCGATAGCCAAACCAGGGGAGGCTGAGACTCCGCGCAGGACGCCCGGTTCCTCTGGACCCGAGCTAACAGGCGTTGGAATCGCTATTTTCTCGGCGGGAGCGGCCAATGGTTTTTCTTCCACCCGACCAAAGGCCGCGCGCGCAGCCAAGCCCAGAGCCGCGATGGCTTCTTTCGCATCAGCACCCCTGGCTACGATTCGAATCGAATCACTGCGTTCGATTTCAAGCCCGAGAAGGGCCACAACGCTTTTGGCGTCCGCCGCTTTACCGGACGGCCTGACTATCTCGACCACGCTTATATAGCGACGCGCGGTGTCCGCTAGAGCAGCCGCCGGACGGGCGTGAATCCCGTGTTCGGCTTCGACAACAATCGGCTCGGATTCCACTCGAGGTAGAGCTCGGTCGACCGCCGGCGCCATCGCCTCTGCATGCTGGTCTTTGGCGTGGACAAGAAAAAGCGGCGTCGTACTTGCCTCGGCCAGTCCTTGAAATGGATTTGTCGGCTGAAAGCGGTCGTTATTCGCGACGAGGACAACGGTGACCAGGCTCTTCGCCTTCCGAGCAATCAGGTCAGCGTCAAACTCGATCAACAGGTCACCCTTGCTGACCCGCTGCCCGTCCGAGACCCGAACTCGGAACCCTTCCCCATCCAGGCTCACCGTTTCAATTCCGATATGAATTAAAATTTCGACGCCTTCGTCGGTTGCCAGAGTGACGGCGTGCCGCTTCCGGTGAACCTGAGTTACCTTCCCGTTGCATGGCGACAACACCCGATGATCGAGCGGATCGATGCCCAAACCGTCTCCGGCCATCCGTTGAGCGAAAACCGGATCAGGTACTTCATCAAGTGGGACAACAGGACCGGACAAGGGGGAATAGAATATGAGATCCATGAGGCTTATATTTTCATTTTTTCAGCTTCGGGGCACCAGGTCGGGCTTTGGAGTGCAACCGCGCCATGACTAGCCGGGCGGTGAGCTCCGCTGCTGCTCCACCTTGGTAAGGATTGTTCGTTGCCATCCGGTCCTTTCTATCAATGGCTCGCCCGTGCCACTGCCGTTACCGTACGGTCCAAAAGGGATTCGCGATACTTCTCAAGGTCCAGGGGGAGAAGTTACTATCTTCATACCATATTCCGCCCAAAGTTGGAATTCTAAAACTTCTGAAAACTAAAATCGACCTGACGACAGGACCACTGCTGTTGACCAGCGTTCTTCCTCGCCAAATGCTCGGCACAATGTTTCACGCTGAATTCCGTTATCCGAAATTCCCGCTGGCAATCAGCTTTTCATAGATGCTGGCCTGCGCGGCTAGCGAGCTTGAGCTGAATATGGCCGAACCGATTATCGCCTTTAATTTGCTTTTCGGGCTCACGTTGCTGCGCAACGCTGCGATCATACTTCACACCCGCTGCATCGCTGGCATCAAAGCGAACGGCGAACGCTGCCTCTCCTATGTTCAAAATTCCATCGGGCTTGTGACAGCGCTCAATCCGGTGCTTGGCTACGAAAAGAGCGCCGCGAACGCGCCTCCTAGCCCGCATCGCTCACAAACCTGGGAGAATCCCAATACCCTGTTTGAGTCTGCCCTGTTTGAGTCTGTTTAAACCCATTTTCCCGCCGGAGCCGCCTCCTGGGCGGCTCTATAGCGCGAAAATCTCACGAGCGCTTTGGCTCGTGAGATTTTCGGGCTAGGCCTTCAGCATCCAATTAAAGCTGACGATTTGTGTGCATGGGATGAAAAAATAATCTGGCGCATAACTCATATTCCGGGAAAGCGCTCCAAATACCTTTCGTTGCCAAACGGGCATCTCCGTGCCCGTATATTCAACAATCATCTCACGCGGTAACACGAAAAATGTGTCGTGATTCTCAATCGCACAACCCATTCTTTTCGAAGCCTCAACGAGAATTTTTGGGGCATCGGAGTCTTGCATGTAGCCGTGATACGCAATGACGTGCCAGACCGAACAAGCAAGCGGGGTGACCTCAAGACGTTCCTCCATAGTTACGCGGCTCTCAGCGGTTCCGACTAGGCTTAACAGAATTACTTTTTCACGGAGGCATCCGCATCGGCGCATCACCTCAAAGCATCGCGCGATCGCATAGCGCGGGTCTGGGTTTGAAGTGATAATGACGCATGTCCCGGGCACCCGCGGAATGCGACTTGAGGAAAGTTCTGCCTCGAGTGCCTGCTTAGAACATGGAGTCGATAGCATCTGTGCTCGGATAAGGGCCCTTCCCTTGTGCCACGTCAACATAAACGCCATCATGGCGGAGGCGATAGCTATAGGAAACCAGCCCCCATTTGCAAACTTAAGCAGGGACGAAAGAAAGAACGGAAGCTCCAAACACATTAGAATGGCCGTAACAACCCCCCCGACCCAGGGTGGACGGCGCCAGACCCGTACCACGACAAGCCCAAAAGCGATTGACGTGATCACCATGGTCGCTGTCACCGCCAAGCCGTAAGCCGCCGCGAGATTTCCGCTGGAACGGAAGGAGATGACAAGCAGCAGGCAAGCCGCTGCGAGATGCCAATTCAAGACGGGTAAATAGACTTGCCCGCGCTGAGCGCTGCTCGTGTGGCAGACGCGGAAACGGGGAAGCAGGCCCAGATCGCGAGCCTGTGCGGTGAGTGAAAAGACTCCTGAAATAAGTGCCTGGGAAGCTATGATCGTCGCAAGGGTGGCCAAAAGTACGAGAAGCAAGGTCGGAATTCCTTGCGGAACCATCTGAAAAAAGATTCCTTCGCGCGATGCACCGGGATGACGGATCGCTATAGCCGCCAGCCCTAAATAATTCAAGATCAGGGAGGGCAGGACGACGCAGTGCCAAGCCCGAGAGATGGCAGGGCGTCCAAAGTGTCCCATATCCGCATACAACGCCTCAACCCCGGTAACGGCCAGTACGACCCCTCCCAGGAGAAAGGCCGTTCGTAGTCCTCCATGCGCAACAGCGCCAAGCGCATGCTTAGGATCCAGGGCGGCCAGGACTTCCGGCGCCTGTAGAATCTGCACCAGGCCGCCGAGCCCAAGGGTTGCGAACCAGAGGAGCATGATTCCTC
>Ga0306923_10004583_pt1 | contig 13277 bp, 15 predicted proteins | sample sta12Can44000108_FD_203841 | JGI IMG/M metagenome (GOLD analysis project Ga0306923, IMG submission 203841) | Lab enrichment of tropical soil microbial communities from Luquillo Experimental Forest, Puerto Rico - statanox.12C.anox.44.000.108 (v2)... | ecosystem: Environmental > Terrestrial >... | reverse complement strand
GGCCGTCGGCCACAATCGCGAGCGCAAAGGCCTTCAGGACTGCGGGATTCATTGCAGTGTCTTTCGCTGCCGCGATCGCTTCCTGGGGCGCTCCGGCAAGTCCTTTGTTGAAGTGCAATCCGACACTCGAATAACGGGAGCTTGAAAATAACGCATCGGCGAGACGCTGCTGCGAGTCACTTTCGAGCAACGAGGCCGGTAACCACAACGATTCGTAGCCCCAGATGAACCACCCGACTTGCCCAGCGTCTCCCTTCCACCAAGTATTATTAGGCCCGGCCTCAGGTCTATCGTCGATCTCGAAGATGGGCTGCTGAAATACGTGCGCCAGGGCGTAATCAAACAATCCGATCAGAGCATTGGTATCCGGAATGGCTATTTCAGGCCAGTGCTCTTTCCACCATTGCATATCCCACATGCGTTGCGCCGGCAGGCTTCCGACAACCACCCGACCGACCGAATATAACTTTGGCGAACGCGCCACCCAGGCCAGAAATGGCTGCCAGACCTTTTTCGCCTGGTCAGCGTCCAATCCCTGAAAGACCATCTTGATCTCGAGCGAGTTGTCGGGGTTTAGACCGACCTGCTCTCCCCAATGATCGTTGAAGAGATGCTCGCGATAGAAGCTTACAAACTCGCGGATGAGGCCACGATAGGCATCGTCCGACGCTGCTTTGATCGTGAAGTTGGTGACACCAAAGAACTGGGGAAGTTCGTGGAGACGCACGGTCACCCTGCTCACCACGCCGAAACTGCCGCCTCCGCCACCCTTGAGCGCCCAGAACAGATCGGGGTTTGTGGATGCATTCGCGACGCGAATCTTGCCGTCGGCCGTGACTATCTCGGCTTCCAGCAGACTGCCCGCGGCAAGGCCATAGTGCTTCGAGAAGCTCCCGAAGCCGCCGCTCTGTATCAGGCCCGCGACGCCCACGGTGGTGCACCCGCCTCCTTGAACGTACTTCGCGCTTTGGGTTGTAACCGCCTGGTAGGCCTGCATCCAGATCGTTCCGGCGCCGAGCGTTACGGCCGGCTGCGGTTGCATAGAATGCTCGCATCCCCCCGGAACGAATCCGACATGCAAGGCAATGTCGTGCATGTGCCGCGTCCAGATCAGAAGCGAATCGGGCGCGTTGGATGTGCCTTGGTAGCTATGGCCGCCGCCTTTCACCACCAGCCGCAAATTATGTTCACGAGCAAAATTTACCGCTGCTGCGATGTCCTGCGCATTCCTTGCCGCGACCGCGTACACGCTTGGTTGGGTAGCCCACGCATCGACCCATCCCAAGGTCTGCGTGAGCCCCGGCTGATCGCCGATGTAAAAGGGATTTCTCAAATCCTTTGCGAGACGCTTGGCAGCGACACTGCCCGGATCGGCTTTCAATCTCGATAGAGGAAAGTTGACGGGAATCAAATTTCCTTCAACCGCATCGTTGAGCCGCTTCCAATCCTGTTGCGATGGCCACGTAGCATCCGAAGGATGGCAACGGCGAAAACTCTTGCTCGGCCACAAACTTCGCGGCGAAAACGGCAGTAGTGTCGCCGATCCGATTGCGGTCAAGAATGCTCGTCTCTTCATTTAGGCCGCCCTCTCTGTGACCCGACGCTAACGCGCCACCAACATTACGACCAGTCCGATGCTCTGGCCGCCGCGACAGCGGCTTAGTCCTAACGGCGAAATCGGTAAAGTTATTTTCCGCGCTTTGACGAGAGCTTTCAGCGTCTCGTGTCTGGACTCCAAGTTTTGGGCGTTTCTTACACACCTTCAACGATGCGGTAGTCACGTTCCGCGCCAGAACCGAGTGCCTGAAGCGCCTTTTGGTACGCCTCGCTTTCGTGTGCCGCGAGTGCGATCTCATAACTGTCAAATTCGACGATGACAGTCCGCTGCTGCAATCCAGCTTCGTGGGCCTGAACCTGGCTTGTGGACATGGTCAAAAAGCGCCCCCCAAATGACTGAACCGCGGGCGCTGCCAATCCGGCATAGGCCTTTACAGCGGATTCATCCGAAATCGACCTGTACGCAACCGCCCAATAGCCCTTTTTCATAAGTTCCCCTTTTTGTAGCTGCTGACTACTAGCCTCTGCAGACACACTAAATAGCTAAACTCCTCTGGGCTCTTTGGGGCTTCCAACAGTCGAGAAGATATTTCTTCAATCTTCTGTAGAACGTTCTCACGTCGCGCGGGCTGAGCCCAGGCGAAGACAGGACTGGCTCTAGCATTTTAATTGCTGTATGTGTACCTCCAGCCGCGCCGTCACCCTCTGGTCTACTTCTTTTCCAATGGCCCTCCTTGTCTCAAGCTTGACCGATTTATTTGTGACGGATGTCGAGTGGCGCTCGGACACGGTCGAGCGGAAACACCTCGAATTGCCACCTCACGGGTACAGAGGTTGGCACGTAGCACATCGTCCTGTCACAGGCCTGATACTCGAGCTTGCCGTTAATGGTTATTGCCTTTCCTTCCATGGGAACGGAGCCCCAGAATGCAGAGCTCGAACTGACCTTTACATCCTGACTAATGCGGAAGGTACCCTCGAAAACGGGCACTTGCTCTTTGATGACGGGTAAGAAAAGAATCTTGGACTGCGGATAGACAGGCGGTTTGAGCTCAACTTCCGGGATAGGATCAATGACTAGCTTGATAGGCTTGTAGCCCTGGACACCAGGCGCATAGACATGCACGTCGTTTGGAAGGCGTACTTCGGCAGCGAGAGTGACGCGGGTGCCTGGAACACCGGTGCGATCAGACTGTTCCAGCGCAAGTTCGAGGTGTGGGGCCTCAACGGTTTCCGTAACCTCCTGGCCGAGTTCGGGAAAAAGTTTGGCGATCAAGCTGGCACCCGTAAGCCGCTCGCGGTATTTTGCTTCGAAGAACTTTTCCTTAATAACGCCGTTCTGATCAATGGAAAAATAGCCGGGACGCGCGAAGCCCTTTTGCATACCGGTGGCTTCTTCGTTCAACACGCCGTACTCCCGAATAACTTTTGAATCAGGATCCGCGAGCAAAGGGTACTCGATGTGGTGGCGATCGGCAAAAAACCTCAAGATTTCCTGGCTGTCGTAACTGATGGCGGCGAATTTGACGCCCTGCTTTTCAAATCTAGGGATGGCGCTCTGCAGCTGGACCAGCTGGCCCTTGCAAAACGGTCACCAATCGGCGGAACGAAAAAAAAGAAGAACGGTTCCGTTAGCACCTCTGAGCGAGTCGAGAGTTTGTGGCCGCCCGAACTGGTCTTGGGCTGAAAAGGCGGGGGCTTTCTGACCGACGACAAGTCCGATGGACATGGATTCGAGGTTGACCACGCGAATGGTGTCTTCCTCGAGCGTTCCACGGACCGTTACCGTGTCTCCGAGGTGTCCGGCAGCAAGTTCCTGGGGGGCAAGGTTGTACATCACCCTGTTTGTATCGTCATAGAGAGCGAAATTCGCGCCCGGAGCATACTTGAAGCACTCGGGCGATTCGGCAAAAGCCTCATCGGCATTGCAGCTGCTGTAAACGATTACGCCGGACCAAGACACCGTTTTCTTCGCCTGCCCGGCGGTGAGTACAGCGAACGAGAGGGCTACGCTTATAGAGGGCAGGAAGCAATGTTTCACAGATGACCTCGCAAGCTTGATCTTAACGGGGTTTCTCCATATATAGACCCGCGGCGGCAGCCAAACCGGAAGGCATAGGGTTGGTGAATCTTGAGTCAGCGTAACGATAGCAATGACTCAGTAGCCGAGGCAAGATCGTCGTTTTCGACGTGTCCCGCAGACAGCGTGGTCGGGGGGCGGGTGGTGGAGATGGTTGTTGATTCTGGAAGGCATTCCCGCCGTGGCAGGCGGTATCTTCACTTACTTCCTGTTGCCCGGCCGACCTGCTGAGGCAAAATTTCTTACAGCAGACGAAAAACTCTGGATCATGGAAGAGCTAGCACGGGAAGAGCGACACAAGCTGAACGGAAAGCGAATCACAGTCGGACAGGCGTTGATGAACCGGCGGGTGTGGCATCTGACAGCCGCCTACTTTGTGGCAATGGTCACGAACTATTCGATGATCTTCTGGATGCCACAGCACGTGAAGGCGCTTTCCACACAATACTCGAATGCCACGGTTGGAATGCTCGTAATGATCCCTCATCTCGTAGGACTTGCCGCGATGATCCTCGTTGCCCACAGCTCGGATCGAAGGCTCGAACGCCGTTATCATGCTGCCATTCCGGCAATAATCGCAGCACTGTCCTTGCTCTTGCTGGGGGCGAACACCACGAGTTCTACTTTCGTATCTGTTCTGCTTTGGTGCCTTGTAGCATTGGGAATCTACAGTCTGTATGGCCCCTTCTGGGCGCTGCCAAATGAGTTTTTGGCAGGATTTTCAGCGGCGGCTGGGATCGCCCTAATCAATTCCCTGGGGAATCTGGGCGGCTTCGTTGGGCCGTTCGCTATGGGAGCAATCAACAAGCGAACAGGAAGTTTTCGAGGTGGACTTGTGTTCGCAGGTGTTTCGCTACTTATATCGGCAATACTGATACTAGCGTTGCGGAAAAGAAGGGTGACGGAGACCAGCGTGGCTGCCGCAGTAACCCCAACTGCTGAGATTGAACTGTGAGAAGAACTAGGTTCACTGCCAAGGTCCTGGCTCAACCCTCGCCACCATGTTCTTTGATCACTGTGCGAGGATCCTTGTCCTCTCGTAGCCCCGCGAACTTTGAATGACGGAGATGGTTGACGTACGCTTACCAGGCGTTGGAGACGGCTATACGCTTGTCTGTTTCATTAAGCCGGAAAGTTGATTGCGAGAGCGACCGCGCCTTATAATCTGCCTGAGGAATGTATGGCGAAGAAGTTGTTAAATTTCCCCAAAGAGAATACCGCAAGGTTGAGATTGATGGCTCATTTCGTCGAAGACCGAAATGAGTGCGTAGGCGATGACACTATTCGGGCTATCGCCACAAAGGCACGGAAAAATCCCACCGCGAAGAAGCAGAATCAAGGGCAAATTTCTTAACACCGCCGGAATAGAAGATGCCCGCCCGTTACTCCGCCAATGAGCGGAGAACGGGCAGCCTAGAGGCTGCCCGCTCCGGGGGTTCTCCCTTTCAGAATGGAAGTGGCACCGGCGAAGATCTCGGGCCGCACTATGGTTGGGGATTTCCTTTTCGGTCTTGACCCAATACTGGATGTAACCACGGTTGTGTTGTGCCTCTATCATTTGCCGGGTCTCCTTGAACCCGGACCATTGTCAGGGATTCCAACGCGTCGAACCTTTACATTGCACACACCACACTGTCAGATAGTCGCTGCTGTCGCTGCCGTCAGGCTGACTCTTAGCAGAGGACTTTGAGTATAATTCCCTGGTTACAACAGTTAACTCTCAGCACTAGCGGGAGAGAATATTCTTGTAGACCTTGCCATCCTTCATGATGATCAGGAAATTCTTGGCCGGATCGGCGACGAGATTGATGTCCTGCAGCGGATTACCGTCGACTAACAGAAGATCAGCGAGGGCGCTTTCCTCCACAACTCCGAGTTTGCCCGGATACGGATTGCGTTTGCCGGACAATGCTAGCAGTTCGGCGTTGGTTCCGGTGGCCATTGCGAGCGCTTCGGCGGGACTGTACCAGCGGACAAGCGAGGCCAGAATTGCCCCCTGTTGCTGCGCAAGCGCTTGGGAGAACAGGACATCGGTGCCCCACGCCGTCTTGATCTTGTATTTCTTCGCCAGTTCGTAGGTCCGGGCTATGCCAGGCCAGACTTCGTCAGCCTTGGCTCGTTGGACTGAGCCCACCGGAAAGCCTTGTCTCAACTCCTCGGGGAGAGGCTGCGGACTCAGCCACACGCCCTTCTCGGCAATCAGCTTGGCGGTGGCCTCGTCCATCAGGAAGCCGTGTTCGATACATCTCACACCGGCGGCAATGGCTCGCTGAATGGCCGCGGGCGTAAAGGCGTGCGCCGTGACGTAAGTGCCCCAATTCTCGGCCGCTTCAACCGCCGCTCGCAGTTCCGCCTCCGTGAAAGTCGACACGTCGATCGGGCTGAACGGCGATGAAACGCCGCCGCCTGCGGTGAGCTTTATCTGGGAAGCACCTTGCATCAATTGCTCCCGAACACGCACGCGTACTTCGTCCGGGCTGTCGGCGATGGCCGTGGCGCCAATCTGCTCCCCGCGAGTAGGCGTGCCACCGATCGTTCGCGGCAGATCGGTCAATTGGCGGAAATCCCCATGGCCGCTCGTCACGGTAATCACCGCGCCGGAAGGGTAGATGCGCGGACCGACGACGGTCCCATTGTCGATGGCGTGTTTTAGGCCGAATACTGGCCCGCCAACATCGCGGACAGTGGTGAAGCCCCGCATCAGCGTATCCTCCGCCTCGGCGCCGGCGACGAGATTGTTGTAACCCACGTCGCCAAAGCTTTCGGCCGGGGTCACACGGATCAGCATCGCGTGCCAGTGTGCGTCGATCAGGCCGGGCATCAGGGTCCGGCCACCGCCCTCGATGATTTGTGTCTTGGCGTTGCGATCCGTTGGGATGGGTGCCGTGGAAATGCGTTCGATCTTGTTACCGCGAATCAGTACGTTACTGGTACCGGAGAGCGTACCCGATTTTCCGTCGAAGACCCGCACGTTTTGGAAGAGCACGATAGTCGGTTGCACGTCTTGGGCGATCAAGCGGAATGAAATAAAGACGGTGACAACCACAAGAGTTGTACCGAACTGCCTCCACTTTGGACGCATAGGTTTCCCTCCCTTGTTCGTCACAACACAACAAGACCGGCTGATAGCGAGCAGGATCTAGCCGCTGATTGGCGACAAATCCCGATGTTTCGCACCTCAGTCGGTTCGTCAATTGGCCGAAACGCAATAATTGTAAGCGGTGCACAGGCGCGCTGAGAACTGTCAGCATTACCAGGGTCGAGTGACCTTCTTCTCAGATAAAAACCGCGCCATCGCGCGTTCCTCCGGCGCCACGTCACATAACTTGTACCGTCACATAACCACGACAGGAGTCCGCGCCTTCGAGGCCAAGCGTTTCGCAACAAATCAGCGCGACGGACTCGGCTTCAACCTCGCGGATGTGCCTGGCTGTCTGTTCGCTATCCATAAGCTTTCCCGATGTGGTATGTCCGAGGACCACATGAGCCAGTTCGTGCAGCGTGGTCTTATGTGGGAGAGCGGCAACGGGATTCACTGCGATTTCACGACCGCGAACGAAGCCTTGAATGTTGCCGTTCAACTCATCAAACGGCGTCCGCGTGATGTTCAGGGCGCAAAGTGCCGTGTCGATGTCGAAGCCGGGAATCGGGGGAATGGGGGTGTCTTCACCCTCGGTTTGGGCGAGCACAAACCAATACGCCCGAAACCGGAAGGCGTAGCAGGTTTGCGGTGCGGCTGTTTCCTCGTCTTGGGCTCCATCGGTCTGAGCGGCTTTCTTCAACGGCATAGGCATGCAGAGGGTGATTCCTTTCTCTCCTTTGCAGACTTGCCGTTTCCGTTCAAACCATCCGTGGCAGGTGTTGAGTGGTCCGGGTTGCAGGTTTGAGCAGCTTCCTCTGATTCTGAGTTTGGCGTGTCAAGAAGGAAGCGATTCTCTCACGGGCCACGCTGGCAATAGATTGAGGATATCGTTCGTAGTTTCATTAGAGGACTATCAAATACGATTCCGTCTGCCGTTCGGTAATAAGGGACAGAAATACTCCAAGTCTGGGTTTCAGGACCCGATATCGTGACGAAAATGCATTCTTGTACTTCATTTTTATCGTCGGCCTTTTGAGAGCGTACCCACATCGGCGGTTTGCCGACTTTCATGATAGGCAGCGACAGGATCGCGAGCGTGATTACCCTTCGCCGGCGTGCTCCTTGACTACCTTGCGAGGATCCTTGTCGTCTCGCAAACCAGCAAACTTTGCATGGCGCAAGTGGTCGACTGACGCCTCATACTGCACCCCTTCGTGGCGAGAGCCACCAAATCACGGGCCCAAAGACTGCCCCGTATCGACCAGGCGCAAACGATTGAACGACTTTCTAACGTTGTATGCAAATCCCGCCGAAGAGCAAGTCGCAGCTTGGATTGTTGTCGCATCTGCAGGTACTATGAGCCACTGCTACCGGTTGCTTGCCTCCTTGGGCCAGGTCCACGCATACCAGACAACGAGTAGCGATAATATAATTTCGATTACGCCGTACATGTTGTAGAAGTACCAGCCTCTCGCGAGCGCCACGACCGCAACTATGACCAGGGTGTGTACCATGCCGAAAAGGATGTTCACCCAGCGACTAAGTCGCACCGGCAGCACGACGGAGAGAAACGGCATCAGGCAAGGAACTACCATCACGCAAGACATCCCCAGCAACACTCCCTGGGGACTACCAGCGAAAGGCCGCCTTCCCTCTAGCATTCCTTGCAAATGCCCGGGCTGCCACAGCTGAAAATAGTCTGCATAGATGTAGAAAAACATAAGCGAAGACCATAATGCGACAAGCTTGAGCCGCACGTGAACCGGACACGTCAAAAGAGTCAGCCAGTTTTATGGCACTCGGCGGTGATTGGCTGCAGCAGGTGCTGTAAGGCAACAAACTATGGAAGTCATACTCATCACCACCCCGCGGCGTTCTTCGCAGAAGCCAAGTTTCTCTAACACTCGAATCGACGCCAGATTCTCTGGATGAACGATAGAAACGAGACGTGAGAGCTTAAGTTCACCGAATGCTCTTTCCACCCAAGCGGACGCTGCCTCAGTTGCAAGGCCTTGGCCCCAGTACAGCCTTGCGAGCCGGTATCCGAAATCGAACCAATCGTACTCTGGAATGAACAACAGGCCAGCGTCTCCAATCGGTCTGCCTGAGTTGTGGTCAGTAAATGATCCACTTGCTGAAACCCCGTTCAGTTTGGTGGCGCTGGTAGCTCGCGATCCGTGCGGTTGTGTCCGCCATGTCCCTATCGGGTCCGCTCGGAGTGTAGAGCATTACGACCGGATCTCCGAACCATCCAAACGCTTCTCGGACATCCTCAGAAGTGAAAGGGCGTAGTGTCAGTCGGCCGGTTTGTATCGGATCGTTCATTTGAACTCATCCTCAGTCTCAGTATAAGGTCAACGTGTGCTCACGCGATTTTCCGTGTGTGTTTTTTCCGCTCAAGTCCCGGTAAACAAAGTAACCTCCCAAGTGGCTTACGGTACCGATTCATCTATTCAACGGCGATGAGTTTCCGCGGGCCGCCCGCAGGCCCTAAAAGACAAGTTTCAGATAACCGGACTAATCAAGCACTTGGGTAGTCTTCTGCTATCGTAGTGTGATGAGTGACGAGCGAAAAGGATTCTTTACACTCGAAAGTGTCGGCGATTTAGTCGCAACACGAACGTTCACGTTTCATCGGGAAGACGGAACCGCATCTGAGGTTAACGTGCTCCTTGGAAAGCCTCGGCAATTACCCGACCACGTGGACTACTTCTGCCCATACCAAATCAAGGGCGCAGGAGACGAAAAAGTCAGATACTCCTGCGGTGTTGATTCTTTTCAGGCGCTCCACCTTGCGCTGTCCACACTTGGCGTCGAACTTGGAGTTCTCAATAAGCAATTCGGCGAAAGGCTCCGCTGGGAGTGCGACGACAGCGGGCTGGGTTTTCCCGGATTCATCAACTATCCATAGTGGCGTCGCGGACCCATACGAACTTTTCCGACTACCCGACTACACGGGACTTTGGCACGCTTGCCCATTAGAACAGTTAACTTCTCCCGTTACGTATACCGACGCGCTGATCGAATCGAGCGACGCGGCTCACGGGAACAGAAACTGGTGCAAGCGATTTGCGGCGGCCTGTGCGGCTCTGACAATCGCGTCGGGATCGACGCCGACCAGCTTCCCGTGCCGTTTGACCGGCCGTCCGTCGACGAACACCCAATCGACGTTCTGCGGTTGTCCGTTCAACACGATCTGGCTGACGGCATCAAAACTTGGCGCGAAGTTCACAGCCCCGGGATTCAGGATGATCAGGTCGGCTTTCTTTCCGACCGTCAGCGAACCTATCCGATCCGACATGTTCAAGAGTGTCGCGCCATCCACGGTCGCCATCCGAAGGACCTGCGTCACCGTGGGTGTAATGTCGGCTCGCAAGGACGTCGCACGCTGAAGTCCCATGGCCGCGCGCATGTTATTGAACATGTCGCTCGTGTCATTCGTGCCACCGTCGAGTCCGAGGCCCACCCGGACGCCAGCCTGCTTGAGAGCAGGAAGACTAATCACCCCGGACGCCAGCCGCATGTTGCTGAGGGGATTGTGCATGACCCGCGCATCGTGGTCGGCCAGGATCTGAATCTCGGCGTCCGTGAGGTGGATGGCATGCGCGCACAGGAGATTGGGTCCGAGGGCGTTCGCCTGCGCCAGCGCGTCGAATGGCAAGTCGGCGCGCTGCGAGATGTTCTCGAGCAGATGCACGTGGAGCTGTACGTTCAGCTCTCTGGCGAGATTCGACATCGCCACGAGATTAGGGAGAAAGAATGGCTCCGTTCCAGGATGCGACCCGACCTGAAAAACCGCTCTGGGATTCGGATCGATCAGTGTCTGTTTGACGAGGCGCATGTCCGCGATGACCGCCGAATCCGCGGAACCGAGATACGCGAACGCAAATCGGAGCCCGGAATCGCTCAACGCTGCGAGATTGGCACGGACAAATGCGGGCGTGAACGCATGTGACCAATCGACCGTCGTGGTCACGCCCGTGGTGATCAGATCCAGCGTGCTGAGGCGAACCCCCGCATACACGTCAGCCTGCGAAAAACTGAAGCCAGCCACAGGAAAGACACAAGCGGCGAGCCAGCCGTTCAAGTCGCTGCCCGCACCACAGCCCCGGATGAGCGATTGCCACAGGTGATTGTGCGTGTCCACGAATCCCGGCATTACGATTTTGCCCGTGGCATCCATAACGTCAGCCCCCTCTGAGGCCAGCCGTTTGCCGACGGCGGCGATCGTGTCGCCGACGACGAGGATGTCGGCGTCGGCGATGAGTCCGAGGTCGCCTTGCCCCTCGGTCGGGTCCATCGTGAGGACGAGCGAGGCGTTTCGGATCAGCGTTCGATGCTGATCCGCCCTGGTCACCGGATCGCGTCGGACCGAAGCGATCAGAGTAATGCTCGCGATGAGCGTGAAGAGCACAGCACGGTGTCGTCTCAGCTGCATGATGCAAACCTCCTGGCAGCATGATCAGACGACGAGGATAGGAATGACGGTCGATTTGTGCAAGAACAAAGCGAGCACGAGCAAATCGGAAACTTGGAGTTCTAGCCGCCAAGTTACCGGTTTGCCGTGCCGGCTCAGACGGTCCACGCAACACCCATCGAATCGGTTAATTCCATAATGCTTTGAGGAAGGACCTACCTGCAGGGGCTATCTTCAATTAGTCCTTAAACAGGGCTCTTTTCTTTGAATTGGGTTTCGCGAACGAATGCCCCCATTGAAACTCTTGCACTTAGACGTCGAGCTGGTGTTGCGTTGACCTATAGAATCCACCCGACTTCCCGGGACCTAGGCACGCTTCGCCCTGCGCGACCAGAGAATCGAAATTGCCAAACCCACAAGCAACCAAATTCCAATGCCAAATAGGACCCAGATTGTATGAATACCAGCAAGTTCATCGGTTGATGCCACCGTCGCGCAAATGAGCATGAAGAGCAGCAGCAAGAGCCACACTCGACGCTCGCCTCTCGGACGCTCCTCGACCGCTACGGATTTGTCTACTCGCCTCCCCAGCCAATACCAGAGCAAAGACACGCAAAGTACGGTGGGTATAGTCCAAGCCCATCCAGAAAATCGTGTTCTGAAATAGCCCAGCGACGAAATAATGACCGCACCTGCCAAAAGTGCGGGCAGGTTCACAATTGCTGCAAATTTGAGGGGCCACGGCCACACATGAAAGTGCAGCGTGGAGTCCCAGCCTGTGGAACCACCTAGGAAAGTACGGCTCAGAATTGAATTGCGAATCCAAAGCCCCCAGCCACCAAAAGAAATCGCAATTACAGTCTGTAAGAGAGGCAGGACTTTGCGAACTTGACTGTGTCGGAACATTTGGTCCCCACACCTTCTCACCGCACGTTTACACGGCGCTTTGCAAAGTAAGCGCAGCAGAAACCCGCGAGAGTGGTTGCGAATGTCAGCAACAGAGTCTCACGCCAAAAAGATTTCAGATGACTCGCAAAGGCGGCACAAACCGAAATTGCCACATCGTTAGGAAACGTCAACGCCACCCAAGTTCCGCCTAGCAGCAGGCCACCGTTACTCCGCACGCCAAAGCGGATGTAGAGACTCGCAACAGAGACAACACAACGCCGCACCCTGCTGCAACTACAACTGCAAATAAGCGCCAACGGCCGATGCTCATGTATTGAAGAACCGGTGTTGTGAGCCAATATTTGTAGAGGAAAGAAAATGTGGCGGCAGCGAAAGATGCATGGACAGGCCAGCGCAATCCGATTCGAGTCACTATTGATTAGACACCATAACTGGCGTCTCGGCTCCCAAAACTCGTTGTAGAACCGCCAAGGTCCTCCCATGAGAAGGCCGATCCCTGTCAAGCATCGACCACCCGTTAAACCACTCGGGTGGTTGTATGAACCAGAAACTTTCTTAGAGAGCTCGATCGTGCCTATGTATGCGCTGGCGCAGTTAGAATCTGCGGTACAACCTGGCTCGGCAGCTAAAGCCGTATTCTCTCTGGAGCGTTCCTGCCCGATGTCAAGCATGGCTCCGGTGCTGGCGATTGGATAGATGGTGGCGGGCATTCCTTGAAAAAGGAAGGGCCCGACCCCGCTGGGGAGATTGAGTAATTTTCGCCGACCGGGCCGAGCCAAGTTGAATTCAACGTGGGAAGGTAGCATGAAAACCAAGCAACAAGAAGGAGCCCAAGAAGCCAAGAAAGCAAATCCTAGCGCGAACCAGGACAAATGGCACGACATGAACCGCAAGCAACGGCGGGAGATGATGCGGAAGATCCAGAGCGAAGATCTCAGCCTAGAGGTCATCCATTCCGATGCCGCAGGCATTGATATCGGCAACGAATCTCACTACGTGGCTGTACCCCCGAGCCGGGACAGCCAACCGGTGAGGCGCTTCGGATGCACCACCGCCGAGTTGAAGGCGATGGCCGCTTGGCTGAAGCAGTGCAACATTCGAACCGTCGCGATGCAATCAACTAGCCCGTCTTTCGCAATAAGGACAGAGCGAGCAGCTTAACTCTTTGTTTTTCAATGAGCCGATCGAAGAGGTCGGCACTACAGACAGAGAGCTTTTGAGGGGAATTCAGG
>Ga0306923_10004581_pt1 | contig 13280 bp, 9 predicted proteins | sample sta12Can44000108_FD_203841 | JGI IMG/M metagenome (GOLD analysis project Ga0306923, IMG submission 203841) | Lab enrichment of tropical soil microbial communities from Luquillo Experimental Forest, Puerto Rico - statanox.12C.anox.44.000.108 (v2)... | ecosystem: Environmental > Terrestrial > Soil... | reverse complement strand
TGGCCGGTACGCGAGATCGAGCGCGACGTGCGTTTGAGCTCGCCGCAGCGCGTCGCGTTCTACGAGCTCGTCACCGCTTCGCTCAAGGCCGCCGACACGCTCGGGGGCGCCTGCCCCGCCGAGACCGCGCTCACCCCAGTCGGCCGCATGGACGCGATGCGCAAGCGCCTTGCCGCCGTGCGCGCGGCCACCGCCGCGATCCGCCCCGCGCTCATGCGCTTCTACGAGGCGCTCGACCAGGGGCAGAAGGTGAGATTTGCGGGGATGAGTTAGGCCGCGAACGCTGTGCTGCGACGCTCCGTCATGTCTCGGTGTCGTCGTGCAGAAGCCGGCAACAATCGCTACTCGCTCTTCTCGGCAATATTCGGCGGCCTAGATCGGAGCAATACCGAAACGCAGCCCTTCAATCCGCCGGATTTGTTCTCCCTACGTTTCGCGAAGCGCGATCCCGTACTCGTCCGCGTATTCTTGCCCTTATGGTTCGTTTGCGGATAAGACTTGCCCATACGAGGCTGAGGGCGTCGCATCCAGCTGAAACACAAGGGCCACGCCGGATCATGGCAAATTCAGCATCTCACGCGCAGGGCGGCGAGCAAGCGACGGAGGCGTCGGAATGACGGCGACGCTTGATCGTCTTGTCACGGTGCCTCTGCGCGCAGTGTGGGCGCATGAGGCCAGAGATTTCACGCGGTGGCTTGCCGAAGCTGAGAACCTTGCCCTACTGGCGGAAACGCTAGGTCTTGGCGAATTGCAATTTCAGGACACTGAGGTTCCTGTCGGCAATTTCTACATCGATATCTTGGCCAAGGATATCGAAGGTAACGTGGTCGTCATCGAGAACCAGTTCGGCCCGACTGATCATACCCATCTGGGTCAGATTATGACCTACATCGGCGGCCAAGAGAGTGATGTAACGATCGTCTGGATTGCAGAGACATTTCGTGAAGAGCACAGGGCAGCCATCGACTGGCTGAATAAGAGCACGATTGATGGCTTCAATTTCTTCGCCGTGGAAATACGGGCGATGAAAATCGGCAACTCTCTCCCAGCGCCTCAGTTCAGTGCTGTTGGCAAGCCTAATGAGTGGAGCCGAGGCGTCACTCGAACAACGCGTCAAGTGAGCGACACAGCTCTTAATGAGCGTCAGAAATTCTATATGAATTACTGGTCACAGTTTGCAGCATTCCTTGCCGAGAAGCATTCAAGTTTCAAGGTGAGAAGAACGTTCAAAAATTATTGGTGCGATTTTCGGATAGGGCGCACAGGCGTGCATTTTTCGACTACTGCAGCTCGACGCGACAAGGAAATTAGCGCCCAGCTTTACATTTCGCGTCCAGATGGGAAAGCGACATTTCGCGCACTTGAAGCAAAAAAGGCCGATATCGAAAGGGCTTTCGGCGAAAAGCTTGATTGGCAGGAGCTGCCAGAAAAGACAGCTTCTCGGATTGTCATCTATCGAGCCGCTGATCCGACGGACGAAGCTAGTCGCCGCGATCAGTTCGAGTGGCTGGCCTCCAAATTAGAGCGCTTCCGCATCGCCTTTTATGATCGGGTGAAAGCGCTCGATATCGAGGTTGGTTCAGAAGAAGATGACTCCGAGGGCGAAGATTAACCCGTCGACCTTCCTGCTCGTCGCCATCACTTGCCCGGCCTCTCCACGGTCACGGGAACAACTTTTGAATTCGCTTCGGCCCTCGTCTGACCTTGACGGGCTCGGCAGCATGCTCGGCGCGGATGCGCTCCAAAAGAACGCTTGCCGGTTCGTCGCTCGGGTCTTGCGGCACCAGTTCGCCCCGGAATGCTTTGGCGAGGACGGCTTGGTCGAGATGATCGATTAACTTGCGGGCGCTGGTTGCTTCGGATGCGAGCCGATCGATCCAGGCGAAAGCGGTATCGATACGGCGATTGATTTCTTGTTGTTCTGGCAACGAGCAGAGCGGGATCGGCAAATCTCGGCAAATCTCCAAGGTGAGATTGCTCTGACCGGCAGTCGCCTTAGCCTTCGCTTCCGCCCAGCGGAGCAGTGTTTCTGAGAGAAGCCAACGCGCAAGAAATCTCGCTGTCAATGAACGTATCGGCCTAAAAACTGCGATCGCCTGATTGATATTCCATTCCGGCCACTGATCAGAAACAATGCTAACTTTTCCCAACGGTGGCCCAACAATATTCATGAGCACGTCACCAGGCCAAACGATCGATCACCGCAAAAGCTTTTCATGAGTTTGCCTAGAAACAAAGGTCGGATCGACGGTGAAATCGAGACTACCATCAAAAGTTAGGTTGTAGACCTTGATATATGGAACGTCTCCAGTCTGCGTCATTTTGGAAGCGGCAGGCGTGGTTCCTTTCGTGATAAAGCCATTTACCGATTCGGCTCTGACCCAAGACCAACCGCCGGGCAAATCGTGGGGAGGGGCAACCTCGCCGATTCGCGAGGTTGATCGGGTTTGCGGACGAACTCCAGAGATGGCTAGCGTCTCACGGCGCTCGGCCTCAAGCTGCTCAGGGCTGGGAGCCTTGCCCGGCAGACGGCTATCTCGCCATTCTCTCGTCAACTCGCCTCGATACGCGCACGCCAAGATCGTTTGCTTGTATTTCTCCACCAGCCGGGGGATGTGGTCGAGCTGATCGCGGGCGCGTTTGGATTTCGCGGACAGGCTGTCGATCTTGGAAACTATCCGTCCCTGTTCTTTGATGGGCGGCAGGGGAAATACGTAAGGGCTTATGCTCTCATATGACACTCGCGGCCTATCGCCAGTGCTCTTCAACGCAGTGAACTCAACAAAAGTCGGCGACATCAATACACATTGGAGATAGCGCGGCTCCAACAACTTTGAGCGAGGAAAGACAATGAATTCGGCAGATGCTGCTCCCGCAAAGTCGGGGATGACCACCTTGTTTAGGTAAGGACGCAGCCGCCCATAAAGAATGTCGCCTTCGGCAAAGAGAGCAACGGCGCTTTTAAGAGTGGATGTATTTTGAGCGGAGATAATTCGTCCGGTGTGAGCTTCGACCTCCTCAAGGCCGATGAACGGGAGATTAGGTAGATTCCTCGGGTCTTCCTTCTCTTTCCGCACGGTCGTTGCATCGCCAAGAGCCGCGCGCGCCCATCCTATTGGCAACTCATTCATTCCGCCGCCTCCGACGTGGCAACTGGCTTCTCGATGTCGTTCGGCTCCAGTTCCTCAGACAGCGTTTCAATGTCATCGAGAGCGGCCTTGAGGTGACCGATGATGGCAGCGGCAATATCCTCGGGGTCCGTCAACTGTTCCTCGGCTTCCGCTTCAGTGTCGTGCAGCCATGCAATGGCGAGATCGTCATTACGGGCGGTGATCTGATCGCGCGTAAAACAGCGCCAGCGGCCTTCCTCGCCTTGGTCCTTGCGCTTCGCGCCGCCATTCGGATCATCGCCATAGGCGGTCTCGAAATCCGCAAAATCCGCAACAGTCAAAGGGCGTGTCTTGCCGAAGGCGGGAGCGTCCGCCCGCATGTCATAGACCCACGCCGCTTTGGTGTTGGCCTTGTCGGTCTTGCCACGCTGAAAGAAGAGCACGTTGGTCTTGACGCCTTGCGAATAGAAGATACCAGTTGGTAGTCGCAGGATCGTGTGGAGGTTGCAAAGCTCCATCAACCAGGTGCGCAGCTCGCCGCCAACATTGGCTTCGAATAGTACGTTATCAGGCACCACCATGCCCGCACGACCACCGGGCTTCAGAGCGCGGACGACATGCTCCACGAATGCCAATTGTTTGTTCGAGATGGCAGCAGTGATGGTGAAGTCGCTGCGGGTTGGCCGCCCGCCGCCCTTCTTGGTGCCGAATGGAGGATTGGTCAGCACAAGATCGGCCTTGGGCAGCCGCTCGCCATCGGGACTGAGCGTGTCTCCTAAGGCGACGCCCGCTGCTTCAATGCCATGCAGCATCAGGTTCATTAGCAGCAGCCGATGGGCATCCAGCACGAGTTCCAGGCCGACCAAAGCCTGCGTGCGCTGAAAGTGTTGCCGCTCGGGCGACAAGTTGAATAGGTCGTCCGTGGCATCCTTGATAAAAGCGATCAGATGCCACAAGAAATCCGCCAGTCCCCGCCGCCGGGTCTTGCACAATCTCGCCGGGTTTTGGCTTAAGCAGGCGCACCAAGCAGTCGATCAAAGGACGCGGCGTGAAATACTGTCCAGCACCAGACTTCTTCTCACCGGCATTCTTTTGGAGGAGTCCCTCGTAGAGGTCGCCCAGTCCCTCACGCCGGGCGGAAAACCAATCCAGCTTGTCAATCTCGGACACTAAGGTTTTCAAGTTTGTAGGCCTACGCAGCGACGTTTGAGCATCGGTGAAAATGTCGCGCACCGTGCCTTTACCTTCGGTACCAAGCCTGAGGAGCAGAGCGCGGTAATGGGTAAGCAAATCCTCGCCTTCGCGCTGGGTCAGATCGCCCCATCTATATCCCTTGGGCAACGCATCTTCGCGTTTGGTTTCCTGCATCATTTTTAGAAAAAGCAGGAAAGTAAGCTCGGTTACGTAATCCTGATAGGTGATGCCATCATCGCGCAGGATGTTGCAGAGGCTCCAGAGCTTCTGGACGATATCTCGCGTCGCACTGCCAGTCCCATCAATCATGCTGATTTTCTCCAAAGCTCCTCGTTGATGTCGCCGAGGATGGCATCGAGCCGCCCATCGAACACGCGGTTCAATCTATCAAACCCGCCCATCTCTGCGCGGAATTGTCCCTCGTCCAATACGGTCCTGTCGGCAACACCTACCTGGGCCACGGCTTTACCGATGCGCTCCAGCCATTTGCGTTGTGGCTCGCTCCAGGTCCCGTGTTTCGTGATGCGAGCCATAGCCGACTTAACCCGGTCTGCCCACGGCACGAGCGGGTCACCGAGTGCGGCCTGCCGAATGAAACTGACGACATCCGCCGCGATGTCCTCGTTCTTCGCTTGTTTCCAAGCATGGCGAAGTGCTGCCTCTGAGAAGCCTTGCCGGTCAAACTCCGCCCGAAGCGTCTTTAGATCGGCTCTGGTCAACTCTCGCGGGCGCTGCACGACGGCCTGCAAGGCCGCTACCTTGTTGACGTTATCTCGGACGAACAGAGTAAACGAGCTCAGAAAATCTTCTGGCTTTGTAGTGGCTCCGTATCCTGCCGTAACCGACACAACCTGGTCAGGGTGCTCTGAGATCGGCAGAGGGATGGGTTTGCCGCTCTCAGGCTGCCAATCGAGAATTGGACCGATTCCCGTTTTGTTTTTAACCCAGTTCGCCATCGCATCAAGCGGCTCCTGCTGCATGCGGTCGATAGTTGTCTTCAACGGTTCGCCTGCTGCCCTCCGATAGGCATCTAGCGCATCTGCGGTTAGCTTAGTAAGCCTTTGTCTTAGCTTTACAAGAATTTCGTCGCGCAGCAGCGCGCGATGAGTAAAGTCGGTAACACGGGCAAATTCTTCTAGCAGTTGAGTCATTGTCACCTTTGGATTGACAACGACTGGCTTCATAGCTGTCAGCGGTTTTAGCGCATCATAGATACCAACGGCATCGAAGATGCGGAACGTCTCTTTCCCGATGTCTGGGCAAAGACGCGTCGCCCGGCCTAGCATCTGCTCGTACAAAATGCGGCTATTCACGCGCCGAATGAATACAAGATTGGTGATCTTTGGGACATCGATGCCCGTCGTCAAAAGATCAACAGTCACAGCAACGCTGGGCCACGCGTCGTTGCGGAAGCGGCGAATCAGTTTACTGGGATCATCAACGCTGCCGGTGATCTTTGCGACTGCCGCATCATCTATGCTTCCATACTGACGCACAAAGGCCTTCTTTAATTCATCGACAACAATGTCGGCGTGCCCATCGGTCGACGCAAATATCAACGTCTTGCCGGATAGCGAGGGGTCGATGTGTTTGGCTAACTCTTCGCATACGACCTGATTGAAAGGACGCGTTATCACCCGTCGGTTGAAGTCCGTAATGTCAAAGTCGAGATCGTCAGGTGCGTGGGTGAGATCGATCTCTCCGGTCGTCGGATCGAGAAAAGGCAACTGATCGCCGCGAGCGAAATGAATACCTTCGCGCGAAAGCGCTGTCTCGATGTGGGTCGGTGGATCGTGATCGACCAAGTATCCGTCGATCACTGCATCACGGTATGAGTAGGTGAAGATTGGGTCGCCGAATATTTGCGCCGTGTGAAGTGCTGGTGTGGCGGTCAGCCCGATCTTCACCGCGTCGAAGTGCTCCAGCACCCGGCGATATTTTGATATGTAATCAGCCTCGCTACGAAATGACATCTCCGCGTCGGACATTTCGCGGTCAAGCAAGTAGCCCCGATGACACTCGTCGACGATCATCAAATCATATTGGTCAATAGGCGGAACCTCCTGTGGCTCGTCGGCAAACAACACCCGTTTCACCAATCCCTGAATCGTGCAGATGTGGACCTTGGTCGCCGTGTCCGGAACAACATCAGCGAGTTCCTTTAAGCCAAAAATGTCGGCGAACGTTCGCGCGCTTACGATACGAGTGGTCTTGAACTCATTAGCAGCCTGTTCGCCCAGCGCATGGCGGTCGACTACAAAACAGATTCGCCGAAAGCGTTTCGTTTCGAGCAAGCGATATAGCAGTGCAATGGCAAGCTTCGTCTTGCCAGTCCCCGTCGCCATTGCCAGCAGCATCGCCCGTTTTGAGTCATCTGCGAGCGCCGTTTCGATTGTGTGGATGGCTCGTTTCTGATACTCCCGAAGTGGAAAACCAAAATCGATAGGCATGGACTTCAGGCGCTCCTGAGCCGCCTGCCGGTCCATTTCGAGTTGCGCCTTCAGCCCTTCGGGCGTCGGCCAATCGGTAAGAGCCCGCCGAAGGTTCGTCGGGTTGCGAGCGTCGCGAAACCAAATGCCGCTTTGCGTCTCAACTTGCTTGAGGTATGGCCGTCCATTGGTCGCGAACAGGAACGGGACACGGAACGGCGGCTCATCCGTGCGGCCCGATTGACACGGCCATGGGCCGCCCTGAGGAAGATCAACACTTTCCGCAGGAGCAAAGCCTTGAGCGTAGCGGCCCGATTGATCGATAGCAGCCTGCACGTTCTTGCGCTTGCGCTTGGCCTCCACAAGTCCAACGCACGTGGTGCCAACGAATAGGGCGTAGTCCGCCGGGCCATTGCTCGTCGGCCACTCGGCGATAGCCATTGCCTTGCCGCGCACAGGTCGAGCACCTTTGGCGTAGCGCAACTCTTGAGTGTCAGCCTCCCATCCGCGCTCACGAAGCTGTTCGTCAATGATGGCGCGGGTTGCAGCCTCGTCGAGATCGATTTGGTCGGCGGCATCCTCTGCTTTCTTCTCTATTGCGTTGAGTGCGGCAGGAGGGAGCTGCGCAGCCTCGCGCTGCAGCACTTCAAGTTGCCTCGGCACGTATTCTGACGCTGCCTCAGTTTCGTAGGAAAGACGCTCCCAATCAGCTTCTCTCTCTGCGAATCCCAGTGAGGGCTGAGGAAGAATTTGATCGTACATCGGTGGGCGCGGCTGGATCTGCTTGGCTTCCGCTTCTTCCGCGAGACGCTGCCATACCTCACGTTCCTCGGCCTCTTTAGCTGCCCGTTCTTCGGCGCTGCGAATGCGCCCTTGCAGATCGTTTGCTCTCGCTCGTTCTATCTCGACAGCGGATCGATGTTCATCAACGGCGGCTTGTAGCTGCTTCAGCTCGGCCTTCAGCGATTCTGTCGGATCGGCCGGTGGTGCCGGCGGCGTGAATGGTCCGACCGTGAGCGTCGACTTTCCGCCAAAGCCACGCACGAACCAGACTGCTAACTCGCGTGCGACCTTCAGTGCGTTTAGCGCGGTGGCGTGATCATCGTGATTGCCGTGAGCCGCGGCATTTCCAACTTTGCGTAGGTGATGGAACAGATCCATCGCACGTCGAGGTGCGTAGCCCGACCGGGAGAGGCGGCCCAGAAGGTCTGTGAATGGCTCCTCGAAGGAGGTGTAGAGGTTCGCGCGCGCGGCGACATCCTGCGCCAGCAATTCGGCAAACTGCCGAAGCTTGAAAAGACAGGTGTTGGGATCTGTTGGGAAATAATGTTCCGCCAGCGCCGTCAGCCGATATAGCTGAACGCCGTGCGGTTCGAGGAAACGGAAGTTAGCACTCAAAAATCAGCGTCCCGCGCGTTGAAGCAGAGATTACCGCTCCAAATGGGCAAGCGAAAGCCGTTGTGCTCCGGCGGCATCGTCACAAGCTATCAGCATCGTTGGAACCAGCACATGCGCCAGTTTGTGAACACACCGTGATCAAAGGGCCCAACAGGAAGACCGGATGGGGCGAGATCCAGGCGCAGCCAATGGGCCGGCTCTGCTAAACCTCGATAAGTATTTCTTCAATTGGAATACCAATTTGTTGGGCGACAGGGGTCCAAATGTCGACCTCTTCGGCATCGGTTTCGATGCTGATCACCAATGCATATCGGGCACCGAGCCCGCTGCGGTCCCGTTTGGGTTGATCTTTCCACCATCCGGAGACGGGATATATGCCGACCCAGCTCCGTTCGGCCAAGTCAGCGGCCGTTCCAACCCAGATGTCTGAATGAATTGATCCCTTGTTACGTGCAATTTCACCGAGGAACCACGCTGCGGCGTCTCCACCGGGCGCGGGCTTCTCCTCGTCCTCATCGAGCGCTCGCTGGTTAAGGCGCTTTCGAAATTCATTCACCGTTTCAGTCGGGTACTTCAATTCGAAGCGGAGACCATGGGAGGCGTAGCGATGCCGCCGGCGCCATCCGCGCCGGCCGGGGTTAGGCTCAATGAAGTACGATAGAGTTACGCGAAGGCGGACGGCAGTTTGCCCCAACTCTTCCAACGCATCCTTCGGCCAAGGCAGTTCGTGAACGTGCATCTCCCGCATCTTGCCTTCGGAGAAGGGGCGAATCGCGGACTGTGCGATCAGCGTGAGGGCGTCATTTGCGCTTCGGAGTGCACGGTCAAGATGTGGAACACCGAAGCCATATCGCCGAACCAATTTGGCCCTCCCATGCTTGCCGCCGGCGCCCCGCAGATGAGCCTCCATCGCTCTCGTCCATCTAGCCGAATGAACGATCAACGCCCGAACAGTCTCCGGCCAGAATTCAGGGTAATCAGCTCTGACCATGGCGGCCATACGCGCAACTTGTGCCGTCGCTGCGCTCGTTGCCCACGACAACACGAACGGCCGTCGGTCGGGTCTGTAATAGGTCGACAGCAAACACAGATCTGGTACGCTGCCATCGAAATTCCTGCCGCTAAAGGCCACGTTGCCGCCCTCAAGTACGACTTCAGGTTTGATCGGCCACGTGTCCTGAAAGGTCACCGAGGTCGTGCTCCAGGGCGAAAGATCGCCGGCCGGAGATAAAGGAGACCAGCCACGGTATGCCGCGCCCGCAATGGCGGCCTTTTCGGTGAAGGCCCCGACAGTCAGTGCGTTCCACGCTTGCGCCGGATCATGGACGGCTTCGAGGTCGCTGCGGTCAAGATGCCCTACCTGAAGGGCGTCAGGTGCTACATTGCCCGCGCTCAAGATGAAAAGCCGCCGTGCGCCCTCTTCAGGCTCATCCAAATACACGAGACCGGAAGTTGCCGGGTCAAACGTTCGCCCTGCGGCGAGTGCATCGACGGCCGCTGACCAAGATGTTGGCTGACCGCGGTCGCGTTCGTCAGTCGCGGTTACCGCGAGCGAGAAGACACGGGCTCGTTCTGGCGCATTAACTTCAGGGCGCGCGGTCGCCTGAGCAGTTATTGCACCATAAAGCTCGGGTGCGTTCGCGCCTGCTGGCGGGAGGATTTTCACAGACTCAAGTCGATGTCGTAAATTGACCGGATCACCGGAAACGAGAACTGGGACAAGATCACCATAGGTGGCTAGCCCCGCCATCTCGGTTCCATGCCCCATATTGCCCGGGCCTCCTCCGTTATCATGGCTGCCCCAACTGGCATCCACGGACATTGCGTCGGTCTCAGGAATGAGGTCTTCGAGGAGAGGATGCGCGCGCGTGATGCCGGTATCGAGAATACAAACAGCTGGTGCGTCAGCTCCCGGTGGGGTCGTCCGGGCTCTAAGGTCGTCTAACCATTGCGCTTGTTCTTCCGCAGGCATATCGGAGAAAAAGGCGCTCCCCTCCTTTGCCTTACGAACTTCCGCAAGATCGTCGAGAACATCGAGTGAGCCTGAGAGAGAGGCGGCGGTGCCCCTTACGAGGATCACGATCCGGTCATCGAAACCTAATCGTCGCTCGCCAACGCTCAGATTCGTCTGCTCTGCAAATTCCAGAAGGCGTCGAAGCTCTTCTCCATCATGACGACGTAGCCAAACCTCCCACCAGATTGTCTCTTTGTCAGCGGGGTACGCATCTGTGGCGTCGGTCCAGAGTGCCCGCAATGTCGCTTTTCGGAGAGCTGCAATACGATCAACCATGTCCTTGTGCCGCGGCTCGTCCTTACTTGTCCTTTCAACCTCGTACTGGTGGAAGCGGCTAAAGAAATGTTTCAGTGACCCATCGGGCACGAAGACGGTCGCCGACTGAACTGCAGGCTCTTCAACTTCTGCTGTCTGTTGAACTGCAACAAGTTCAATTCCTTGCTTGCGGTTCTCAAGTGAGTCGAGCTTCAGGTTGACGCCGGGAGGGCTTTCGAACTGGATGTAGAGTCCTGGCTCCGCACCATGTACCGTGATGTCGAGCGTTTGCCGAGCTTCCTGAGCTTCACGTTCAGCTGTTGATAGGGCGCGCCGGAGTGCTCTCGCATGCCGCTGCCGGTTCTGTGGTCCGGCAAATGGCTGTTGCTCGATCTTCCTTGGGTGGGGAGTGTACGCCTCTGACGAAGGCGGATTTGGAACAAGCAGATGCTTCCGGTTTCGGGGAGCTGGCATCCTTCACTACACCGGATCGTTAGCGATGGGTGGAGCGTCGTTCGGTTAGAGCTTCGATGAGTTCGGATGTCTCGATGCGGGTTTGGTGCTGCAGGATGGCATTCTTGGCAGCATGTTCGCACGCACGGGTGAGATCGGAATGACTCAATCCTTCGGCTGCTTCGAGGACGTTTTGCCATTTAACGTGAGAGGTATCGAGCAGCGCTAGCCGAGCGCGGATGACCTCTTCACTGATCTTTCGCGAAGGCAGTCGGTATTCAATCACGGAGTCAAACCTCCGAAATAATGCCTTGTCCAAAATTTGTGGGTGATTGGTGGCTGCAACAATAATACTATTCGAATCGTCTTGCTCGAGGAATTGAAGGAATGAATTCAGAACGCGACGGATTTCTCCGACCTCGTTTTTAGCCGCACGCTCCCCGCCCAGAGCGTCGAACTCGTCGAATAGATAAATCGCACGGTTCTGACGGATTGCCTCGAAGATGAGACGCAGCTTAGCAGCTGTCTCCCCGAGGTACTTGGTAATCAAGCCGTCCAGCTGGATTGTGAAGAGAGGTAAACCTAGTTCGCCGGCCAGCGCTGCCGCGGTCATCGTTTTGCCAGTACCGGGCGGGCCAAGCAGAAGGAGCTTGCGAAGAGGTGTTAGTCCGTGAGCAACGATTTTCTCGCGTTGCCGTTGTTCGGTGAGTACACGGTCTATCCGAGAGTGAATGGCATGATCTAGTGCCATATCGGACAAACGGGTCTTCGGGAAAGCGGCAGTTAAGAGACCAGCAAGCTCTCCGCGGGGCTGAACGATAGGTACCGGTCTGGTTTGTTGACCTGAGGGCGCGGCTTTGAACCGGGCTTTGGCCTGATCGACCAAGTTCCGTAGTTCTTGTGCAAACTTGGTATGGCCTTGCCGGGCAGCCTGCGCCGCCACTTGCATGGCAATGGCATAGAAACGCTCGTCATCGCCCTCGGCATGACTACGAATGAGAGCCTTCACGTGATCCGCTGTCGCCATCTATGCCACCCCCGCGGCTCGTCGGATCAATAGCAATACTTTGGGCCCTTTAAGAATTTTCTATGCTCGTCACATTAGAGTTTTGCTGATCGCTCGTCGCATTTTCTAAGGACTTCTACCGCAGCCCGATTCGTCCGTCGAGCCTCAGTTATCGGCCTTTAGCTTCCCGTTGGTGCGGGCGCTTGCGACGTCAGTGGCAAGGCTGGCGCACTCGGGTGGCCGGAGTCACTTGATAGATCTGAATAGATCTGAACTCCTTACCCCAACCCTCTCCCCGAAGGAGACGAAGCGCAACGAGTTCGCGGCTTGAGGAGCCCGACATCACCCCACCCGTCGTGCCCCCCGCTCCTCCCGCCAAAATCTCTTATGCTGCCCCGCGAGCCCGCGCGCGGGGATGCGCACGATCTTCTGCGGGTCGGAGACGGCGGTGCCGATCACCTGCGCCGCGCGGCCGTGCGCCTTGAGGATCGCAAGCGTGCGCTCGGCGGCGGCGGGGTCGACCACGTAGCAGAAGCCTAGCCCCATGTTGAACACCTCGAACATCTCGGTGTCATCGACCTGGGCGTGGCGCTGGATGAGCGGGAAGATGGGATGCGGCTCGATCAGCCGGTCGATCTCGTAGCCGACCGGGGCGGAACGGCGGATAGGAGCTGCCCACTTACCCACGGGCGATAGTTCCGGAACCGAGTGATCCAATCAGGGCGGACACGGGGTGGACCCCCAATCCGAATGCAGAAATCATATTGTAACAGGCCATGGATCATTGGCCACCCAGCGCACCGCGCCCTCGCCTGTTTTATTTCTTGGGTGTCATACGCGTCCCTCGGGCGACCTGATCGTCAATTGCGCGGTTGACGGCGAGCTAGCTCCCCCGTGATTGTCGAACAGTTATGAAACTCGCTAAGTTTCGCTCGCTCGCCTCGAACTCGTTCCGGCTCAATGTGCCGCGAAACAGTTCGTAGCGCAGCCACACCTGGTAAGTGCCGATGACGTCGGTCTCGCAGTAGTCGGCGATCTCCTTGATCTTGCCTTCTCGGAAATAGCGCTCCACCTCGCCGCCATCGAACCCTTTCGGCTTTCCAGGCAGGCCCATGATTCTGCTGATTTCGTGAAGACCAGCCTTTCCCTGGGAACCGAACGACGAGAGCACGTCACACAGATCGATGGCGTCCTCGCTATAGCGATTGAAGTAGGCGCGCGCCGAAAGCCCCGGCGCGGATACCCGGTGGACCATGGCTCGGTAGCGCAACACGGGCAGGTCGAAGCTGTTGCCGTTGAATGTGACGAGCTGCGGTCTCAGCTCCGCGATCTTATCGCAGAAGGCGGTGATCAGCTCCTTCTCTGTCCTCTCGCCCACGTGGGGCGCGCCAACGGCGTCCACCGCCCAGTGATCGGGCTCC
>Ga0306923_10004575_pt1 | contig 13285 bp, 13 predicted proteins | sample sta12Can44000108_FD_203841 | JGI IMG/M metagenome (GOLD analysis project Ga0306923, IMG submission 203841) | Lab enrichment of tropical soil microbial communities from Luquillo Experimental Forest, Puerto Rico - statanox.12C.anox.44.000.108 (v2)... | ecosystem: Environmental > Terrestrial >... | reverse complement strand
TTGCTTCGCTAACGCTCGCAATGAGGGAGACGCATGACGATCATCGTGCACCTTGTCATTGCGAGGAGCGTAAGCGACGAAGCAATCCAGTTCTTATCGAAGCTCTATGGTTCGCTTTTCCCTCTCTCGCCTGCGAGAAGAGCGCCAGCGCGTCGTCGCAACAAAGCGTGGATGCCGGAGAAGGAGTGTCACCCCACTCCGCCCCGCTACGCGGTCGACCCTCCCCTCCGGGAGGGTGATAGCCCTTCACATCGCCGGCACGTACTTGCCGTTCTTGACCGTCAGCAGGATGCGGGACCGATCATCGAGGCCCGAACGATCCTTTTCGGTCCAGTTGTACACGCCCTGGCTCGCGGCAATTTCACGCTCGCTGATGAACGCCTGACGGATCGCTTCGCGGAATTCGCCAGTGCCGGGCTTTGCGGTCTTCAACGCGGCCGGCACGACGCGCTTGAGGACCTCAAAGGCGTCGTAGGCATGGCCGGCGAACTGGCTGCGGGTATTGGCGCCATACTTGGCTTCGTAGGCGGCATCGAGTGCAAGACCCGGTTTTTTGGTGAGGGCATTGTCGGGCTGGCCTTCCGGATTCATCACCGGGCCGGAGGCCATGATCACGGCTTCGGCGGCAGGCCCTGCAATGCGGATGAAGTCCATCGTGGCGGCACCGTGGGTCTGATAGATCAGGCCCTGATAACCGCGCGCGCGCAGTTCGCTCTGCGGCAGGCCCGCCGCGGTCCCGGAGGCGCCGACCAGAATCGCATCGGGATTGGCGGCGACGAGTTTGAGCACCTGCCCCGTGACCGACGTGTCCGGCCGCGCAAATCGCTCTTCATCCGCCAGCGTCAATCCCATCGGCACGCCCTGGGTCTTGAAATCGTTGAACCAGAGATCGCCATAGGAATCCGAGTAACCGATATAGCCGACGGTTTTGACGTTATGCGCCTTCATGTGCTCGTAGAGAATCTTGCCCATGATCGGAACCGGCTGCGGCAGCACGACCGACCATTTGGCGCGTTCCGGCGTGACCGGAAACGGGGCAAGACTGAGATGAGGAATGCCCGCTTCGTTGGCGACATTCGACATCGCAATCGTCGGCGGCGTCGTCGACGAGCCTATGATGATGTCGGCTCTGGATTCCGTGACGAAGCGCCGCGCGTTGGTGGTGGCGTTGGTCGGGTCGCCGCCATCGTCGAGCACGATGACCTTGAGCGGTACGCCGCCGATTTCCTTGGGCACGAAATCAAGCGCGTTGCGCTCAGGAACGCCAAGCGCCGCTGCCGGGCCCGTGGTGGAAATCGAAATGCCGATGGTGATTTCGCTGGTCTGCGCGGCCGCAGGCATTGCCAGCAGCGCGGCCAGCGACAGGGCGAGGGCTGCGCACAGTTGAAACTTTCTCATTCATTCCTCCCTTGGCATTTTGGCAACTGCCGGTCAGATCGGCCGCCCTCATCGTTTCGCCGGAACGAAACGAGGCAGCAGATCAGCCGTGCATGAACTTCGCAATCATCTCCTGCGGGATCGGCGCCGATTTCAACCGGGCCGCATCGTCCGGATCGCGTCCGACCAGCACGCGCGTCTCGAACGCCTCGATCGCCAACGCTTTTTCCTTGTACACCTTGTGCGCCACCTCGAAGCTCGAACGCTTGATGCTCTCGACCCGGCTTTCGATCGTGATCCAGTCGCCGTGGGTCGAGGCGATGTAGAATTTCGCCCGCGTATCGACCATGGGGATGCCGACCAGGCCGTATTTTTTTATGATGTCCTGCTTTGAGAAGCCGGCTACCTCGAACAGGATCGACGTCGAATCGTCGAACATCTCGAAGTAACGCGGGTAGTAAACGATGTTGGCGGGGTCGCAATCGCCCCACTGAATCTGCACGTCCCTGCGGTTAATGAACATGCGCTCGGCTCTAGCGCGGCGCCATGCGCAGCGACGCATCGAGCCGCACGACTTCGCCATTGAGATAGGCGTTGTCGACCATATGCAGCACCAGCGAAGCGAATTCGTCGGCGCTGCCGAGGCGGCGCGGAAAGGGAATAGCGGCAGCAAGCGAATCCTGGGCCTCCTGCGGCAGACCCGCCAGAAGCGGAGTCAAAAACAGTCCCGGTGCGATCGCCAGCACGCGAATGCCGAATTGCGCGAGTTCGCGCGCGATCGGCAACGTCATCGCGACGATACCGCCCTTGGAGGCCGAATAGGCCGCCTGCCCGATCTGCCCGTCAAAGGCTGCGATCGAGGCGGTGGAAATCACGACGCCGCGCTCGCCGGTGGAAAGCGGCTCCAGTTTCGACATGTCCGCGGTCGCAAGCCGCAGCATGTTGAACGAGCCGATCAGGTTTACCTTGATCACGCGATCGAATTCGGCAAGCGGCATCGGTCCTTCGCGGCCGATCACCCGCTTGGCGGCTCCGATGCCGGCGCAATTGACGAGGATCCGCGCCGGACCATGCGCCTTGGCGGCCGCGGCTATGGCGGCTTCCGCCGAGGCTGCATCGGCGACGTCGCAGGCAACAGCAACGCCGCCGATCTCGGCCGCGACCGTCTCGGCCAGTTTGGCGTTGATGTCGCAGACAGCGACCTTCGCGCCTCCCCTGGCGAGCCCGCGCGCGGTGGCGGCGCCCAGTCCCGATGCTCCGCCGGTGACAAGCGCGGCCTGGTCTTTCAACTGCATGGCTCTCTCCTGAAAATCGAACGTCCGTTATTGATGAGCTCTTAGTCCGATTTGATTAAACCGAACCATCATCTTGTTGTTCATTTGAGCATGATCTCTTCGGAAAACCGGCTTCCACTTTTCCGGATCATGCTCTAGGGCAATATCACGTCTGCGGGCAGCGTGGGCGAATAAAGCGTCTCGATCAGGTGCTTGCGGTTATCGAGCACAGCGCGCTGGTTGATCGAGCCCTTGTCGGTGACTTCGCCATGATCGATCGAGAGCGGTTCATCAAGCAGAAGCGCGCGCACAATCCGCGTCGAGGAACCCGTCGAGGAAGCGAAAAATCCTGCAAAGCGCTGACGAAAGGCGTCGCGGATCAGGGGATCGCGCACGGTGGCCGCGAGATCATCGAAAGGAAGCGTCGGGTTGATGAGACGACATCCGTCGAGATCGAGAACGACCACGGCCGAGATCTCGTCGCGGTTGATGCCGGCGATCACGACATCGCGCACCAGCGGCGCGCAGGCCGCGATGAATCGGGCGCGAAGCGGGCCGACGCTGACCCAGGTTCCGCTCACGAGCTTGAAATCCTCGGCGATCCGGCCATCGAAGTCGAAGCCGGCGGCAAGATCGTTGGCGTCGGCCGGCTTGATCGCATCGCCAAATTTGTAAAAACCTTCCTCGTCAAAGGCGGCGGCGTTCAAGGCGGGCTGGCGCCAGTAACCCGGCGTGACGTTCGGTCCTTTCGCGCGCACTTCCAGCTTGCCGTTGTTCGGAACAAGCTTGGCCTCGTTGCCCGGCACCGGAAGTCCGACATGGCCGGAGCGGCTGGTGAGGGGATTGGCCGACATGAAGAACGGCGCGGTCTCGGTGGCGCCAAGCCCGGTGAGGACAGGCACGCGAAAGCCCGTCTGCTGGATGGCGAGTTCGTCGAGGCTTTGCCACACGAACGGCGACAGCGCGGCACCCGAAAAGAACATCGCCTGCAGTTTTCGAAAGAACCTGGCGCGCAAGCCGGCATCATCCCGCAAGTACGGCAAAAGCGATTCGTATCCCTTCGGGACGTTGAAATAGACCGTCGGCGAAATCTCGCTGAGATTGCGTACCGTTTGCTCGATGCCGCCGGGGATCGGCTTGCCGGCGTCGAGATACATCGAACCACCGTTGTACAGCGTCAGCCCGATATTGTGGTTGCCGCCAAAGGTGTGATTCCACGGCAACCAGTCGACGATCACCGGCGGTTCGTCTTTCAGAAAAGCCATGGTCTCGCGGATCATCACCTGATTGGCGCAGAGCATGCGCTGGGTGTTGATGACGGCCTTCGGATTTCCCGTAGAGCCTGAAGTCAGCAGGAATTTGGCGACACTGTCGGGGCCGATCTTCTCATGCGCCGCATCGAGACGCGGATGCAGCGGGCTCGCCATCAAATCGGCGAGCAAGGTCACGTCGCGGCCATGCAGGCTGCCGTAGGAGGCAGCGATCTCGACCTCACTGGCGACGGTGGATTGGAGCGCGGCAGCGAATTTGTCCGCATCGTCGGCGAAGACGAGCCCCGGGGTCAAAAGCTTCACCAGAAAGGAAAGCTTGCCAAAATCCTTCGATACCAGCGAATAGGCCGGCGACACCGGGCAGAACGGAATGCCCGCATACAAGGCGCCGAACGCGACCAGCGCGTGGTCGATCGAATTGCCGGAGAGAATAAGGATCGGTTTCTCGGCCGAAAGATCTCGCGCCAAGAAGCTGGACGCGATGCGCCGGCTCACGGTGAGCAATTCGGAATAGGTGATCTTGCGCCAGCCGCCGCCCGCGTCGCGTTCCGCCATAAAGATACGGTGGGGCGCTGCTTCAGCCCAATGATGCAGCCGGTCGGTCAACCGGGCCGGATAGTCGCCGAGCGACTGTCTCGGCTTGAGATAAATCGTGCCGTCGGCGCAGCGCTCGATCGAGACGACGGGGTCGCCGAAGGAAATCCGGCGCAGCGGTCGGGCGCTGCCGCCTTGCGAAGGCGACCCGCCTCTCGTCGGCTGGGAAAGGCCGGCTCTCGCGCTCATGTCAGCAGCGTCCCACCTTTGCCGGTCCTCCCGGGGATTTGCCACGGTCCTTAAGATAGTTATGTTCTATAACTAATTGGCATGGAGTCAACAATTCGCGTCGCGTGTTTACCCTCTCCCGCAAGGGGAGAGGGCGAGGGGCTCACAGCACCTCGTGCACATCGATCACCACGCGATCGACATGACGCGCCGCCGATCCAATAAAGAGCCTCTGCATCAGCCAGCGGTATTTCGCAGTTCCCGTTTCGAATTTCGGCACGGTGCGGAAATAGATCAGGTTCGGATCGACCGCTTCGCCCCGATTAAGCCGCTCCATGAGTTCGATGGGGCCGAAGCGGATGCCCCTGTTTTCGACGTAGACCACGGCGCCATCGTCGGTCTCAAAGGCGTATTTCGCCTCCAGCTCGATCAACTGGTTCGGCCGGATGATCTGAAAATCGGCGCCGCCGGCGAGAACCCTGCCGTTGAGGTCTCTACCCTTCACCTCGCCGCCGGTGACCGGAATGATGCGGCGAACGCCAGTGCCGATATCGCCGGCCGAAGTCGGGCTGCCGACGAAAGCCGCGATGGTGAAGACGTATCTGGTTTGAAGCGCAGGTTTCATGGATCACCCGAAGTCGCTTAAGTACAATCAAGGCGGCTTCATCCTTCGAGACGCATCGCGTTCGCGATGCTTCTCAGGACGAGGTGTGGCCCTCATGCTGAGGAGCGCGGCAGCGCCGCGCGTCCCGAACCATGAGGCTAGCGCGCCATCTGCTGCGGCAACCAGGTCGCCAGCAGCGGAAAGGCGATCAGAATAACCAGCCGGACGATATCCGTCATAACGAACGGGATCACGCCCTTGAAGATGGTGGTGAAGGACACGTCCTTTACGACGCTCTTGATGACGAACACGTTCATGCCGACCGGCGGATGAATGAGGCCGAGTTCCACCGTCATGACAATAATGACGCCGAACCAGATCGGATCAAATCCGAGCTGCGAGATGACCGGAAATATGATCGGCACCGTGAGGATGATCATCGCCATCGCATCCATCAAACAGCCGAGCACGAGATACATCACCATGATCAAGGCGAGCACGCCATAGCTGCCGAGGCCAAGACCGGTGAGGAATTCGGTGACCTTTTGCGGGGTCTGCGTCACCGTGAGGAAATAGCCGAAGATCAGCGCGCCGATCAGCACCGTGAACACCGCTGCCGCCGTGCGGGTCGCCTGCAACAGCGCGGTGAGGATCTTTTCCTTGTCCAGGCGCCGCGTCAACACGCCGATCAGGAACGCGCCCGTGGCGCCGACCCCGCCGGCCTCGGTCGGCGTGAAGCGCGGCAGAAACGGCAAACCGTAAAGGCCGCCGATGACAAAGACGAACAACAGCACCGGCGCCCAGATATCCTTCAGCCCGGCAAAGCGCTCGCGCCAGGTCGTATATTCGCCCTTGGGCAAGAAACCCGGACGGAAAAAGCCGATCAGCGCGATCGTGAGCATGTACATGCTCATCGCGAGCAAGCCGGGGACGATGCCGGCGATGAACAGCTTGCCAATGTCCTGCTCGGTGATGATGCCGTAGACCGCGAGCACCGTCGAAGGCGGCAGCATTGCGCCAAGCGTGCCGCCGGCCGCGATCACGCCGGTGGCGAAGGATTGCGGATAGCCGAAGCGGCGCATTTCCGGGTACGCCACCGCCGAAAAGGTCGCAGCCGTCGCCACCGAGGAACCGCAGATCGCGGCAAAGCCGCCGCAGGCCGCAACGGTGGCGAAGCCGAGGCCGCCGCGCAAATGGCCGACAAAGCCGTTGGCCGTGCGAAACAGGTCGCGGCTCATCCCGGAATTGCTGACGAAGGTGCCCATCAGCAGGAACATCGGGATCACGCCGAAGGTGTAGTCGGTCACCGTGCGCATCGAGGTCTGGCCGACCAGTTTCAGCGCCGGCGTACCACCGACCAGATAGCTGAAACCGGAAACGCCGACGAGGCCCATCGCCATGCCGACGGGCACGCGCAGCAACATCAGCGCAAACAGCGCGACAAAACCAAGGATGGCTACGGCATCGGTGCTCATGCCGCGCTCATTCCGTGGCCTTGATCCTGGGGTCGTGCATCTCTTCCGGATGGAAGATCAGGCGGTAAGTGCGGATCGCAATGAGAAGTACGGCCGAAACGTCCCCGGCCCAGGCGACCGCGAAGAACGGCCAGGTCGGCATGTGCAGGTCGAAAGTCGTGACGTGGTCGTTATAGGTGCCGCGCACCTTGTCGAACAGCGTCCAGGTTTGCACCGTCACGACGAACAGCAAAACCAGCGTCGCGAACACGTCGATCATGCGCTGGTATTTCGGGCCGACATTGCCCCAGACCAGGTCCACAGTGATATGGGTGCCGCGATAGCTGGTGGCGGCGATGCCCCAGAAGATCAGGATGCCGAGCAAGAGCCGCCCGATGTCGAACGAATCCGGGATCGAATAGTTGAAGAGGTTGCGCAGCAGTACGGCGATGAAAATGTTGGCGGCGACGATGCCGACGAAGCCGGCGGCGATCCATTCGATCGTGTCGATGAAACGATCCATCGATGCGCGCTTCATTTCCGCTCCACACGATCTCGATATTTCACGAGAGCTTCGATTTTTTCGGAGAGTTCGGGTTTTAGAGACAGCACGACGGCGGAAAACCCGCCGCCGGATCAATCGCAGGACGCAATTACTGCGTCAAGGCGTTGTATTTGGCGAGAGCGGCGCGCAACTCGGACATCGCCGCGTCGGGGTCGGTCCCGGACCTCCTGACGCCATCGGCCCAGGTCTTGATCAAGGGCTCGGATGCCTTCTTCCACAGCGCGGTCTGCTCTGCCGTCAGTGGATAGACCTCATGACCGCTCTCCGCCTTGACCTTGTCGAGGCCGGCGTCTTCGAACCTGCCCCAGGGCTCGCCGACGCGCCCCGCAGCCTCCGTGCTGCAATTGTCGTCGATTGCTTTTTTCTGCCGCTCCGACATCTGGTCGTATTTGTCCTTGTTCATGACAAAGACGAAGGTCGTGACGTAAAGCGGCGCGTCCATATGATACTTCGTCACCTTGTCGATGCCGAACAGAACCAGCGATCCCCACGGGAAGGTGACGGCATCGGCAACGCCGCGCTCGATGATGTCACGCACTTCCGGTGCCGAAGACTGCACATTGGTGCCGCCGAGCTGAGTCACGAAATTCGCAATCGTGGCGTCGGCGGGACGCACCTTCATGCCCTTGATGTCCTCGGGCACGACGATCTTTTTCGTGCGCGAATGGAACGAGGACGGCGCATGGATGAAGGCGAGGCAGAATTTGACGTCCTTCATCTCCTTCCCGGCGTATTTGCGGTACCAGGCATCGAGCGCCATCGAGCCGCCCTTGGCGTCCGACATCAGGAACGGAAGCTCACCGGCGCCGATGATCGGAAAACGGCCGGGCTGATAGCCGGGATTGACATAAGCGATGTCGGCGATGCCGTCGCGCGCCATGTCGTAGTGGTCGAACGCCTTGCCAAGCTGCTGGGCCGGAAAGACCTTGTACTTGATCGTGCCGCCGGACGCTTTTTCGACCGCGGCGCCCCAATCCTCCAACGCCTTTTGCAGCGGATGGGACGCCGGCACCCAGTGCGACAGTTTTAGTTCAAAAGTCTTTTCCTGCGCCATTGCAGGCGAGGCGAGTGCCGTCAGCAGCACTGCCAGGAGAGCTTTCCTCATCCACATTTCCCCTTCTTGTCCCCTTCCAGCATCAGGGCTTCGAGTGGCCCTTTGCAGACATTGTTATATGATATAATTAACAGCGCAACTGCGCGAACCGCGCTGGCGGCTCAGGTTCAAGCCCAAAACAATTCAGGGAGCAAGTGTTGCGAACAAAGGTAGCAATCATTGGCGCGGGGCCGGCGGGATTGCTGCTGGGACAATTGCTTCACAGCTACGGCGTCGACAACGTCATCCTGGAGCGGCACACCGGCGAATATGTGCTTTCCCGCATTCGCGCCGGGCTCCTCGAAGAGGGAACGGTGGCACTGCTCGATGAAGTCGGGGCCGGCAGCCGTGCCCACCGGGAGGGGCTGGTCCATGAGGGCATCGAACTTGCGTTCGGCGGCAGCCGCCATCGCATCGATCTGAAGGGCGCCACCGGCAAGACGGTGACGATCTACGGCCAGACCGAGGTCACGCTCGACCTGATGAATGCGCGGCGCGACGCGGGTCTCGTCTCGATCTACGAGGCGGCCGATGTCACGCCGCTTGATTTCGACACCGGCCAGCCGCGCATCAGCTATGTCAAGGATGGCACAACCCACGACATTGCTTGCGATTTCATCGCCGGCTGCGACGGCTTCCACGGCATCAGCCGCGCCAGCGTAAAACCATCCGCGATCGAGACATTCGAACGGGTCTATCCGTTCGGCTGGCTCGGGATTCTTTCAGACACCCCGCCGGTAAGCCATGAGCTGATCTATTCCAACCATGCGCGGGGATTTGCCCTCTGCACCATGCGTTCAACCAAGCGCAGCCGCTACTACGTGCAATGTCCTCTCGACGATCACATCGACCAATGGCCGGATGACCGGTTCTGGGATGAATTGAAACGACGACTGGATAGCGAGGCCGCGGGCAAGCTCGTCACGGGTCCATCGATCGAAAAGAGCATCGCGCCTCTGCGCAGTTTCGTCGCCGAGCCGATGCGGTTCGGCCGGATGTTTCTGGCCGGCGACGCCGCACACATCGTGCCGCCGACGGGCGCCAAGGGACTGAATCTCGCGGCCAGCGATGCCCATTATCTGGCGCAGGCGTTGCGGGAATATTACGACGAAAATTCCTCCGCCGGCATCGATCGTTATTCGGAAAAGGCGCTGTCGCGGGTCTGGAAGGCGGTGCGCTTCTCCTGGTGGATGACGTCGATGCTGCACAAGTTCCCGGACACCGGAACCTTTGGCGCACGAATCCAACTCGCCGAGCTCGATTACGTGACGCACTCGAAGGCAGCGATGTCGTCCCTGGCGGAAAATTACGTCGGCTTGCCGTACTGAGACGCCGTCTAGCAAGTCAGACGCGGAGCGCAGCACTTACCCTCCCCCTCCAGGGAGGATGACAGAAGCGCTGCTTCGACGAGCCGTCGCTAGTCGTGCTTCAGCGGCCATATCGATTTACGTTTCAAACTTTGTAAGTGGTGCAACCAGCATCGCATTCGCGTTCAATAGGCTCTAAACCAGCTACTCCTTGGCGTATCTCATGATCGCTTCCGATATACCAGAAGGCTTCGAACGCCAGACCCGGCGCAGCCCCCTCACCGATCCCTGGGAGCCGATCTATTCGAAGCAAACGCCTGACGCGATAATTCTGGGACTGCGGCTGGCCACGCCGCATACCAACGCGCGCGGCTTTATCCATGGCGGGTTGATTGCAGCGCTGACCGATAAAGCCATGGGGCACAGTTGCGGCCACAAAATGGGCGGCCGCTATTCGCTGGTGACAGTCAGCATGGCGATCGACTTCATCAGCAGTGCCCAAGTCGGCCAGTGGCTTGCGGTCGAGAGCGAGGTGATCAGGACCGGCGCCACGCTTTGCTTCGCGCAATGCCTGGTGACTGCCGATGGCAGCGTCATCGCGCGGGCGAACGGGACGTTTCGGGTGGTGCCGAAGAAGCAGAATTAGATGACGTATGGCGCTCACGCCCTGGTTTTGTCATGCCCCGCGAAAGCGGGGTGTCCGGTATTGCGTATCGCTGACTTGAATCGAGGCGCCGGTGTTTGCAGGATCACCCGCCTGCGCGGGCGATCCTGGCCTCCCAAGTACGCTTCGAAATACCCCTCAGCCAAAATGCCAATCACTGATCTCGATCACGAGATCGATGAAGGTGCGCACCTTGGCCGACAACAGCCGCGATGTCGGATAGACGATGTGGATCGGCAATGGCGGTTGCTCGAACTTCGCCAGCACGATTTTCAGCGCTCCTGCCTTGATCGCCTCCGCGGCCTGATAGGCCAGCACCCGGGTCAGGCCGCCATCCTCGGCAGCATACTGGATCGCGGCATCGGAACTGTTGGTCGTCAGCCGCGCCGCTGGTGCGACGCGTAGCTCCTCGCCATCCCTGACAAAACGCCAGTCGGCCTGCGGCGACATGGCGCCGAACTGAATGGTCTGGTGAGAGGCGATGGCCTCGGGCGATCGCGGCTCGCCGTGCGCCTTGAGATAACCAGGTGAGGCCACCACAATGCGCCGCATTTCGCCGACATGGCGCGCCACCAGGCTTGAATCGGCGAGGTGACCTATCCTGACGGCCGCGTCGACGCCCTCTTCCACCAGGTTGATCATGAGATCCGACAGCCGCAGATCGGCTGAAACTTCCGGATGGCGCTTCAGATATTCCGACATCACTGCAGCGACATGGAGGCGGCCAAATCCGACCGGCGCGGATACCACCAGCCTTCCGCGCGGCAGCGAATGTTCGCCTTCCGCCGCGCCTTCGGCTTCCTCGACATCGGCAAGGATTCGCCGAGCGCGCTCCAGATAGCGGGCGCCGGCGTCGGTCAGCGCGACCGAACGCGTCGTCCGCTGCAACAATCGCGCGCCGAGCCGATCCTCCAGCGCCGCGATCAGACGCGTGACGCCCGAGGCCGACAGCCCCAGCTTGCGCGCCGCCGGTGCAAACCCCCGCAAGTCTGCAACCGCGACGAAGGCCTGCATGGCGTCGATACGATCCATTCTACTATTTCATATTTCGAAATAATGAAATGTCAACTCTTCCGATTGTCCCATATTTCGGTGACTGCCATATTCCGCGCACTGGCGAGCAGATGCTCGCCCGACGGATAACGACGCGCAGGTGATCGAGATCGTGCTGCACGTCGCCCTTAATACGCTGACCAACTATGTCAACGAGGTCGCAAAGACCGAGATCGACTTCCCGGTCGTGACCGCCAAGGCAGCTTGAGGCCAAATCCCGGCGCACCCCTTCGCGGGTGCGCCGCATTGGCAAAGTGGGCACTAGCTGAAGTGAAGGAGGTTCGATGTCGGATACCCGCACTTATTCCAGCGACGTTGCGTTCACGCCCGCCGTGAAGGCGGTCCAGGCCGTCAAGGGATCGCGCGAGATCTACGAGGAGCGCGGCGACTGGCGCACGGAGATCGACGAAAATCTCGCTGCATTCCTGGCGGACACCAACAGCTTTTATCTCGCGACCGCTTCAGGCACCGGCCAGCCCTATATCCAGCATCGCGGTGGGCCAAAGGGCTTCATCAAGGTTCTGGACAAGAACACGATTGCGTTTGCCGACTACCGCGGCAACCGGCAATACATCACGCTCGGAAATCTCTCGGAAAATTCCAAGGCCTACATCTTCGTGATGGACTACGTCCATCGCCGCCGGGTTAAGATTTGGGGCGAGGCTCGCGTCGTCGCCGACGATTCCGCGCTGATGCAATCGCTGATGCCGCAAGGATACAAGGCGCGCCCCGAACAGGTGATCCTGTTCCGGATTTCCGCATGGGACACCAACTGCCCGCAGCATATTCCGCAGAAATTCGATGCCGCCGATGTGGCTGCAGCGCTCGCCGAGCGCGATGAGCGCATCGAGGAACTGGAGGCGCAACTCGCCAAGCTCAGGGACGAGCCCAAACCTGCCGCCTGAGGCCGCCCAAAGAGGCCGCCGAAACGTTGAGAATTAAACCGGCGAGTACCAGGCCGCTGCCGACAATCTCGACGCGGGTGATCCGCTCTCCGAGCAGCAGGTGCGTGCTGAGAATCCCGAAAACCGGCACCAACAGGCCAAACGGGGCAACCGCCGCGGCCGGATAGCGGCTCAGCAGCTTGGTCCAGAGCCCGACGGCACCGAGCGTTGCGGCGTAGGCCATAAACACGATCGCACCGGCCGACGCCATGCTTGGATGAACAAGTGCAGCCGTTGCCGGCGCGTGATCTTCAATAAGAAGAGAAAGCACAAACAGCGGCAGCGGTGAAACCGGACAACTCCAGACGACGAAGGCGAACGTGTTGCTGGGGCGGGCCGCTTTCGTGATGATGTTGCCGGCGGCCCAGGCAAGACCTGCTGCCGACACCAGAGCAAATGGGACAAGTTTGACAGCGCTGTTCTCGAGCAGACCGATGAGCGCCACGCCGACAAGCGCCACCAGGCCGCCTGCAATCTCCAGCGGCAGCGGCTTTTCGCCGAAACAGATGTAGGCCAATAACACGGTGAAGAAGACCTGCAACTGCAGGATAACGGAAGACAGGCCGGCCGGCATTCCGAGCTTGATGGCGGTGTACAGCAGGGCGAACTGGACGGCTCCCATCGTCAAACCAAACGACACCACGAATCGTATCGGCACTTCGGGGCGCTTGACGAAGAAGATCGCCGGGACGGCTGCAAAGAAGAAGCGCAGGCTCGTCAAAAGCAGCGGCGGAATTTCTCTGACGGCGAGTTTGACCGCCACAAAACTGGCGCCGAGGATAAGCGCCGCGATGAGCGCGATGAAGACATCACGAAGCTTCATTTGTTATTCCATGACAATGGCAATCGCGAGCAGCCCTCACGCCGCCTCGCGTTGCGATCTCCACGAAAACTCCGGGAAATATTGCAGCATCAGC
>Ga0306923_10004572_pt1 | contig 13288 bp, 15 predicted proteins | sample sta12Can44000108_FD_203841 | JGI IMG/M metagenome (GOLD analysis project Ga0306923, IMG submission 203841) | Lab enrichment of tropical soil microbial communities from Luquillo Experimental Forest, Puerto Rico - statanox.12C.anox.44.000.108 (v2)... | ecosystem: Environmental > Terrestrial >... | reverse complement strand
ACAGGGCCGGGGATGGAGCGCTGAGACGACGGTTGATCAAGCTCTTATCCGCGGATTGGGTACCGCCTTCCGTGTCTTCGTCTCGGGGCTGGTCCTTTGTCTAGCGTTATGTCCGTGGCTGAGGTCGGCGGCCCGCCCTGACGTTCGGAGCTGGAAAAGCCGTTCTTCCCGTCGCCTACGTTCAGGTCCCCGGAGCGCGGGGAGGGGTGGTCGCGGATTTAACCGCCACGTATTCCGTAGAAGAGCTTATCAATTCTGTGGAGATCCACGAGGAGTAAGTAAACCCAGCATCCGCCCTGGATCAACGGTCGGCAATGCCGAAGATGTGACGAAAATATCAACCCTGCGTTGGGTCTGGCCCGGTGTATCGGACGGTGGTGCGCCCTGAAGTTCCCTCGAATACGGTCCTCCGGCCCTGCCGGTCACTGCGATTTGAGCTTCGGCAAGGGGAGCGCAGCAGGCGATAGCAGTGACCGAGCCAAAAACCAGATCCGCACGATTCGTGGTAATCGCAGAGAAGTGCATGTCGACTTGCGCGTGGCTTGTTCCGCCTCCGGCACCGATAGCGGTCGCTTTAGAAGCGATCTGTACCCCGCCATTTTTGCCGTCCGCAAAAACGTCGCTCGAACCACTGGCTTCAGCGGTCTGGCCTTTGCTGGCGGAGGCGGTGACCTGGGAGCTGACGTAGTTCGAACTGGCGGCATTCTGGAAGGGCGCACCAGCGATTGTGCGGCTGCCCGAGGCTACCAGCGCACTGGTTGAAGCCGTCGCCTGAGATACGGAACCAAGCGCGTGAGCCTCAGCTCCGCTGATGGCACCGGCTGAGCCGACCGTGATCTGATCCATCTCGGTCCCAGTCAATAGCCGGCTTCTAGCCAGACGACCGGCTCGAAGAAGACCGGCATCCGGTTGTGAAGCCCAGCGCACAATTCGCTCAGCGTCGTGGCGATGATCGTGCAGCCGCGCACGCGCTCGCCCGCCGGCGAGCACCAGGTTTCCCACAAGCTCGCCAGCGCCATTAGCCGCCAGTCGGCGAGCGCGATCGCGTAAGGTTGTTTTCCCGCGGCGGTCTTTTTCCATTTGTAAAGACTGTCGAGCGGCACCAGGCGTCGGCGCCGCTGAAACGCCTCGCGGAAGGTCGGCGTGGTGTCGACCCCCTCGGCTCTGGCGTTGAAGGTCGAGAAGCCGATCTTGATGTCCGTGGCCCAATAGGGGAGACCCCAGCGCATGACGTCGAGGCTGCGCTCGCCGGCTTTGGCATCGTAGTACACAATCGGCAGCGGGTCGGTCGGCGCCACGTTCCAGCTGGGCGCGATAATCGGCGCCGCGAGAGTTCGCTACGGCTGCTGTCCAACTGGCGAGGATTGCGATCGCCAAGAACATTGCTTCGCTGCCCAAGCGATGGCGCATGATTTGCCCTTGAGACGCCTGCCCTGCCTCGCCCGAACCGCTGTTCACAGTTCGGGTGCATAGGTATTAGTCCTAAAGGATATTTGTATTAGCACGCAATGGTCAAAAAGTTATAAGGTTACGAAACAATCCGCGATCTACGCCGACCGAGCGGGCTGCTGAAAAATGGCGGATTTGTTGGTTTTCCGAGTCCCGCAGGGCTGTGAGAACGCTTTCCGTTGACTGTAACCATTGGGTGGACCCCGGCCCCAGCTCGCGTTGAAGCATTAGGCGATTCGTCATGCGAAGGTTCGGCGCGGAGTCTACGAGGCACGGGTCTCCGGCACCGAGGGGATGGTGGCGCATTTCAAGTTGCTGATCGCCAAGATGAAGCGCGACCGGTTCGGGTAATCTTCCGAGCGCAGCCGCAACCTGCTTGATCAACTCGAACTTCAACTCGAGGCGCTGGAGGCGGACGCGGCCGAGGACGACAGCACCGCTGAGAAGGCCGTTGCGGATAGCACGGTATGTAGCTTCGCCGTAAGAAGCCGGGGCGCGGGCCGTTCCAGCTCACCTGCCGCGAGCGCGTGGTCGTTCCCGCGCCGAGCGCCTGCCCCTGCTGCGGCGGCAAACTCGCCAAGCTCGGCGAGGACATCACTGAGGCCTTGGAGGTGGTGCCACGGCAGTGGAAAGCCCAGACCGTGCGGGAAAAGTTTACCTGCCGCTCCTGTGAGACTGTCCGGCATCAGTGCTTATGAAGACAGAAAGGGCGGATTTCTGGCCCATCGTAGCCATTGAAGGAGCGAAGAGGCGTAAGCGCCGGACGGACTGGCAACTCATGGAATGGGAAAGCGGCAACATCCAGTATTCACTGGCCTTGGAACCGGTGAACCAGGGTAAAACCCCGGTCAACGGATACGAAGGGACCGAACCATTCGTGGCGAAATCCGTGATCACGTTCCACCGGAACGCGCACTTCGGGGACCCTCGTCGAGCGCGATTGGGGCTTCAGCTATCGCGGTCCGAAAAAGCTACGTCTTTATGACACCGGTCGACGACCTCATCCGTCGTAGTTACGACCAATTTGCTATTGCACGTAAAGTTAAAATGCTTTTTCATAATTCGCGTTGTTGGTTATGAGCTGCGCGACCAGGAGGGATCCGTGCTGATTACCATCAAAGCGTTGACACGTTCAGTGGTCGTAACCGGCGCATTGCTGTGCCTGGCAAACATCGCTGATGCAGGCGGGCCGATCGCTTTAACTGACGGCCAACTCGATCGCATCACCGGCGGTGGCGTCACAGTCGCTGCTGGGTCAGCCGCCACGTCTCAGGCGCTGTGGACTTCCACGCAGACCAACACCAGCACGATTGTCGGCAGCGAGCCCGGTCGCGTGCCGGGCGCCGAAACCCAAGCCGGGTTGGCGAGCGGAACCGCTGTCAGCTACGGTACAAATTTTGCCAATACCACCGCGCCGACGCCCTCACAAAGTACGAATGTGACTACGGGCGGCACGGTCGGCGGCAACCTCGTGGTTACGATGAGCAACAATACGACGCTCTCCGCACTCGGACTAACGATCCAAACCGGCTTCACTTCTGTGTATGGGGCAGTCGAGCTCGGATTTTGAACTCACAAAATCCTGTCCTCGTGAAGCTGCATATACGGGCAGCTCTCGAGTCCACTTGGCTTCCAAAAGCCAATAACAGGCCCGGGATGGGTCTCGGGTCAATTCTCCCACCAAGGAGGGGTTTCATGAAGAAGTTGCTTTTCGGCCTTGCGGCTCTGCCGTTCGTGGCCGGTGTTGCTTCGGCAGGACAGTTGTTGACCAATGCGCAGATGGACGCGGTGACCGCTGGGTTCTCCGCAACCTCGCTTGCGGACGCCGCTTCTCTTGGCCCGGTGACCTCCGCCGCCTCGGGGACTCTAACTTCGGTCCGAGAGATTTTGAAGATCACGCTTGGCGACACAACGATGACCGCCGTCCGGTCAAACGCGCAGTCGGCATCGATCTCGACCGCGGTGGCTCTTCCGGCAGCCACGGTCTTACCGACGAGCCATTAAATCACGCGGGACGGATTTCCAGTTCGCCCTAATACAGCTCTTCAAGGAGACCTGCAATGAAGATGAAGTTCTGCTTCGCGCTCGCAGGTGCGACGCTTTTCGTGCTTGCTAGCACTGCCGATGCGGGCCAACCTCTGGTGCTATCGGACCACCAGATGGATGGTGTGACCGCCGGCGCCGCCGCGCTTTCCCAGGCGGCCGCGCAAGCGATCGGCGAGCTTGACGCAATCACAGTAGTCGGAACGCGGACCAGCACCAATACCGTGTCCCCGTTTCATTCTGCCTTGGCGCAAACTATGGCGCAGGCCGCAGCAGCCTCCGCCTTAACGATATCATCGTCGAAAGCTTCGGTTACCTCGGTTGCGACACTCCCGTAATTCCTCCAGCGACGGCGCCTCACGCTCCAGCGTGAGGCGCCGTCGTCTTCTTTCAATGAGTCGCAGGGCGAGAAGCGCTAATCGCGCAAGCGTGTCTTACGTATAAGGTTGGCCGAAGCTTTTAGTTAACAACCTTAGGTTATGCTACTTATCGCTATCGCCGGTGGATAGCGGCACCTCAAGGTCTTAACTTCGGCGATGGTGAAGTCTAGGATTTGGTACTTGGTCGGCGCCCTCGGGTTGGTGGCGCTGCTTCTTAGTGACCGCGGCTTTGCCGAGAAGGCGCGACGGACGCAACATGCCGCGACCGGGGCGCCGGCGCGAGCTTATGTCGGAAAGCACGTCCACCAAGTTGCCAAGGAACACGGCCCCGTGCGATCAGCGAAGATTCGCGGAAAAAAGAAAATGGGACAAGCTCAAAACGCCGCGCCGGGGGCGCCGGCGCGAGCTTATGTGGGAAAGCACGTCGACCAAGTTGCCAAGGAACACGGCCCCGTGCGATCAGCAGAGATTCGCAGAAAAAAGAAAACGGGACCGGTTCAAAACGCTGAGAAAGGAGTGTCGCCGCGAGCTGACATGGGGACCGACACCGATCGAGAGCCAGGCCCGGTCCGGTCAATATTGGAGATTCGGCAGGCGGGCGTGGTAATACAAAATTGGGATTTGAGTTGTGGTGCAGCCGCGCTCGGTACCCTGCTGCGGTATGAATTCGGTGAGCCCGTAACCGAAAAAGAAATCGCGCGCGGCCTGATCAGCCGCGGTGAATACATCGAGCATCCGGAGCTTGTGCAAATCCGCGAGGGATTTTCGCTGCTCGATCTCAAGCGATATGTCCAGACGCGAGGCTATAAGGGTTTAGGGTTTGGTCAGCTCGATTTGAATGATCTGGTCAAACGCGCACCGATCATGGTGCCGATCAACGCCCTCGGCTATAACCACTTTGTCATTTTCCGCGGTATTATGGGCGGCCAAGTGCTACTCGCCGATCCCGCCTGGGGAAACCGGACAATGACGCTCGACAAATTCCAGCGCATGTGGCTCGACTACGGTGAACCGATGGGCCATGTTGGATTTGTTGTCGAGCGCGCTGATGGGCGTAAGCCACTGAGCAGACTGCAGCCGAGGTTGAACGAATTCGTGATGCTCCAATAATTGGGCGGCGGAGCGGGGGGAAAACCGAATGAGTATTGAGCCTGCGCGGCGGAAGATCGACGCAGCAATCGGACTGCTTATCCTTACTGGAACGGCGCTGGGGGTTCCAACTCCGGCGAGTGCTCAGTCGGCCAACCCGACTGTCGAGCAGCTACAAAAAGAGATCAAGCAGCGCGATGCGCTGATCCGGAACTTAGTGCACCGGGTTGAAAAGCTGGAGCAGCAGGTCGGGCCCGGCGCTCCGACCACGAGAGGAACGACCGCAGACCGAGCAGGGACACGCGCCCGGCCTGCCAACTTGCCTGCAACAAGCACTGAGGTCGCCGCGCATGTCGAGGAGACGGCGCTAGCGCCGACTACAGCTCAGGCGGTCCCCTCGGCGCCGCCAATGCCTGCCAAACCGCCTGCCCCCGGACAATTCGAAATCAGCGAGGAGGCTGCGGAGCGCGCGCTCGAACGCACGCTTGTTGCCACAGGCAATTTGATCGTGCCAGCCGGTTTCGCGGAAATCGAGCCCCTGTTCAGCTACACGCGCCGCGAGACGCCAGCCCAAATGCTCTTTAACGTGAATCGCAATGAGCTTTCCCCGGCAGCCGACTTGCGGGTCGGCTTGCCGTGGGAGTCACAGATCGAGTTCTTTCTCCCCTACAACTTCCAGGAGCAGCAGCTGGTCGATGCTTCGGTGGCTCCGGCAAGTCAGGTATCTAATCGCTGGGGCAACGCCATCGGCGATTTCACTGTCGGCGTGGCCAAGACCTTTGTGCACGAGAGCGGCTGGATCCCAAATCTGCTCGGCCGGGTCAATTGGGAAATTCCGACGGGGCCTACCTTTTCCAATGAAACGCCTCTCACCAGCGGTCAGAACAAGTTGGCGTTTTCGCTGACTGCGTTGAAACGGCAGGATCCGCTCGTCTTTGTCGCCACCGCGGGTTATACAAAGGCATTTCAAAATAATCACGTCAACCCGGGCGACCAACTCAACTTTACAACGGGTGCTTTTCTCGCGACAAGCCCGGAGACTACGTTGCGGGGGGTTCTCCAGCAGAATTTTCTTCAGAACGCCACGGTCAACGGCGTCACGTTTCGGGGGTCTAACACGGTTCAACCAATTCTGACTTTCGGTGGGTCGTCAATTTTGGGCCGTGGCGCACTTGTCGATCTGCAGGTTGGCTTTGGACTGACCAACTCCGCCCCCAAATATCAAGTCATTCTGTCATCCACCTATCGCTTCGGCGTATCGAGCCAGTAATTCCGCGCGGCTTCTCCCTCCGCCGGGTGGCCGCGCAGGCGATTGGTGATGAAGGCAGCTTGTGTGCGGTTGGCGGCATTGAGCTTGCGTAAGATGTTCCTGACATGCACCTTCACGGTGCTCTCTTCGAGGTTCAATTCGCCAGCGATCACTTTGTTGGGCTTTCCTTCACACATGAGATCGATCACTGAGAGTTCGCGAAGCGTCAGCTCCAGTTCGTCTGGTAGGCCTGGGCGCTCATGATCCGACCCCGTATCGATTTTCGTTGTTGCCCAGCGCAGTGCGTGCTCCGGAATGAAAGTTCCACCGGCACTGATGAGCCTGAGCGCCGCGATTGCCAAGTCGGCCTCGAGCGATGTTGATATAAAGCCGCGCACGCCGCAGGTCAGGGCCTCGCGGACGTTTTTGATGTCGTCCCGATCAGATAGCAAAGCTACCGGCGTACCGGCTAAGTGTTGTCTGACAAACTCAAGCGTATTTTGCACCCATAAGTCCGTTAGTTGGGCGCTTCTTGTATGTATAATGATAAGAACCCAGATCCGCGGTTTACCCCGCATTTCGAGCAGCTCCTCGCAGCTGGAGACCGCGATAGTCACGTATTCGGGAAGCGCCTTGGCCAGCGTCTCCAAGATCGACTGACGCGTTAGCGCCTTAGGATCAATCAGGCCAACTGATAGGAGTTGCGTCCCAGGCGCGGCTCGGCGGCTCGGCAAGCCTATTCGAGTCAGCTGGTCGACGTCGTTACCCTCGCCAACGCCGAGTCGTCTACGGACAAATTCGGAGCTTCCTTTTCCGCGCATCGTCAAAGCCCCTTCCTGCTAGCAGGCTGCCGAAACAAGGTTCTGACCGACGCCGATGAGCAACAATGCTGTGTTCGATGTCGATCCACGCAGCACACATCCCACACTAGCATCGGGAAGGATGATCCGGCCGATTGCCGTCCGATCAGTGAGGCATCCTCTGTGGGCGTGAAGCACTCCACTTGAGATGTACATTCCCACTTGGATCGCTCTTCCAATGTACCGAGAGAATATTCTTCCCCTTCTTCGCAACATCGTCCGATTGGGCGGCCACCGAGCTGGCTGCGGCTGATCATTACTTTGGAAGTCTATGAAGAGTGAGTATCCCAACATCTGCCCTGGATCTACCACCGGCAATGCCGAAGATACGACGACAATATCGATCCTGCTTCGCATCTGTCCGGGCGTATTGGACGGTGGTGAGCCCCGAAGTTCTCTCGCATATGCTCCCCCCGTTTTGCCAGTCACTCCGACTTGAGCTTCGGCAAGGGGAGCGCAGCAGGCGGTAGCAGCGACCGAGCCAAAAACCAGATCCGCACGGCTCGTGCTAATCCCAGAAAAGTTCATATCGACTTGCGCGTGACTTGCTCCGCTTCCGGCGGCGATGGCGGTCGCTGTGGAATCGATCTGTGACACACCATTCCCGCCGTCGCCGAAAATTTGGCTCGAGCCGCTGGCAGCAGCGGTCTGGCCATTGCCAGGGGAGGCAGAGACCCGGGAGATTGAGCGCGGGACCTTGCGGGCTGGAGCGTTCGGGCAGCAGCGCGGCTTTAGCGGGCATGGCTCGCAGTCATGCTTGCTGGCGCGGTAGCGCAGCGAGTTGTCCTTCATCACGCCGATCCGCAGCACCGTGAACTCCCGGCGGTGGCGGCGGAGGATCTTTCCGCCCGGACAGCGGTAGGTGTCACTCGCGTGGTCGTAGACGAAATCCTCGTTGCGAGAAGGTATCGTCGGTGCGCTTGGACTTGTCGAACACCGGGATGTCGGCTCGATCCCGCGGTCATTCACCAGCCAGTTCAGCATCTCGGCGGCGCCGTAGCCGGTGTCAGCGATCAGTCGCTCCGGCCACAGATCGAGGTCGTCGTGCACGCGCTCGATCATGGTCTTGGCGGCGGCCAGCTCGGCCTGGCGCACGGCGGTGGAGGGCTCCACGTCGACAATAACCGCATGCTGCACGTCGACGAGATAGTTGCTGCAATAGGCATAGACGGCCGGTCCGCCGCAAGAGGCGGTCCAGCGCGCGGCGGGATCGACAGGCGAGATGAGTTTCGGCTCGACCGGGATAGCGGCCCCGAAAGCGGCATCGTCCAGAGTAGCGAGATATTCGGTGACGGCCCGGTTGGCCTTCGGATCGAGCTGGTCGGGCGTCTCGACCCCGCGCTGGCGATGAGCGTCCGCCATGATCATGCTGTCGACCGCGAAGCCCTCGCCGCCGACCAAGCCTTCGGCCATGCAGCGGCGCACCACCGTCTCGAACAGCTCGCGCAGAAGATCGGCGTCACGGAACCGGCCATGGCGCGTCTTGGAAAAGGTCGAGTGGTCCTGCACGTCGCCGTCGAGGCCGAGACGGCAGAACCAGCGATAGGCCAGGTTCAGCTGGACTTCCTCGCACCGCCGCCGTTCCGAGCGGATGCCGCAGCAGTAGCCGACGATCAGCATGCGGATCAGCAGCTCGGGATCAATCGAAGGCCCGTCCGTTTTCACTGTAGAAGGGCGCCAGGTATGCCCGAACGCCGTCGAGTTCGACGAAGCGGTCGATCGCCCGCAGCAGATGCGTCCTCGGGCACGTGACGTTCGAGCGAGAACTCGTAGAACAGCGCGTCCTGTTGAACTTTCCGCTCCACCATCATCGACTGCCCCCAGCCGTCATGACTTTAGAAAGTCAAACTATTATACCATGATTGGTCCAGTGTTTTTCAACAAATCCACCTAAAGCGTTCGGCCAGGAGATCGGTCCGGACCGGTTCGAACGGTACATGGATCGCTACAGTCGGAGATTAGATCCGTGCCGGCGGGCCTCAGATTGACTTTTCATCGGTCTAAACTCCGATATAATAAATCAAAGGCTTCCCCCCCTAAGGATACTCTTTGCCCATTCCCTGCCCACCTGGCTGCGGCCCAAGAATCTCCGGTCGTCTCCTGCCCAGGCATCTGAAGCGCCTTGAAGCCGAATCGATCGGCATTATGCGCGAGGTCGTGGCCGAATTCCGCAACCCGGTTATGCTCTATTCGATCGGCAAAGATTCGAGCGTGCTGCTGCATTTGGCCCGCAAAGCGTTCTTTCCCAGCGCGCTGCCTTTTCCGCTGCTCCATATCGATACCGGATGGAAGTTCCGCGAGATGATCGCCTTTCGCGACGCGACTGCGCGCCAGCTCGGGCTCGATCTCGTCGTCCACACCAACCAGGAGGGAAGAGCGAGAGGGATCGACCCAATCACCTCGGGCTCGGCACTGCACACGGCGGTAATGAAGACCGAAGCGTTGAAGCAGGCGCTCGACGGGCACGCCTTCGACGCAGCCCTCGGCGGGGCGCGGCGCGACGAAGAGAAGAGCCGCGCGAAGGAACGCATCTTCTCACTGCGTAACGCGGATCACGCTTGGAACCCGAAGAGCCAGCGTCCCGAGCTGTGGCGGCTCTACAACACCCGATTGGGCGAGCGCGAATCGATGCGTGTATTTCCACTGTCCGACTGGACCGAGCTCGACGTCTGGGAATACATCGCGGCGGAGCAGGTTCCCGTCGTACCGCTGTACTTCGCCAAGTTGCGCCCGGTAATCAGGCGCGCCGGGGTCTGGATCATGGTCGATGACCAGCGCTTGCCCCTTGCGCCCGGCGAGCAGCCAGATTTGCGGTGCGTCCGGTTTCGCACCTTGGGATGCTATCCGTTGACTGGCGCCATCGAGTCGACGGCTGCGACGCTAGCCGAAATCGTGGCCGAATTGCGTGACGCGCGCCAGTCGGAGCGACAGGGACGGCTGATCGATGGCGACGAGGAGGCCGCAATGGAACGCAAGAAGCGCGAGGGCTATTTCTGATGCCGCGTCCGAGCGGCGGATTTCTCGCTCAGCAAAACAAAGATCTCCTCCGCTTCCTGACTTGCGGATCGGTCGATGATGGCAAATCCACATTGGTCGGGCGGCTGCTCCATGATTGCGGGTTGCTCCTCGACGACGAAAGCGCGACCCTGGAGCGCGACTCTCGGCGGTTTGGCACAACCGGTGACGGCGTCGACTTCTCGCTTTTGCTGGACGGGCTCGAGGACGAGCGCCAGCAGCGGATAACCATTGATGTCGCCTACCGGTTTTTCGCCACGCGAGCGCGTGCTTTTGTCGTCGCCGACACCCCTGGGCATGAACAGTACACGCGCAACATGGCGACCGGCGCCTCGAATTCCGAACTTGCGGTGATCCTGGTCGATGCGCGGAAGGGCATTTTGCCGCAAACCAAGCGGCACGCCTTTCTCTGTTCGTTGGGATTCGTCAGATCGTGCTCGCTTGCAACAAGATGGATCTCGTCGCTTTCGAGCAGCGCTGCTTCGACGACATTGCTACGCGCTTTTCAGCCTTCGCTGCGGATCTCGGCGACGCCTCCGTCACGGCGGTTCCGCTCTCGGCACGATTTGGTGACAATGTCACCGAGAAGTCGGCTCGGATACCGTGGTATCGCGGACCCACTCTCGTCGAGCACCTGGAATCGGTCGACATTTCGGATGCGCGCGCCGAGCGGCCGTTCCGCTTTCCGGTCCAATGGGTCAACCGCCCGAACGGCGACTTCCGCGGCTTCTCGGGCACCGTGGTCTCGGGCTCGATCACGCCGGGCGAGACGGTGCTGGTGACCGGTTCGGGTCGGCCCGCGCGGCTCAAAGAGATCGTCACCTTCGAGGGTCCGCTCGATCGCGCGGAGGCGGGTGACGCAGTGACTCTCACTTTCGACACTGACGTCGATATCGCGCGCGGCGATCTGCTCGCCGACCCGCGCGGGCCCCCCGAATTCGTCGACCAGTTCGCAGCGCATGTGATCTGGATGAGCGACCAACCGCTGGTCCCCGGCCGCTCCTATCTGTTGAAGATCGGGCCGCGAACCGTCTCGGCTACGGTCACCGCGCTCAAACACCGCATCGATGTCGATACGCTGGCGCGCCTGGCGGACAAGACCCTCGGCTTAAACGAGGTCGGTTTCTGCAATCTGTCTACAGCGGCCCCCGTCGCCTTCGATCCGTACGCGGCCAGCCGCGATACCGGGGCGTTTATCCTGATCGACCGCTTCACCAACGAAACGGCGGGCGCCGGGATGATCGCCTTCGGCCTACGCCGCGCCAGCAACATCCATTGGCAGGCGCTGACCGTCGGCAGCGCGCAGCGCGCCGCGCTAAAGGAGCAGGTCCCTGCGGTGCTTTGGCTGACCGGGTTGTCGGGGGCAGGGAAATCGACGATTGCCGACATTATCGAAAAGCTGCTCCTCGCCCGCGGCCGCCACACGATGCTGCTCGACGGCGACAATGTCCGGCACGGCCTCAACCGCGACCTCGGTTTCACCGAGGCAGACCGGGTCGAAAACATCAGGCGGGTCGGCGAGGTCGCCAAGCTGATGACGGAGGCGGGACTCATTGTGATCTGCTCCTTCATCTCGCCGTTCCGCGCCGAGCGCCGGATGGTCCGCGAGCTGACCGCCCCTGCCGCCTTTCTCGAGGTCTTCGTCGACACGCCGCTCGACGAATGCATCCGCAGGGATCCCAAAGGTCTTTACGCCAAGGCGAAGGCGGGGCGGCTCGAGCACTTCACCGGTCTCGACTCTCCATACGAAGTGCCGGAGGCTCCGGAAGTCAGGGTGACGACAATCGATGTGGCACCTGAGACCATCGCCGAGCGCATTCTCGACGAACTGCGACGCCGCGAGATCATATGATTGGATGGGCACGCACAAGGTTGTAGGCTCGGCATTATGATGAACCAGAGCTATGGCCGGAAGTTGGTGACGGCGTGACGTGGTAAGGCGGCGTATCGTGGTGGTGTTCAACGCCTCCACTTCTCCAATGAAGGAGTGATACGCCGTGTCGGACAGTAACGTCATCAAGCTCGCCCAACCAGGGGCCCTTACCGATCCTCTCACAGAGATCCTGCGCAGCGGCGCGCGTGCGCTGCTGACCCAGGCCGTCGAAGCGGAGGTTGCTGAGTTTCTCGCAAAGCACACCGATCTCAAGACCGAGACGGGCCAGCAGCGCGTCGTGCGCCACGGCCATCTTGGGGTCACGCCATGCAGAATAGCACGGTAAGCAGGACCAGATCGGGAATACGCTCAGGCGGCAACGGCTGGAGGCAGGTTTCTTACTGCCGAGCGAAGCGGTCGGAACCCGTCGGGAGCAAGGCCGATATCGCCATCCCACAGATAATCGCCGGTGAGGTTGATGTGCTGCCAGCCGACGGGCCCCAGATGGGCCAGCAGCGCATCCGGGATCATTTCGTCGGCGCGGTGCAGGGCATCAATGGCACGGCCGAGATAGACGGTATTCCAGAGCGCGATGGCGGCGGTGACGAGAGCGAGCCCGCTCGCACGGTATTGCTGGGCCTCGATCGCGCGATCGCGCAAGCGGCCGAGGCGGTGGAAGCAGACAGCGCGGACCAGGGCGTTGCGCGCTTCGCCCTTGTTCAGCTCCGCCGTGGTCTGGCGCCGCAGGCCCGGCAGCTCGATCCAGTCCAGTATGAACAGCGTGCGCTCGATCCGTCCGATTTCGCGCAAGGCCAGCGCCAGTCCGTTCTGGCGGGGGTAGGCGCCGAGGCGCTTGAGGAGGAGCGAGGCGCTGGCCGCTCCGGTGCGCACCGAGGTCGCGAAGCGCAGGGCATCGTTCCAATGGGCCGTAATCAGCTTTTCATCGATGAACGGCTCGAGCACCGGCCATGCGCCGGTCGGTCCCAAGGTGTAGAGGCGGCGCGCCCGCCGTTTGTGATCGCTGACGCCGCCGCCATCGGTGTGATGGGTGAGGTGGCGAGCGGTCGTTTACCTGGCCGTGCCCGAACGGCGAGGTAGCGCCGATAGCGGCCGTTGACAAAAAATCCTACCGGATGTTCACAGCGATCTTCTGGTCACTCAGGCAGACCGGCCAACCGTAAGGCTTCGGCCATCTCCTGGGCAAAAGCCGCGTCTCGGTAAGGTCCCCCGCGTTGCGCCGAAATTCGGTCGGCCGGACTGAGCGTCAATATCTTCTGTACAGCGTCTCGCGCGGCTTCTGCGCGACCAAGCCGGACTAAAGCCAGGATCT
>Ga0306923_10004569_pt1 | contig 13294 bp, 8 predicted proteins | sample sta12Can44000108_FD_203841 | JGI IMG/M metagenome (GOLD analysis project Ga0306923, IMG submission 203841) | Lab enrichment of tropical soil microbial communities from Luquillo Experimental Forest, Puerto Rico - statanox.12C.anox.44.000.108 (v2)... | ecosystem: Environmental > Terrestrial > Soil... | reverse complement strand
AAGACGGAACTGCGCCGGAATGAGACCTTGTTTGGCGGCGCGCTCGAACCATTGGGCTGCCTCCGTGAGGTTTTGTGGGAGGCCGTGGCCTTCGGCAAATCGCTTCGCAATCTCGTACTGTGCGGCGGCCTCCCCTCTTCCCGCCGCGGCGCGCAAGCTGCCGCTCAGTGTCGCCGGAAGCTTGTCGGTGCCCAACGGCGAAAGCGAAGAGGTTTGCGCCGGCATTTGCGCAGGCGTGGAGGCCGGCAGTGGGACAGGGTACGCGTGTGCAGCGAGCGCGGGAGGCGTCGCCGGAGCGGTGGCCACAACGCCTGCATCCGGAGTGATCGAGCCCGTCACCTCGCGTTCCCCGGCATCGTCATCCCCGCTCGCCGGTGAAGTAGCGCTCGTGGTCTGGCGCGCGCTGTCGCGTGCCGTCACTGCGCCGGGAGCCAGCGGCAGCGTGCCGCCGCCGAAGGGCAACACCAGCGACTGGCGAGACCTGGTCGGTTCGGGCGGCGCCGGCGGCGCCGCGGCCGGCTCGCGAGCCGAGGGCGTCCCTTCTTTCGCCCCGGTCGCGTTGGGATTGGCAAGGTCGACGGGATGTTCGGGCTCCACAGCACCAGCAGGGTATTGCACTTCGGGCGTCGGCGCCTGGACCTCCTGCGGAGAGCTCAAAAAGTTCCTCGCGATTTGCAATCCGCCAATGACAATCACGATTGCCGAGCCGGCCATAATCAGCGCACGCATCCTGCCGCCGCGGCCGGCGGGCTTGCCTGCGAAAAGGCCACTCTCGCGCGGCGCGGAAGCCGCCGTCTTGGTTGGAGGCTCGCGGCTGGCCGCCTGGGCGGCGCGGCGCGCGGCAGCGATGAAGTTGGACTTGCCACCGGGATCGGAAGCAATCGCTGTCGTTGCTCCGATGAGAACCGCTTCCGAGGCGGCAATGCGATCAGCGGGGGAGCCGGGAGGGCCCCGGCGGAAGCCGCCGGAGCCTGGCTCCAATGGATGATCGGGGGGAAAGTTCGAATCGATAGTGCGGCGGTCGGCATCCAATGGCTCGTCGAGCCTCGAAGGCTCGGTCAGAGCAGATTGGACGTGTTGCGAGGGGTGCCCGAGCCGTGGCGGGGGCGCCCCGTGACTTGCAGTTGCATTGACCGGCTTGCCTGCGGCTTTGCTGACGCCAGTCCCGGCAATTGCGCCGGCGGTTGTCGATCCCGGGGACGCGGCCGATCTCAACATTGCAGCACCGATCGAGCTGGCCACGGTGCTGTCGTCACGGGAGCTTTCACCATGCCGCGCAAGCTGGCTTCGCATGTCGATTTCAATCATGGCCAGCCGATCGACAAGGTGCCCAAGCGTGCCGTGGACGACTTCCAGCGACTCCTGGGTCTGTCTGCCCGTCAGCCTGAGGTCGGCAACGTCGCGCGAAAGCTCGTTCATCTCGGGAGGCAGGGATTCCGCGCGCGCCGGCGGCACTCGCTGTTGCTCGAGGTAGATCAGGAGTTCCGCCAGCGCGCGCTCGATGCCTTCGAGATGGTTGAGCCTTGCGTCCGATGCATCGAGTTTCTCGACCAGCTTGGCCATCCGGTCCTCAAGATGGCCCAGCGCGGCGTGATCGGCGCCCGTGAGTTGCACCCGCTCGATCTTGTCGGCCAGTCCCTTGATGACCGTTTCCAGCTCGCGCGGCACATCCTGACCGACTTGATTGCGCGCAGCGAGCGCGTCGGCGAGCGCGGCAATGCGCTCCTCGAGCGCATTGAGAACATTATCGCTGCCGGTCCCGGAAGCGGCCCGGTCGACCTTGCCGGCCAGCGTCCGGACCTCATCGGACAAGCTTGCGAGGGCGTCGTTCGAAGCAATGTTGGAGACGATGCCGCGCACGCCGGTGACCGCCTCTTCCAGTTGCCGCAGCGCCGCCGGATCCTGGCTGTGGTTCGCGAGGCCATCGATTTTCTGCGAGAGCTGCTGCAATTCGTGATCGACCCCGGCAAGATTTTCGGCCGGGGCAAGACCACGCAAGGCATCGCGCACTTCGGCAAGGCCGCGCTCGACGCTTGCGAGCGCCGCTTCGTCTGCTCCTGCATTGCGGCTGCGGTCGATGCGCTCGGCGAGGTTACGCATTTCATGCTCGATCGCCTCAACCGATTTTCGCGGCAAGGCGTCCTGCAGCATGACGCCGATCTGTGCAAGATCGTCGCGCAAGCTATCGATCGCTCTGTCGACGCCGCAGGGCTTGAGCGTCTCGATATGGGCGTTGATCTCGCGAAGCTGTTGTTCGAGCCCGGACAGCTCCTGGGTGGGCGCACGCGGCAGCCCCCGGGAGGCGGCCGTGGGGCGCGCCGACGTCCCCTCTGAGCCGGCGGCATAGCTGTCAAGAACGCGCTGACGGTCGGCGATTTCGATCAGCGCCTGATCGAGGGGAGTGCGAGATTCGGCAGTGGTGATAGGATACGTCCGTTCGCGGCTGAGATCTGCAACTGCGCAGCTTACCGCATTGACGCGCTGCTCGATGTCGGTCCGAGTTGAGCGTCCCTCGGTGATCAATTGATCGAGCCTGCTGTCGAGCTTTGAGATGACCTCAATCAGCTGTTGTGATGTCTCGGCGTTGCGAGGATCAGGACGCGCCGCCTGAGTGGCGCTTGCCGCCACTTTGCCGAGCTGCCCGGTCAACTCGTCAAAGCGTCGATTGAGCCGCGCAAATTCCGCGCTACGAGGATCGGGGCTCGGCGCTTGCGTCGCAGCCACTGCCGCCACCTTGCCAAGCTGCCCAGTCAGAACGTCAAGGCGCCGGTTGAGCTCGTCAAATGCCAGCTGATTTGCCGAGCGATCTTCAGCATCATGGGGCTCCTGCTCGGGAGCCTCGTGTTCATCGGTCGGACGAGAGGGATAGGGGTGATAGCGCTCAAAGGAATTGTCGCGACGCCTGGCGTGCGGCAAGTCGGAGCGATCCTCGTATTCGAGGCGATCGTCATATTCGACATGCCTGACGCGCAGACCAGACGGCTGCTCGGGTTGCGGATGCGCCACATCATGGCGGAGGTACCCGCCCGCGGCGCCGTCATGATCATGGGCAAGGACAGTCCGGTCCGGCGGCTCAGGCTCAAGTGAGGGCTCGCGACGCCCGGCGGCTCGTAAACCAGGGTCGTCATCCTCGGCCTGCCAGTTCCGCAATGGATGGGTCTCATCCGAAAAAGCAGCGGGATCGTAACGAGGATGATCGCGCCCGGCTTGCGGCCCGGCTTCGACCTCATCGGTGTCCGCCGATTCCAGGATGATGCTGTCGAGCCATTCGCCAATTGACATGCCGGCACGGCGCGCAGCTTCACGCGCCGTCTGGCGCGCTTCGCGCCCGACCCCGCTCACCTGCCAAGGCATACTGGATTTCATGCCTGCATCCGACAATGGAGGCCAAAAGCGGAGCCCGATGGCTCCGGCGGGACCGGAGGGTAAACAGACAGTGGAAGGAGAAGCCCCTGTTCCTCGTCGGCCAGTTTTTCCCCTCGGAGTAAACAGACGGTTAACTCGGGTAATGTCGGTACAGTGGTATTTACAACAGGCGGCTGGTGTGGCCGATTGATCACGTGCAATTCGCGTTACGGCGGCTATGGCCGCATCGCTGCAGCCTTACCGCGCGGTCGGCAGTCCTGTCGCTTGTGATGGCAAGCACGCAGACAATGGCCGAACATCGCTAGGATCTGGCGCGTCCACCAGCCCTCGCGTCCCGCGCGGGCGGGCAGTAAACTGCGGCCCGCTGGACAATCATGAGCACGCTCAATCTTCCTTCTCCTGGCTGGATGACCGAGGACGTCGTGCTGCTCGAGGAGCAGGCGCGACGCTTCATCACGGCCGAATATGTGCCGCAGCTCGAGGCCTGGAGCGAGAAAGGAATGTATGACCGCGAGGTGTGGACCAGGGCGGGCGCCGCCGGACTGCTTTGCCCCGCGATCCCCGAGCAATACGGCGGCGCCGGCGGCACCTTTGCGCATGAGGCGGTGATCATTCGCGAGCTCAGCCTGGCGGGCTTCGATGCCTTCGGGGCGCCGCTGCATTCAGGGATCGTCGCACCCTACATTCTGCATTATGGAACGGAAGAGCAGAAGCGGCGCTGGCTGCCTGGGCTGGTGAGCGGCGAGCTTGTGGGCGCAGTTGCCATGAGCGAACCCGGCACCGGGTCCGACCTGCAGGGCGTACGCACGACGGCGAACAAGTCCGGCAATGGCTACGTGCTCAACGGATCGAAGACCTTCATCACCAACGGCCAGCATGCCAATCTGATCGTCGTGGTCGCCAGGACTGACGCGAGCGCGGGGTCGAAGGGCATCTCGCTGATGATGGTCGAGACCGAAAATGCGCCCGGTTTTCGCCGCGGCCGCAAGCTCAGGAAGCTTGGCCTGGATGCCGCCGATACGTCGGAATTGTTCTTCGACGACGTGAAGCTGCCGCCCGAGAACCTGCTGGGAAGCGAAGAAGGCCAGGGGTTCGCACAGCTGATGAATGACCTTCCGCGCGAACGGCTCATTGTCGCGGTGCATGCGCAGGCGATGATCGAGCGGGCGCTGGCGTTGACAATCGACTACGTCAAGCAGCGCCGCGCCTTCGGCAAGGCAATCATCGACTTTCAGAACAGCCAGTTTATCCTGGCCGAATGCAAATCCGAGGCTACGATTGCGCGGGTCTTTCACGACCATTGCATCGAGCGCTATCTCGCCGGCACCCTCGACACCGTGACCGCCTCGATGGCCAAATACTGGATCACCGATTTGCAGGGAAAAATCATCGATCGCTGTCTGCAGCTGTTCGGAGGATACGGCTACATGGAGGAGTTTCCGATCTCTCGTATGTACCGGGATGCGCGGGTGATGCGGATTTATGCCGGTACCAATGAGATCATGAAGCTTCTGATTGCACGCAGCCTGTGATCCGGCGTGCCGGTACCTTCCGGCAGCTCAGAATGAAACCCTTCCCACGATTTCGCGCGCATTTTGCCGGGGGTCCGCTTGCCGGCATTGGCTTGATGCTGGCGGGAATCTCCCTTTTCTCCTTCAATGATGCTCTGGGAAAGTGGTTGCTCGGCACCTATTCGGTGGGAGAGCTGTTGCTTATCCGCAGCGCCGCGGCGCTGATCCTGATCGCCCCGTTCGCCTGGCGAGCGGGGACGGCCGCTTTTGCGAACGCGCCGATGCCGGGACTGCAGATCGTTCGCGTCGCGCTGTCGACCCTTGAAGTGGCGATGTTCTTCTGGGCCGTCTCCTACCTCCCGCTCGCCGACACGGTGACGTTCTATCTGGCGGGCCCAATCTATGTGACGGCGCTATCGGTCATGCTGCTGCGCGAACCGGTCGGCTGGCGGCGGTGGAGCGCCGTGCTCGTCGGATTTGCCGGCGTGCTGCTGGCACTGCGCCCGTCTGCGGCGAGCTTGACGCTTCCGGCACTGATCGCGCTTGCCGGCAGCATGTTCTTTGCGGTGTCGATGATCACGACGCGGATGCTGCGCAAGACATCAAACACCGTGCTGGTGGCGGGACAGATCGCAGCGACCCTGCTGTTCGGGATCGTGGCAACACCATTTGCGTGGATGAAGCCCTCGACGCTCGACTTCGCGCTGATGTCGCTGTTCGGCGTGGTATCGATCTTGGCGCTCGCCTGCGTCAACCTATCGCTCAAGCTGGCGGCGGCGAGCGTCGTCGCGCCCTATCAATATACTTTTATGTCTGGGCCATTGTGCTGGGCTATGTGGTGTTCGGCGATGTGCCCGACCCATTCACGCTGCTCGGCGGGGCGGTTATCATCAGCGCGGGACTTTACATCTTCTGGCGCGAGCAGATGCACTCTCGCGCAGCCGCGCTCCTCGCTCACGTGCAATGAGGAAAGCATGCCGAAGATCGACCTCGCGAGGGTTCCTGTGCAGCAACTCGGATCCTATCCGAAGCAATTGCGGCGGCGATCGCCGGGCGCCAGAAGCAGCGGCTCGGCGACGCGGTCGGGCTCACTCAGTTCGGTGTCAACATCACGCGCATCAAGCCGGGCTCGGGGTCGGCATTGCGGCACTGGCACGAGCAGGAGGACGAGTTCATCTACATGCTGGAAGGTGAGCTGGTACTGCAGGAGGACGAGGGGGAAACGGTTCTCAAGCCCGGAGATGCCGCGGGGTTCAAGGCCGGAAGCGGCATCGGCCACTGCCTGATCAACCGCGGTACCGTCGATGCGATCTATCTGGAGGTCGGCACCCGCGCCACGAACGAGCGCGTGCACTTCAGCGACGTTGACCTGATCATGGAGCGGGACCGCGCTGGCCGACGGTATCTGAACAGATCAGGAGCGCCGGTGGACGACTGACGAAATACTCAAGGGACCCACAACGCGCCGCCGGGCTCTCCCATACCAGGTGGCCCGATTGCTCTCGCGCGCGCTCGCCGTGTATGGTCGCGGCCCTTTTGCCGGAAGCACCGAATGGCTCGCGACCAGACCGACATGACGCCCATCGAAACGCGCGAGGAGCTCGTTGCGTGGTTTGAGGCAGGCAGCAAGCCGAGGTCCCAGTTTCGCATCGGCACCGAGCATGAAAAATTCGTGTTCACGCTGGAGGATCACCGGCCGGTTCCCTATGCCGGGCCGCGCGGCATCCGCGCGCTGCTGCAAGGCATGCAGCATCTGCTGGGCTGGGAGCCGATCATCGAGAAGGGCAATATCATCGGTTTGTTCGACGTCACCGGGGGTGGCGCGATCTCGCTTGAGCCCGGCGGTCAGTTCGAGCTCTCAGGAGCGCCGCTCGAGACCGTGCATCAGACCTGCTCGGAGCTGATGGCGCATCTTGCGCAAGTGAAGGAGATAGCCGGTCCGCTCGGCATCGGCTTTCTCGGCCTCGGCATGACGCCGACCTGGAGCCTCGCCGAAATTCCGCAGATGCCAAAGGGCCGCTACCGGATCATGACGCAGTACATGCCCAAGGTCGGAAACCATGGCCTCGATATGATGTACCGCACCTGTACGGTACAGACCAATCTCGATTACCGCGACGAGGCGGACATGGTGAAGAAGCTGCGGGTCGCGCTCGCCCTGCAGCCGGTGGCCACCGCCATGTTCGCCAACTCGCCCTTCACCGAAGGCAGGCCCAACGGTTTTCTGTCGTTCCGCTCGGAAATCTGGCGCGATACCGATCCCGACCGCTCCGGCATGCTGCCGTGGGCCTTCGAGCCCGGGATGGGCTTTGAGCGGTATGTCGATTATGCGCTCGATGTACCGATGTATTTCCTCAAGCGCGGCGAGAATTACATCGATGTCGCCGGCCAGTCGTTCCGCGACCTGATGCAGGGGCGCCTGCCCGGGATGCCGGGTGAGCATGCGACCATTTCCGATTGGGCCAATCACGTCTCAACCATATTTCCCGAGGTCCGTCTCAAGCGTTATCTCGAAATGCGCGGGGCGGACGGCGGACCATGGCGGCGGCTGCCGGCGCTGCCGGCCTATTGGGCCGGGATTCTTTATGATGATGATGCGCTTGATGCCGCCTGGGACCTGGTCAGACCCTGGAGCGCGCAGGAGCGCCAGCAGTTGCGCGACGCGGTACCGAAGCTCGGTTTTGCCGCGGTGATCGCCGGTCGCGATGTGCTCGACCTCGCTAAGGCAACGATGGCGCTGGCGGAGCAAGGGCTCAGACGCCGCCGCCGGCTCGATCGCGCCGGCAGCGACGAGACCTGCTACCTCCAGCCGATTCAGGAATATATCTCGCGCGGCGTCACGCCGGCCGAGGAGCTGCTCGCAAAATTCGATTCCGAGTGGAATCGCAGCGTGGCGCCTGTCTTCAACGAGTACGCGTATTGAATGGGCAGGGGTTGGCGCGATCTTCTCGCCGGTGCGCGGTACTCGCCTCTCCCAGCCTTCTTCTCTAACATGCATCGGATGCGGGATGCGGCAGGCGGGAGGTCGCGTGTGCGGCGGTGCCAGTTATGTTCCGGCTTGCTGATATGTTCCGGCTTGCTGATTGCACTCATCCTGCCGGGACTGCCGGCGCGGGCGCAAGTCGGCTTCGATCGCCCGGGAGGCGATTACATGGGCTTTCCCCTGCGCTCGGCCGACCCCGCGCTATGCGCCGCGCGTTGCGAGCACGATGTGCGCTGCCGCGCCTGGGGCTTTTCCTATCCCGTCACTGAAAGCGCCAGCGCGGTGTGCTGGCTGAAGTCGAGAGTGCCTCCGCGGGTCGCGGCAGCGTGCTGCGCCTCGGGAGTGCGCGGCACCGGAGTCATCGAACCGCGCACGGGAGCGTTCGAGTTTGGTTTCGACCGGGCGGGAGGAGATTACAGGCAATTCGATACGGCGAGCGAAACCAACGGGAAGAGCTGCAAGCTCGCCTGCGAGGCCGAACCGGGATGCCGCGCCTGGACCTACGTGCGGCCCGGTTATGTTCACACTTCGGCCGTCTGCTACTTGAAGAACCGCGTTACCCGCCCGGTCCGCAAGCCGTGTTGCATCTCCGGAGTGATCAGATAGGCGCCCCGTGTCAACCTGTGCCGCCGACCGTGATGCGCTCCATGCGTAACGTCGGCTGGCCGACGCCGACCGGCACCCCCTGCCCGTTCTTGCCGCAGGTTCCGATCCCGGGATCGAGCACGAGATCATTGCCGATCATGCTGATCCGATTGAGATCGGTCGGTCCGTTGCCGATCAGCATGGCGCCCTTGAGCGGCGCCCGCAGCTTTCCGTCCTCTATCCTATAGGCTTCGGTCACGTTGAAGACGTACTTGCCGGACGTGATATCGACCTGTCCGCCGCCGAAATTCACGGCAAATATGCCATTCTTGACCGACGCGATGATCTCGCCGGGAGCGTGATCACCTGCCAGCATGTAAGTGTTGGTCATGCGCGGCATGGGGGAATACGCATAACTTTGGCGCCGGCCATTGCCGGTCGGCGTCATTCCCATCAGACGAGCGTTCTGGCGATCCTGCATATAACCTACCAGGATGCCGTCCTCGATCAGCACGGTGCGATTGGTCGGCGTACCCTCATCGTCGAAGGAGAGCGAGCCGCGCCTTCTGGCAATCGTGCCATCGTCAACTACGGTCACCCCCTTGGCGGCAACCTGCCGGCCCAGCAAGCCGGCGAAGGCTGAAGTCTTCTTGCGGTTGAAGTCTCCTTCCAGCCCGTGGCCGACAGCTTCATGGAGCATGACCCCCGGCCAGCCGGGCGCCAGCACCACATCCATCTCGCCGGCAGGCGCCGGCACCGCCTCAAGATTGGTCAGCGCCTGGCGCACCGCGTCATCGGCCGCCTCCTGCCAGGCGTTGACGGCCAGAAAGCTCGCAAACCCTTCCCGGCCGCCATAGCCATGACTGCCGGACTCCTGGCGTTCGCCCTCGCCCACGACGACAGATACGTTGACCCGCACCAGCGGACGGATGTCACGGAAGCTCTCACCGTCGACGCGCAGGATCTCGATCAACTGCCAGCTCGCACCGAAAGATATGGAGACCTGGCGCACGCGCGGATCCTTCGCCCGCGCATAGGTGTCGATGGCTTCCAGAAGCTTGATCTTGGTCTCGAAGGACGGCTCCGCAAGCGGATTATCGTCGCCATAAAGGCGCGTATTGGTGTGCGGCGGCGGCGCGGCATAGTGTCCCGAGTATCCGCCCTTAACTGCCCGCACGGCGTCCGCGGCCCGCGCAAGCGCGGCTTCCGACAACTCCGATGAATGGGCGTAGCCTACCGCGTCGTCCTTGACTGCACGCAGGCCAAAGCCCTGGTCCGTGTTGTAGGTTGCCTGCTTGAGCCGGCCGTTATCGAAGACCAGCGCCTCCGACTGGGAATATTCCAGATAGAGCTCACCGTCGTCGGCACCTTCCAGGCCGTGCGCGAGTTGGCGGCGCGCGTTGCCCCGATCAAGCCCGGCGCGTTCGAAGAGCGACGTGGTGGGTGAGCCCATCATGAAATCCGAATGCGAACCTGCGTGCCCGGAACATAGTCGTCCGCGCCTTCGGTTGCGAGAGGCTTTGGGGCGGGGTGGGCATTCCCACTGAAGCGAGGCAGCAGCGCCTTTTCGCGTGTCTGCGACACACCATGCCTTATCCGAAGGTGACGGGCCGTGGAGGGGCAGCGCCAGCGTCGCCCTCCTAGGAACGCTCTCAGGAAGGATGTTCCTGGCTCACGTCAGCTGCGCTGCACCGCGGAGCGCCTTCACGACAATTTGTCGAAACCTTCGCCGAACCCCTTGAGGCTCATTGGAAAGCCGATGCCCTCTTCGGGGGTCTGGAAAATGATGAAAGTCGCGGTCTGGCCCGTGCGCAACTGCTTGAGCAGGTTGTCGTCCATCACCACCTCGGCGACGCACCCGTTTGGCAAGCAGCGGACGAAGCCGGCACGGCCAACATCGACCTGGTCGATCTTGAGCCCCAGACCGGAGGGCAGCAGCACGCCGACCGGCGCGACAACCCGCATCAACCGCGATTTGTGGTCGGCGGTTTTGAGAACAATGACGGTAAGCCCCACATTGGCGCGGTCTTCCGCGGTGACACTCTGGATCAGGGCGCACTGCTCGGCTTGAGCGCCGGGCGGTGTGTCGCAACGCACTTGCCAGTCACTATGGACAGATTTGACTGCCCCCTGCGCCGCCGCCTGATTGGCGCAGACACCCAAAGCCGCGAGCATGATGGCGACAGCCAGCAAGAGCGGCCCTGCCGCGCGCGCGGACATTCCTCGAGCGAATGAAAGCATCCCCGTTCCCCCAACCGTCCCAAGCCGCGCAGCAACCCGGCTCGGCCTTACACCGGTCGGCCGACGGACCGGCTTGCGCACCATGGTGCAATCGACGTGTCAAGGATTCCTAAAGCAGCGCATTATGGCCGAAAGAGGGTGTCAAAAGCGCCTTTCCGGCGCGATCCATCGGCATATCCCGGTCCCCGCCGAGCCTCATGGAAGCATTGCGACTGGCCTGGAATTGTGGTTTGAGAAGCGTGGGATTCTTCCGGCGGTCAGGCCCCGCGAATGCGGAAGCGGGTCTCCAGCGGACCCTGAGATCGGCCGGTGCGACGCCTCCCCGCTCCGGGTCTTGGAGCGCCACGCTATCGGCGCGCGGAGCGCCGTCATTCGAAGGAGCAATACGCAAGATGCCCGTGCGCAAGCGTTCGGCTGCGTTGGCGATCATGGTCTGCGCGCTCTTGGCTCTGGTCGGTGCGGGTGCGGCAATGGCCGGGCTCGGCCAGCCTTCGCCCTGGCAGTTCGGCCTGCAGCAGTCGGCCACCCCGGTGATGGACAACATCGTCTGGTTCCATGATTTCCTGCTCTATATCATCACTGCAATCGCAGGCTTCGTGCTGCTGCTGCTGCTCATCGTGATTGTGCGCTTCAACGCGCGCAGTCATCCGACACCCTCGCGAACGACCCACAACACGCTGCTCGAAGTCGCCTGGACCACCATCCCGATCATGATTCTGCTCGTGATCGCCGTCCCTTCATTCAAGCTCCTGTTCTTCCAGCTCATTCCTCCGCCGGCGGAGCTGACGGTCAAAGCCACCGGCAAGCAGTGGTATTGGACCTACAGCTATCCCGACAACGGCGGGTTCGAGTTTGATTCGGCGCTGGTCAAGGACGAGAACCTCAAGCAGGATCAGCCGCGCCTGCTGGCGGCCGACACCGAAATGGTGGTGCCGGTCAACAAGAATGTGCTCGTGCTGACCACCGGCGCGGATGTGATCCATTCCTTCGCGGTGCCCTCGTTCGGCATCAAGATCGATGCCATCCCGGGCAGGATCAACGAGACCTGGTTCAAGGCCACGCGCGAAGGGCTCTATTACGGCCAGTGCTCGGAGCTGTGCGGCAGGGATCACGCCTTCATGCCCATCAACGTGCGCGTGGTGAGCGAGCAGGCGTTCGCGACCTGGCTCGCGGATGCCAAGAAGAAATACGCGGTGAAAGACAACGCGAGGATCAATCTTGCGGCGGTGCAATCGGGACCCTAGCCCCGCTTGCCGCAGCGAGCGGGCGTCAATGATTCGTAAGGAATCGAGGCATGGCAGTCACGACCCAAGCTTGCGGTGAGGCCCACCACGATCACCCGCACGGCTGGCGGCGTTATCTCTACTCGACCAACCACAAGGACATCGGCACGATGTACCTCGTGTTTGCGCTGCTTGGCGGCGTGGTCGGCGGCGCGCTGTCGATCGGCATGCGGCTGGAGCTGATGCACCCGGGGCTGCAGTTCTTTCACCCCCACACCTTCAACGTCTTCACCACCGCGCACGGGCTGATCATGATCTTCTTCATGGTCATGCCGGCCATGATCGGCGGCTTCGGCAACTGGATGGTGCCGCTGATGATCGGAGCGCCCGACATGGCGTTCCCGCGCATGAACAACATCTCGTTCTGGCTGTTGCCGGCGTCCTTCTCGCTGCTGATCATCTCGCTGTTCGTGGAAGGCGAGCCGAACGCGCCCGGCGTCGGCGCCGGCTGGACGCTTTACGCGCCGCTCTCGACCACCGGCCACCCGGGCCCCGGTGTCGACTTCGCCATCCTGGCGCTGCATCTTGCCGGCGCCTCCTCCATTCTCGGCGCGATCAACTTCATCACCACCATCTTCAACATGCGCGCGCCCGGAATGACGCTGCACAAGATGCCGCTGTTCGTGTGGTCGCAGCTGGTGACGGTGTTTCTGCTGCTGCTTGCGCTGCCGGTTCTGGCCGGCGCCATCACCATGCTGCTGACCGACCGCAATTTCGGCACGACCTTCTTCGATCCGCGCGGCGGCGGCGACCCGGTCCTGTTCCAGCACCTGTTCTGGTTCTTCGGTCACCCGGAAGTCTATATCCTGATCGTGCCGGGCTTCGGGATGGTCAGCCAGATCGTCGCAACATTTTCGAAGAAGCCGGTGTTCGGCTATCTCGGCATGGCCTATGCCATGGTGGCGATCGGCGGCATCGGCTTCGTGGTGTGGGCGCACCACATGTACACGGTGGGCATGGCGACCGCCATGCAGGCCTATTTCGTGGTGGCGACCATGGTGATCGCGGTGCCGACCGGCGTGAAGATCTTCTCGTGGATTGCGACCATGTGGGGCGGCTCGATCGAGTTCAAGACGCCGATGCTGTGGGCGATGGGATTCATCTTCCTGTTCACGGTCGGCGGCGTCACCGGCGTGGTGCTGGCCAATGCCGGCGTCGACCGCTCGCTGCAGGACACCTACTACGTGGTGGCGCATTTCCACTACGTGCTCTCGCTCGGCGCGGTGTTCACCATCTTTGCGGGCTGGTACTACTGGTTTCCCAAGATCAGCGGCTACATGTACTCGGAGACGATCGGGCGCTGGCACTTCTGGCTGACGTTCATC
>Ga0306923_10004568_pt1 | contig 13298 bp, 12 predicted proteins | sample sta12Can44000108_FD_203841 | JGI IMG/M metagenome (GOLD analysis project Ga0306923, IMG submission 203841) | Lab enrichment of tropical soil microbial communities from Luquillo Experimental Forest, Puerto Rico - statanox.12C.anox.44.000.108 (v2)... | ecosystem: Environmental > Terrestrial >... | reverse complement strand
GCTCGACAGCTACGCCAACCGCGATCTCGATCCGGCGCTCGCGGTCTGGAACGGCGACGAGGAAATCGATTCCGCGTGCACATCGCTGTTCCGCGAGCTGCTCACCTACATGATGGAAGACCCCCGCAACATCACCTACTGCCTGCACCTGATGTTCTGCGCCAAGAACATCGAGCGCATGGGCGATCACGCGACCAACATCGCCGAGACCGTGTACTACATCATCGAAGGCCGCAACATCACGGAGCAGCGCCCCAAGGGAGACACCACCAGCTTTGCGGCCATGGTGGCGGAGCAGCGATAGGGAACCGCAGCCATGATCATGCCGCGCATCCTGCTGGTCGAGGACGAGGCAGCGCTGACGATGCTGCTGCGCTACAACCTGGAGGCGGCGCGCTACAACGTCGATACGGCCGCGCGCGGCGACGAGGCCGAGATCAAGCTGCGGGAAAACCCGCCGGATCTCGTGATACTGGACTGGATGCTGCCGGGGCTCTCCGGCATCGAAATCTGCCGCCGGCTGCGCGCGCGGGCGCAAACGCGGCAGATCCCGATCATCATATTGACGGCGCGCGGCGAGGAGAGCGAGCGGGTGCGCGGGCTGGCGACCGGCGCCGACGATTACATCGTCAAGCCGTTCTCGGTTCCCGAGCTCATTGCGCGCGTCAACGCCCTGCTGCGGCGCGCGGCTCCGGAGAAGGTGAGCGACGTGCTGAGCTTCGGCGACCTCGAGATGGACAGGGAGAAACGCCGCGTATCGCGCGCCGGGCGGGCGATCGAGCTGGGCCCGACCGAATACCGGCTGCTCGAATATCTGATGGAGCGGCCCGGCCGCGTATTCTCGCGCGAGCAGCTGCTCGACGGCGTGTGGGGGCGCGACATCTACATCGACGAGCGCACCGTGGACGTCCACATCGGCCGGTTGCGCCGGGCGCTCAACCGGGATTCCGAGAGCGACCCGATTCGCACCGTGCGCGGCGCGGGCTACGCGCTCAACGACCGCTTCGAGCAGGCGACCGGGACGGATTGACGGCGGTCGCGCGCAGCACTCTGCGGTAAGCCTGCCGGGTCGCGTGCAAGTGGTATTTGCGCGTCGTCGATCGATGTAATCCGAGTGCTGCGGGGCAGCGAATCCCGCAGGCCGCATCGTCATCACGGCGACATCGAATCATCATAAAGAAGCGGCCGTGCATCGGCTCGCCTGCTGCATCGAAGCGAACGGACCTCGTTCATGGCCACCCCCGGACACACCGCGACGGCATTCGACGAGGAGCTGCGCGCGCTCTCGCGCATGATCGCGGAGATGGGCGGACTGGTCGAGAAGCAGGTGGTGGACGCAATCGGCGCCCTTACCCACCGCGACCCGGAAGGCGGACGCAGGGTCGTCGCCGCCGATGCGACGATCGACGCCATGCAGCGCACCATCGAGGAAAGCGCGGTCGAGACCATCGCGCGGCGTCAGCCGGTGGCCGTTGATCTGCGGCAGGTGGTCGGGATGCTGCGGATTGCCAACGAGCTCGAGCGCATCGGCGACCTGGCAAAGAACATCGGCAAGCGCGTTGGCGAGATCAACCGGGAGCAAATGCCGCGGCGGCCGATGGGCGGCGTGCGGCACATGACGACCCTGATGCTGGGCCAGCTGCGCGACGTCCTGGACAGCTTCGCCGACCGCGACGCGGCAAAAGCCGTCGATGTGTGGGCACGCGATCAGGACGTCGACCGGCTGTACACGTCCTTGTTCCGCGAGCTGCTCACCTACATGATGGAGGACCCCGGCATCGTCACCTTCGGCGTGCATCTCGTCTTCTGCACGAAAAACATCGAGCGCATGGGCGATCATGCTACCAACATCGCCGAGGCGGTCTATTACATGGTGCAGGGTCAGACGCTCTGGCAAGACCGCCCGAAGGCCGATATCACCCCGCAGATCGCCGCGGCCATGAGCAGCTAGTTGATCGTTTCCGTGAAACTTGTCATTCTGAGGCGCCGCGTAGCGGCGAGCCCGGAATCCAGTAACCTATGCCATTGATTAGTAGATTCCGGGCTCTCGGCCCTTCGGGCCTCGACCCGGAATGACGCGGCATATAATTCGAATTTCAAAATCGGGGCACTAGATCAGGCCGAGCGCAGGCTCGATCCGGGTCGACCACAGGTTCCGGTTGTCGACGTCCTTGAGCGTCACTGTCATGACTTCGGTGTCGCCGTCGATTGCAACGTGGCCGAAGAATTGCAGGCCGAAGCAGGGCGCGAGATTGTCGCCCTGCGTCTTGCCGGCCCCCTTCTGATAGGCCGCACGCGGCCCGAACGTGTTATCGAGTTGCCCCGGGCTCCAGGTGCCGGCGTGCAGCGGGCCCGAGATAAACTCCCAGAACGGGTCGAAGTCCTGGAACACCGCCCGGTTCGGATCGTAATAGTTTGCGGCCGTATAATGCATGTCGGCCGTGATCCAGACCGTGTTGCGGATCATGGCATGCTTGATGAAGGATAAGAGGTCGGCCAGCTCGACCTCGCGCCCGCGCGGGGGGCCGTCGCCGAGCGCGACCGCATCCGTGCTGACCACGCCGATCGGCAGGTCCGCGGCGATCACCTTCCAGGTTGCGCGCGAATTCAGCAACTCCCGCTTGAGCCAGGCGAGCTGGACGGCGCCGAAAATGCGCGCATGGTCGGCGCTCGGGCTCGTCGAGGTCCGGTAGGAGCGCATGTCGAGCAGAAACACGTCGAGCAGAGGGCCATACGCGATCCTGCGATAGACTCTCCCGGGCTCCGCCATGGTGCTGCGCATCGGCATGAACTCGTGAAAGGCGCGATTGCCGCGCGCCACGAGCTCGAGCAAGCTGCTCTGCGCATAGTCTTCGCCGGAAAGCTCCTCGCCCGGACACCAGTCGTTGGTGATTTCATGGTCGTCCCACTGGGCCAGGATCGGGACCTGCGCATTGAAGGCCAGGACGTTTGCATCAAGCAGGTTGTACTTGTAGTTGCCCCGGAACTCGCCCAGCGTCTCGGCGACCTTGGATTTTTCCTCGGTGACGATGTTGCTCCAGATCTCGCCGTTCGGCAGACCCTGGCGGGCGGGGATTGGGCAATCGGCATAGATGCTGTCGCCGGAATGGATGAAAAAATCCGGACGCGCCTGCAGCATGGTCGCATAGGCGCGCATGCCGCCCCGCCCGACGTCGATCCCCCAGCCCTGGCCCGCGGTATCGCCGGACCAGACGAACGAGATATCCCGCCGGCCGGCGGGCGCCGTGTGGAAATGTCCGACCTGCGATTCGCCGACCAGAGTCGGGAATGAATGGTTCTCAAAGGCGATGCGATAAAAGATGTCCTGGCCGGGCGGCAGGTCTTCCAGCAGCAGCTTGGCGGTGCAATCGGTCTCGGGCAGCGCATCGACGAACTGCGAGGTTCGAATGGCGCGGAAGCTGTCCGTCGTTGAGACCTCGACCAGCATGCGGGCAGGCCGGTCGGCGCGCGCCCAGACGACGCCTCCATCAACCGACACGTCGCCGGACTGGACGCCATGGGTGATGGCGGGCCGGTCCGACGCCCGGCTCAGATAGGGCCTCGCGAGGGCGCTGGTCGTGATTGTTGCGGCCGCAGATACGGCACCCGTCAAGATGCGCCGCCGCGTCACCGGCTTGCCGATGCGCGTCAAAACGGTCATCCGGCCTCCACCGCGAATCACGGTGGAAGTTGCCGGCGCCGTCTAACAGCGGATCGACATTCGTGCGATGATTTGATGACTCGTGTGCCGCGCGCCCGGAGCAATATCAGGAGGCGAGCTTGAGGCCGACCATGCCGGCGATGATGAGCGTGAGACAGCCGATGCGGAAGGCATCGGCGGATTCACCGAACACCAGCATACCGGCAATCATGCTTCCCGCCGCCCCGATCCCGGTCCACAGCGCATAGGCGGTTCCGAACGGCACGGATTTCAGCGAATACCCGAGCAGCGCAAAGCTTGAAACGATTGCCAGCAGCATGGCGAGCGTCGGCCAGAATCTGGTCAAGCCGTCAGACAATTTGAGCGTCAGCGCCCACACCACTTCGAGCAGGCCGGCAAGCAGGAGCGCGAGCCATGCGATCATGACAGGCACTGGAGTAACGGCATCGGCGCGTGTCCGGAAGGACGGAGCCGTGCCCGGTGGAACCAAAAAGATCGCATGTGCGTGCGCATGATTCGATTCGCGGCGCACGCTAGCGGAGAAAGACGTAATCCCGGTGACGACCAGCTGCGTTGCCGGGTAGGCGACGAATCGGATGTTCCAACAAGCTGTCATTCAAGCGTCATCGCCCGGTCTTAGATTCGAATCGATGACGACGCTGACCGTCCTGACAGGCAGCTTTTGCGCGCTCGCCACCGTGATGCATTTTGCGAGCGTCGTCGTTGTCATTGCACGACATCGCATGCGCGACGCCGGTGCCGCGCCGACGCGACAAGCGGAAGGCGTGACGATCGTGCGGCCGGTGTGTGGAATTGAAAACTTCTCACACGAGACCCTGGCATCGGCATTCCATCTCGAATACCCCGAGTACGAGATCACCTTCTGCGTTGCCCATGCCGGCGACCCGGCGCTCGCGCTGGTGCAGCGCTTGATCGCGACGCATCCGAACGTGCCGGCGCGCCTGCTGGTCGGGAACGATCAGGTCAGCGCAAATCCCAAGCTCAACAACATCGTCAAGGGCTGGGAGGCGGCGCGCCACGACTGGATCGTCATGGCCGACAGCAACGTGCTCATGCCGCCCGACTATGTCTGGCGATTGCTCTCCGGGTGGGATGCGGCCGCCGGTCTGGTGTGCTCGCCGCCGATCGGCAGCGCGCCCGAAGGCGTCTGGGCGGAGCTTGAGTGCGCCTTCCTCAATTCCCACCAGGCGCGCTGGCAGTGCTTCGCCGACAGCATCGGGATTGGCTTCGCGCAGGGCAAGTCGATGCTGTGGCGCAGGGAAATCCTTGAGCGCGCAGGCGGCATTCGTGCGCTCGCCGGCGAGATGGCCGAGGATGCCGCATCGACCAAGCTGGTGCGCCGGCAGGGATTGCGGGTGCGCATTGTTGATCGCCCGTTCGAGCAGCCGCTCGGGCGCCGCAGCGCCGCCGACGTGTGGCGGCGACAGCTGCGCTGGGCGCGGCTTCGACGCGACACGTTCAAAGGCTTTTTCGCGGTCGAGATGTTGGTGGGGGCGGTTCCGCCGCTGATCGCCTGCGCGCTGCTGGCGGCGGCCATGGACTGGCCGGTGACGAGCGTGCTGGGGGCTTTTCTGTTCGCCTGGTATCTCGCCGAGGCGGTGCTCGCCCATGCCGCCGGCTGGCACCTTTCCGCGCGGTCGGTTGCGCTGTTGCTGCTGCGCGATCTGCTGCTTCCCGTGTTATGGCTCGCCGCTTGGGCCGGCAACGAGTTCGTCTGGCGCGGTACTCCCATGCGCGTTGCGCACCGCAGCTCGGCGGCATGAACGTCATCGAACCGCAACAGGAATCGGCGACAAGGCCTCATGATGCCCGGCGGAATCGCTGATGGTTGAGCGCACGACCGACGCACTCGTGCACGTTCGGACGCTGTTTCTGTCCGATATCCATCTCGGTACAAAAGGCTGTCAGGCCGAAACGCTGCTCGATTTCCTGCGCTTCTACGACGCGGATACCATCTATCTCGTCGGCGACATCGTCGATGGCTGGCAGCTCAAATCGGGCTGGTTCTGGCCGCAGGCGCACAACGACGTCGTGCAAAAGCTCCTGCGCAAGGCGCGCAAGGGCGCGCGTCTTGTCTACATCCCGGGTAATCACGACGAATTCCTGCGCGACTATTACGGCACGCATCTCGGCGGCATCGAGGTGGTCGAGGATGCCTTCCATGTCGCGGCCAACGGCAAGCGCTACCTCGTGATTCACGGCGATCTATTCGATGTCGTCATCCGCCACGCGCGATGGCTGGCGCTGCTCGGCGACAAGGCCTACGACCTTGCGATCTGGCTCAATACCCATTTCAACGCGATCCGCAGGGCGTTCGGACTGACCTATTGGTCGCTTTCGCAATGGGCCAAGCTGAAAGTGAAGAATGCCGTCAACTTCATCGGGGCGTTCGAGCAGGCTCTCGCAGGAGAAGCGCGCAGGCGCGGCGCCGACGGGGTGATCTGCGGGCACATTCACCATGCCGTCATCCGCGGCGAAGCAGGCTTTTCCTACATCAACTGCGGCGACTGGATTGAAAGCTGCACGGCAGTCGTCGAGCATTTCGACGGGCGCTTCGAGATCGTGAAGTGGACGCCGGACGGGCAATGGCTCGCAAATATGCAGCCATCGCCCGCCGCGCTGCGGGATGCGGGAGCAACGGAGCTCGCGCCGGAACGAGAAGAAGCGATGCCGGTGCAGGATTTCTCGAGAAATGCGTCGGCGCGCCGGGATCGCAGCGCCGGTTACAGACGGGCTCCCGCGATCAAGTCCGACGAGGCGGCGTAAGCCTTCCGGCACTGCCGTCAGAGTGTGGCGGATCGATCCTTTTGGCTGCGAGTGCGGGTCGAGCCGGTCGTATTCCCGGCCGCCGTCGCGGCCCGTGCCCCCAGCACCACCTCGCGCGCGCCGAGCGTGAGCAGCGCGAAGGTGAACGGAAGGATGAAATAGATGAGCCGGAACATCGCCAGCGACGCCAGCAGGTCTTCCTTCCGGAATTGCGGCAAGCCGACGAGCAAGGCGGCTTCGAACACCCCGAGGCTTCCCGGCGCATGACTGAGGAAGCCCAGCAGCGTTGCCATCACAAAGGTTACCAACACGGAAACGAGATCGATCGAGGGTTCGCGCGGAAGCAGCGCGTACATGGCAAGCGCCCCGGACGAAAGGTCCATCACGCCGATGCCGATCTGGATGAGGGTGAGCTTCGCGCTCGGCAACGTAATGCGCCACTGATCGCGGCCGATCGTGCGCGGGTGCGGAATGAGCCAGATCACATATGCGGCGATCACCGCGAGTCCGGCCAGCGCGATGGTCCGGTTGAGCCAGGCCGGCAATTGGCTGACGCCAGCGGCGGTTTCCGGTGCATAGGCCATGGCCAGGCCGAGAATGAACACATTGCCGAGCCAGAACGTAAGCCCGGTCACGAAGGCGATCTTGGCAACCTCAATGAGACTGAGACCCCAGGCCGAATAGATGCGAAACCGGACCGCCCCGCCCGTGAACACCGTTGCTCCCAGCGTGTGGCCGATCGAGTAGCTCGTGAAGCTCGCGAGCGCTGCAATCCGGTACGGCACCTCGCGCCGGCCAATCGTGCGAAGCGAAAAAAAATCGTAGAGCGTCAATGTCACATAGCCGGTGACAACGAATATTGCTGCGAAGATGACCGCGCGGCCCGAGGTCTCATGCAGCGCCGCAATGACCCTGTGGACGTCGATGTCATGCAGCAGGCGGTAGAGCGTGACCGCCGCAATCGTGATGATCAACAAGCTGGTCGCGTAACCAATCCTGCTCCACACCATCCTCTTTGCCGGCCACGTGACGATGTTCATCGCATCCGGATCAGACCGTCGGGAAGAGAGGGCCATGCGAGACCGCTGATTCGCGCCTGCAACCTCTCATCTCATTGCAACAGCATTGTTACAGCGACTCACTTGCAGTGCTGCTCGGGCCTCACATCGCATGTCATTGTCACACGGCTGAAACATTGAAGTCGCAATGATCATGACATGCGAATCAGCAACGCAGGCCGCAGCGTCGGCAGCCGCGTAAAGAGCGATAGTTGCCGACCCACGGCGTACGTGGCTTTCAGGCTTGGCTGCGACCGGCCTGCCGACAGACCTTGGGTGTCGTGATGCGCGTGCTTGTTGCAACCGACGCTTGGCATCCGCAAGTCAACGGGGTGGTGCGCACATTGACCGCGCTTGCTGCAAGCGCGCGCAAGCAGAACGTCGAGATCGCATTCCTCACACCGGAGGGCTTTGCGTCGGTGCCGATCCCGACCTACCCCACGCTGCGCTGCGCGCTGCCCGGTCCGCGCGAGGTCGCGCGGCGCATCGAGCAGGCTCGCCCCGACGCAATTCACATCGCCACCGAGGGTCCGATCGGGCACATGGTGCGCCGTTATTGCCGCAAGCACCGCCGTCCGTTCACGACCAGCTACACCACGCGCTTTCCCGAATACGTGTCGGCGCGGCTGCCGATCCCCGAGGCCTGGAGCTATGCCGTGCTGCGCCGGTTCCATTCGGCGGCGGCGGTCACCATGGCGGCGACGCCTTCGCTGATGGCGGAGCTCGCGGCGCGGGGTTTCAAGAACCTCGGGCTGTGGACGCGCGGCGTGGATACCGAGCTGTTCCGGCTGGAGCGGGCCATCGATCTCGACCTGCCGCGGCCGATCTTCATCAGCGTAGGCCGGATCGCGGTTGAGAAAAACCTCCCGGCTTTTCTCTCGCTCGATCTGCCGGGCACCAAGATCGTGATCGGGGAAGGACCGCAGGAGCGCGACCTGCGCCGTCACTTCCCCAACGTCAAGTATCTGGGATTGCTGGAAGGCAGCGCGCTCGCTGCGCACCTGGCGGCTGCGGACGTGTTCGTATTTCCGAGCAGGACCGACACCTTCGGGGTCGTTCAGCTGGAGGCGCTCGCCTGCGGCGTGCCGGTCGCCGCCTTTCCGGTGACGGGCCCGCGCGACGTGATCGGGAAAAACCCGGTCGGCGTGCTGCATGAGGACCTGCGAACCGCGTGCCTGGGCGCTCTCCAGATATCGAAGCAGGCCTGCAGGGCGTTTGCGCTGACCCGTTCCTGGGAAAACAGCGCCCGCGAGTTTCTTGGACATGTCCGCCGCGCGCTGTCCGATACCTTTCATGGTCCCCGGATCGCGCAACAGAACAGCTAACGATCAGTGCAAACCAAGGATGCAGAACCCCATGGCCATCCGGAGAAGAACAGCGGTCCTCCCTGAGCACAGGCAGGCACCGGCAATGACGGAGCTCGACAAGGACACTATCGCAAAGGCCTATGCGCGCTGGGCGCCGGTCTATGATCTCGTATTCGGTGCGGTCTTCGAGCGCGGGCGGCACGCAGCCATTGCGGCGGCCGAAAGAATCGGCGGCCGCATCCTTGAGGTCGGGGTAGGAACGGGCATCTCGCTTCCGGACTATGCACCCGACAACCGCCTGTTCGGCATCGACATCTCGGAGCCAATGCTGCGCAAGGCGCAGGAGCGGGTCGCCGAGTTTGGCCTGAGCAATGTCGAGGGCCTCGCCGTTATGGACGCCGAGAACCTTTCCTTCCCGGACGGCTCGTTCGACGTCGTCGTGGCGCAATACGTCGTCACCACCGTGCCCGATCCGGAGGCGACGCTCGATGAGTTCGCGCGCGTGCTGCGGCCGGGTGGCGAGATCGTTCTCGTCAGCCGGGTCGGCGCCGAGGCGGGCCTGCGACGCACCCTCGAGCAATGGTTTGCGCCCACCGCGCGGCGGCTCGGATGGCGCACGGAGTTCGCGTGGGAGCGCTATACGCGCTGGGCCGAGCGCACGCACGGCATGCAGCTCATCGAGCGCCGCGCAATGCCCCCATTCGGTCATTTCTCGCTGATCCGCTTTGCAAAGGCAGAAGCGGCTGCAGGCTGCACCCGCTCGGCAACAGATCGTTTTTCAACGGAGTCCTTCGCCGCCGCTTCTTGACACTTTGAAACTGTCATATCCCTTACATCGAATCGAAATAACAACACCGATTGTTGACCCCGGACTCACTTTCGTCATTGCCGGACATCGAGCAGGTCGGACAAGCCGGCTTGCGGGGCTCGCAGTCTCGGGTGGACCCGAGCAGCGAAGCAATCCGGCGCTGTCAAGAAAGGTCAAGAAAGGACGACCATGAACAGCTTCCTTCAGACCCTCGAGCTGCAACGGTGGGACGATCACCGCTATTACCACCACAGCCGGATCAATCAGGCGCTGCACCTGCTCAGCGCGGCAAGCTTCCTGTGTGCGTACGTCCTGGTGTTCACCAGGCCGGCTGCGGCCGCGCTGGTCGGCTGGCTGCTGGCGATGACCAGCCGGCAGATCGGCCACTTCTTCTTCGAGCCCAAGGGTTATGACGAGGTGAACCAGGCGACGCACGAATACAAGGAGGAGATCAAGGTCGGTTACAATCTCAAGCGCAAGGTCGTGCTGATGACAATCTGGGCGCTATCGCCGTTACCGCTTTATTTCGATCCCACCCTGTTCGGCCTGTTTGAGCCGCATGCCGGCGCGGCCGAGTTCATTGCGCATGTGGGGCAAATCTGGCTGATCATCGGAATCGGCGGCCTCGTGTACCGGACCGTGCAATTGTTCTTTCTCAAGGACGTCCAGACCGGCATGGTCTGGATGACGAAAATCCTCACCGACCCGTTCCACGACATCAAGCTCTACTACAAGGCGCCGATCCAGCTGTTGCGCGGTGAGCTCTTCGATACGATGGCGCCGCAAGAGCACGCATAGGCTTGCGCACGCCGGCGAGCAGAATTTCGCGCAGGATCTGTCGCTTGATCGACTTGTTGGTCATCAGACCCGACCACCACCACCCGTCGCGCTGCATGGCGCCGGCGGCGGCGACGAAACGGGCTGCCACCGCTTCAAAGTCGGCATCGGTGTAGTTGAGGCTGAAGATCAAGCGGCCGGTCCCCACCCAGCTCAGTGCCAGCCCTTCCGCGCGCAGGTAGTATTGGAACATCCAGTTGTAGCGCGACGGCCGCGTATAGCACACCGTCCAGATCGACGACATGCCTGCCACCCGGACCGGCAGGCGATCATCAGCGAGGCGTTGATTGAGCCGTTCGGCGCGCCGGTTCCAGATTTCGTCCAGATCATGATAGATCGCGCGCAGCTCGGGCTGCTCGAGGCGGCGGAGGAACTCGTTCATGGCCGCCATTACGTAGGGATGGGAATTGAAGGTACCGCGGGCAAAGCAGATTTCCGCCGGGCGGTCGTCGCGGAAGCGCTTCATGAGCTCCTTGCGGCCGCAGACCGCGCCGATCGGGAGGCCGCCGGCCAGCGTCTTGCCGTAGGTGACCATGTCGGCCCGCACGCCGAAATACTCCTGCGCCCCGCCCGCGGCGAGACGAAAGCCGACGAAAACCTCGTCGAAGATCAGAACGATCCCGCGCTCGGTGCATGCGTCACGCAGGCGCGCAAGCCAGCCGGCATAGGCCTGCCTGTCGAAATGCGCGCAGCGTGCGCTGTCAACGAGCGCGGAATCGGCCGGCGCATTCGCATTGGGATGCAGCGCCTGCAGCGGATTTACCAGCACGCAAGCGATGTCGCGGCGCGTGCGCAGCACGCGCAGCGTCGCCGCGGACATGTCCTGCAACGTGTAGGTCTCGTGTGCCGGCGCGGGATTGCCCACGCCAGGCTGCACGTCGCCCCACCAGCCGTGATAGGCGCCGCAGAAGCGCACCAGGTGGGACCGTCCGGTATGGTAGCGCGCGAGCCGCACCGCCTGCATGACCGCCTCGGTGCCGGACATGTGGAACGACACCTCGTCCAGCCCGGAAATCTCCCGCAGCCTTTTGACGTTGGAGGCGATCACCGGATGATACGGGCCGAGCACGGGGCCAAGCACGGCGACGCGCCGCTGCGCGTGCTCGATGCACTCCTTGTAGAAGTCGTAGCCGAATACGTTCACGCCGTAGGAGCCGGTGAGATCGTAGCTGGTGTTGCCGTCCAGGTCGGTCACGGTGACGCCGTGGGACGACTGGACGAAGGCGCCCGCATTGAGGTGCCTGCGCACCAAATGCCGGAACTGGAACGGGACGCGATAGGCGTCGGTAAATTGCAGGTCGGAGATACCTTCGGCGGCCTCGGCGGTGCATCGAGCCGTCTGCGCGAACCGTCCCGCGTAGAGCTGCGAAAGCCGCGTGAACGCGGCGCGGCGAAGCGCGGCGATCTCGGCCGGCGCGTCGTCGCAGCAAAAAAATCGCGCCTCGTCATATTCGTAGAACGGGACAAGCGACGCGACCCGCCTGGCAAGCCGGGAGTGGCCGGACAAGGAGGCATGCTTCGCCCTGGAGAGATGCAGGCGCGCTCTCAATTTCGACAACGAGACGGCCGCGGCGGCGGTGCCGGCCGCGGAGAGCGCAACGGCTATGGCGCCAAGCGGCATCGAATCGAGGCCCTGCGTTTGCGCATGTCCCTGTTGCAAGGCCGGTTATTGCCCTCGCATCAGGCGCGAGGCCCGGCTTTCCCACGGGACATGCTCCAGCCGAATCGGCTTTGCGTACGATGACGGCGCGATCTCAGATCACAAGAATATTACAGCAGGAAGACATCAACTTTCTGCTGACCAACCGTATTCCGAGGCGCCTGGTCACCCGACTCGTCGGCTGGTTCAGCCGGATCGAGCAGCCGCTGGTGCGCAATCTGTCGATCGCGCTGTGGCGTTTTTTTTGCGATGTCGACCTGAGCGAAGCAAGGACGACGCGGTTCAAGAGCATGCACGAATGCTTCACCAGAGAGCTCAAGCCCGGCGCGCGGCCCGTCGATGCCGACCCCTCGTTGCTCGTGAGTCCATGCGATGCGATCGTCGGCGCATGCGGCGCGATCGCCGGCACCACCGTGTTGCAGGTCAAGGGATTCCCATACACGCTGGAGGATCTGGCGGGCGGCCAGGATCTGGCGGACGCGCACCGCGACGGATGCTACGTTACGCTGCGGCTGACCGCCGGCATGTATCATCGCTTTCACGCCCCGCACGATTGCCGCGTCGAGCAGGTGACCTATGTGCGCGGCGACACCTGGAACGTGAACCCGATTGCGCTCAAGCGCATCGAAAAGCTGTTCTGCAAGAATGAGCGTGCCGTTCTGCGCACGAGGTTGAACGAGAGCGGCTGCATCGTCACCCTGGTGCCGGTCGCCGCGGTGCTGGTCGCCGGCATCCGGCTGCACTTCCTCGATGCGCTGCTCGATATGGATTATCAGGGGCAGCGCGCGATTGCGTGCGATACGCCGTTCGCAAAGGGCGATGAGATCGGCTGGTTCCAGCACGGATCAACCATCGTCCTGCTAGCGCCGGCAGGCTTCACGCTGTGCGCAAATGTGCGGGAGGGAGAGAAGATCAGGATGGGGCAGCCGCTGATGCGATTGCCCGCAACGGCATGACGGCTGACGAGATGACGAGGTGGATGCGCGCGATGCGAAACAAAGCCGCCGCAGGAAGGCCTGCGGCGGCTTACCGGTTGCGATCGTGAAGAGGATTTTCGTCCTTGGCAGGCCTGGCAGCGACCTACTCTTCCAAGCCTTGAGGCTTAGTACCATCGGCGCAGGGGAGTTTAACGGCCGAGTTCGGGATGGGATCGGGTACTTGCTCCCCGCTAAAACCACCA